>Ga0078972_1009711_pt1 | contig 18720 bp, 8 predicted proteins | sample YelNatPaOPGAMG01_FD_67568 | JGI IMG/M metagenome (GOLD analysis project Ga0078972, IMG submission 67568) | Hot spring thermophilic microbial communities from Obsidian Pool, Yellowstone National Park, USA - OP-RAMG-01 (SPADES assembly) (version 2) | ecosystem: Environmental > Aquatic > Thermal... | reverse complement strand
CCCAAAACGCCCAACTCTCTCTCCTTACCGGCTAAGTGATGAGTTTTTAGCTGAGGATGAAAAGGATTTTCTCTAAAAATTTTAATTTTTGCAATGGCTTTTCTTTGCACAGACGGCGTTAGGCTTCGAAAAGATTTTTTATATCGTAAAGAAACCTCAATGTTTATACATTTCATACATTTTGGGATATTCTCTTTTCAGAAAACTTTCAAAAGATTCTGTTTTTTTCTCTTTTTTTTCTCGTAAACCCTCTTTCACAATTTCATCAATCTCTTCCTTTTCTATCTCGTACCTTAATAATTTTTTGTATTCATCTAATGATAAAACAACCACACCCTTTTTGTGCATTACTTCTATGCGCTCCCCAGCTAAATTTTTAGTTTTTGAGTCAGCCATCAATTTTTATTATAGGCTTTTCCCAATAGATGTCAATTTTTAGAACTTAATTGAAAATTAACCTCATTGTTCTAATTATCCTAAACTGGAAATTCTGTCCGGGGTCAGACCCCGGACGCTCAGGAGGGATAGGAGGTGACCGAGTCAACTCCTATTAGGAGTTAACTCGGTCACCTCCTACTTGGTCACCTCCTATCGGCCTCCTCCTCTCTCCTCCTATTCCCTCCTCCCTCCTATTCGCAGTTCGCATTGTGAACCCAAAATTCGCATATTCGCATTATGTTTATTTACTCTTTAAGCTTTTCTCTCCAAAATGCCGGAATATCCCAATTCGTATTACCTGCTAATTCCTTTTTCGTAGCCTCCTCTGCTTCCTTTTGCACCTCTAATGCTGTTTTACGAATAGGAGAAATGGAGGGTGTTTGCAAAGAAATATCTGGCAATACCTCTTTTTGTTTTGTTTTTTGCCCGGTTTTTACAAGAGGCTTTTTTTTAATAATCTTTTTTACCGCCTCTTTTTTATTTCCTTTTGCGCCTAACACTTTTATTTTCTTTTGCGCTTTTTTTTCTGTGTGAAAATGGGATTTTAAATGTTCGGGAGCGCAAACAGCCAAAAGCAATAATTTTATTTTCCCCTCCAAAGAATTTTTTGGAGAAACCGCGAAAATGATTTTGGCTTTGGGATTTAAAAGCGCAATTGTTTCACTAATAAGCTCCACTTCTTTTAATTTTAAATCCTTTCCTGCGCTAATATTAAAAAGTATTCTTTTTATATTCTTGGGGGGTTGCAGCGAAAGACTGTTTTGAAAAATTTTTTTTGCCACCTCCTCTGCTCTGTTAGGACCCATACTTTGCGCTTGGCTGAAAAAAAGAATATTACCTCTTTCTTTCAAAATAGCGCGCAGGTCCGCAAAATCAATATTAATCAGCCCGGGCGTAAAAACAACATCCAAAAGTTCTTTTAGAGATAAAGCCAGCATCTGATTAAGCGTAGAAAACGCTTTGGGCAAAGATAACTTTTTTTCTGATATCTGAAAAATCCGCTCATTAGGCACTACCATTATGCCAGATAAATGTTCTGTGATTTCATCTACTGCTTTTTTTGCCATTCGCACCTTTTTTTCTCCTTCAAACTCAAAAGGCAAAGTAAAAAAACCAATGGAAATACAATGCGCTTCTTTGGCAGCCTGCGCAAAAACAGGAGCCGCTCCTGACCCCACTCCGCCACCCAAACAACCCACCAAAAAACAAATATCCTGATTTTCAAAAATCTGTTTTATTTTTTCTTTATCTTCCAAAGCGGCTTTTTGCGCCAATGCCACATCCATACCCGTGCCCATCCCGTGCGTTATGTTCTGGCCAAACTGAAAAAACTTTACTCCCCTTTTTATTTTTTTGGCAGTTCTCACATCCGTATCAGCGCCAACAAAAGTGGCTAAACGCACTAAAGGAAAAATCTCTGAAATCATCGCGCACCCCCCTCCTCCTATGCCCACAATGCGCACCTTTATTTTTTTGGGCTTAAAAAATTCGTTTTGTTTTGTGATGTTTTCAGCCCCACTGACCTCAGAGATATTGGGAGCACAACGAACAGCTGGCAATGACTGGATGTTGGAAATTTTTTTGCTTTTTGCGCTAGAACTACGGAAAGCGGCTTTTTTATCAGGCTGGCGCGCTTTTTGCTTTTTTGCTGTTATTTTTTGAGCCATATTTTTCTGCGCCTTCATTATTGAGCCAAAGAAATTTAGCCAGAGAAACAAATTCCCTTTGTCTTGCAACAAAACCTGCCATAAACCCCATTGCTTGCAAAAGCAACCAATTTTTTTATCGCTTAGGCTCCTTATTTTTCTTTTTCATTTTTTGGCTGTTCAATCACCGGTTTTGGCTGTTCAATCACCGGCGGTTGTTTTAATTTGGCAATCTCATTTTTCACCTGCTGATTATTGGGATTTAATTCTAATACTTTTTCCATTTTTTGCAAAGCTAAATCATTTCTGTTGGTTTTCTCGTAAACCATACCCAGCAAAAACAAAGAATTAGAATGATTGGGGAAAATGGAAAGCGCCGCTAAGGCTTGCTGTTCCGCTTTTTCATACTCCTGATTATTATAATATATTCTTGCTAATTGAAAACGCGCTTCCACAGAAAAAGGCGCGGATTTCACTAAATTTTCCAAGCGCGCCAAAGCGTCTTGCTGTTTGCCTTCTGCTTCATCCAGCAACACTAACTGCAAACTACTTTCCACATAATCTTTTTTCATTGCCGCTGCCTTTTCAAACAATGCTTTGGCTGCCTCTTTATCGCCCCCAGCCAATTTTAATTTTCCCAATTCTGTAAGGGCGGGCGGGTTAAGCGGCTCCAGCTGCAAAACTCTTTCAAAATGTTTTATTGCCCAATCAGTGCTGCCGCTTGCCACGGCCTGCAAATCGCGGTAAATCACTCCCGCTACCTCTGCGCAAATCACCCAATTTGGTCCCAAATCTTCAGCCTTTTTTATTGCTTGTGTAGCCAACGAAGCAAAAGTTGCCGCTTGCTGCACATCAGGATTTTGCTGATTGGCTATTTCATAAAACTTTTGCATATAAGCCACAGATAGGGCTAAATAATAAGTGGGCCCAAAACCATTGGACTGCGCCGCTTTTTCTAATTTTGTTAAATTCTGGCCGGGATTGTTCACATACTGTCTATAAGCAACATCAGCTAAATAATAACGGCTCATCACAAAAAATAAAAAGATGAAAGCCAACAGGGCACTCCAAAATCCAATACTCAATAATAAACCCGCTTCGGGAAAATCTTTAAAAGAATAGGTTTTTTCTTTTGCGCCCCTACCCCAACTCACCACACCCAAACTAAGCATTAACCAAAAAGAAAAGCCCAGTGTCGCATTTTGCGTATAAAAGAATTGGGCAAAAAACAAAGCACTAAAAGCAATGAAAATAGGGATATGCCGGGCGAACAACAAACCGGATTGAATTTGGGAGTTATCGGGCACATCTAAAATTCTTTTCGTGGACTCCGCAAAACCAGAAGTTTTTTCTTTGTTGGCTGATTTTATATACAAATAAGAAATAAGAAAAAACATTGCCGTTAAAATCAAAAGGCCCAGCACTCCCAATATGCCTGTGGTGCCTAACATTTCCGCCACATAATTGCCTGCCCTATCAAACCTTAACTGCCACAAGTTAGTGTTTAAAAAAGCAGCGGGCTTGTATTTGGCAAAAACATAATGAAAATTGCCTAACCCCGAACCCAACGCCGCATTTTCTCTTAAACTATAAAAAGCAGTTTGCCAGCTAAATTTTTGGCTTAAAATAGCCTCTTGGGGCAAATTGGCAAGCAAACTTGTTTTAGGCAACAATCCCCTTATAGGATTAACAAAAAGAAAAATTAAAGCAATAAGCCAGAAAAAAACAGGCAAAGAAAGTCTCTGCACATCTTCGCGAAACATTCGTTTCCAAAAAGCCAATGCCACAAAAACAGTAAGCGCCAAAAAGATACACAGCCAGGAGGGCAGAAAATTAAGAATTATCAGTAATCCCAAATCCAGAAACGCCAAAACATATAACCATATTTGAGAATTTATTCTTTTTTTCTTTTTTCTTTCTTCGTTAAGACCCTCGTAAACCCGGCTCTCAAAAGCCAAATACACCAAAACCGTTGCCAACATTACGGCTGTAAAAACAGCAAATGCCTGCAACGAACCAATAGTATTAAAAATACGGTTTTGCATTAAAGGCGGCAAACTCACGCCTACCATCTGCGCTGCTTTATTCCAAAGATTAAACAGCGAAAAAATAAAAATGATGTTAGCGACAAATCCGGATATGAAAAACAAATTTAAAAGCCGCCTCACACTAATAAAGCTTTGATACTCCTCTTTTTTTGTTGCTTTACCATCATTACTTGTTTGCGGGTCCTCTTTTTTGCCAGCCTTGTTTATTGCTTTGTTCACAGCCACATTATTGGTAATAAGAAAATAAAGCCCGGTTAAAGAAACCACTGTGAGTAAAGAGGGCCAAAACCGCGCATAAAAACCAAACAAAGAAGAGGTTTTATCTTTTGTAAAAATCACGCTTAAAATCATTATTGCCAAATATCCCAGCACAAAAAAATCCAAAGGTGTTCTGATAAAAACAATTTTTTTATCCTGAAAAATCATTCTCCCTATCCAAGCCAAAATGCCCATAGCCGTGAGAAAAACAAGCAAATAGATTTTGTTGATTTCGTATGCCTCAAAACTAAAAGGCAGCCAGAAAAGAGGCATTAAAAAAACCAATAAATAAATGCTTGCTTTCACAATTTTTTGAAACATATTTTTTTTTGTTTTTTGCAACACGCATTTTCATTTTTTAGAAACGAAAACAGAAAATGAGGGTTGCTTTTGATTATTTATTATTTATTATTATTTATTATTTTCGTTTTATTATTTTATTTTAACCTTTTTAAATTTACAAATCAATGTGAAGGGGATTCTCTTTCGGCGGCTCCGCCGCCGAACCACCCCTTTCTCCCTTCTCCCCTTATTCCCCCTTCTCCCCTTCGGCGGCGGAGCCGCCGAAGGGGAGAAGGGTGTTGACAGGGTTGGCGGCGCAGGGGTTGGGGTTAACGGTTTGGCAATTGACGGTTGAGGGTTGAAAGTTGTAGTTGGAATTTGGAATTTTGGGTTGGAATTGAAACGGTTCATGGTTTGAACAGTTCAGTGCTTGGGCGGTTCAGTCCCTATTCCCCCCTCACCTCCTCCTTCTCGTCCCCTTTCATTCTTATCTCTTCATCCCCTCCCTTTCATCCCCTTCTCCCTTCATCCTCTTCCCTTTCCTTTTCATCCCCTTCCCCCTTCCCCTTCATCCCTTTCCCCCTTGCCATTCATTCCCTTCCCCTTTTTTATCCCCTTCACCCTTTTCTCCCTTTTCCCCTTTTTCTAATTCCTCTTTCTTAACATATCTTCCATCTACCAACCGCACATAACCATCAGCCGCCATTCTCCTCTCAATCTCCTTATCAAACTCTTCTTCCTCCCTCTGTTTACGTTCTAAAAATCTTCCCAACCATCGCTGGTAAGGCGACAGAACTTCCGCCTTACTAATTTTCCTCTCCAAAGCGCTTTTCAACCGACCCAATAAAAAATCTATCTCGCCGCATCTTTTTGTTAATTCATCAAATTTCTCTGGCTTTATCAAACCTCTTTTATAACAATCCTCTATATCCTCTTTTAACTCTCCTAACGAACCAAAAGAAAAACTTAAAAAATCAATGTATTGTTGAGTGGTCTCTCTTTTCCAACCCTCCACTATATTCTGTTTTACCGAACGAGCGCTATCGCGCATATGCTCGCGCCGGCGACGCTCAGTGACTGGAAAATTTTCTGTTGTTTGATAAACCAAATCCTGCAATTCCGCGGCGCGCCGATAAACCAACAATTCTTTGTAGCCCTCTGGTTTTTTCCGTCTTTGAAATTGATATTGCATAAAATTGTGAAAAAAATTGTGAAATTGGAATTAAGATTGAAAATTAAAAGGTTAAAAGGGAGAAAGGGGGAAAGGGGGGAAAGGGAAATGGGAAATGGGAGAAGAAGGAAAGGGGTAATGGGGTAATGGGGTAATGGGGTAATGGGGTAATGAGGTAATGAGGTAATGGGGTAAAAAGAAAGGCCAGGGGCAAGGGCAGAGGCAAAACCCCTTTCTCCCCTCTCCCTTTTTCCCTTTTCTCCCCTTCCCCTTCGGCGGCGGAGCCGCCGAAGCACCCCTTTCTCCCTTTCCCCCCTTTTCCCTTCGGCGGCGGAGCCGCCGAACTACCCCTTTCTCCCCTCTCCCCTTTCCCCTTTCTCCCCCCTATTGTGAAAGCCGCCACGCGCCTGCATTGTAAATCTGTTTTATTTGTTCAGCTGTTAAAGCATAATTGTAAATGCGCACGTCATCGATTAAACCGCCATAATAATAACCTGAAGTTATCCTGCCAATTTCTACTGTGGTCTGCGCTTTACCTGATCGTGCAGTTCCACTAAGTTGGGATAGAGTTTGTTCTACCCCATCTATATAAATCTTGTTATGGCCTGTGTAAGACCCGTTATAAAATAATAATGCAACATGAGCCCAGCGATTAGACAAATTTAAATTTGTTGGTTTAAAACCATAACAATCACCATACCCTGTATTAAATCCTATAATGTTGTTCGAATAAATCCAAAAATCATATGTGTTTGTATTTTGAAAAGCGAATGGAATTACATTCGTTATGCCGTTCCATTTCATCCAAAATGTTACAGTATTGTAACCACCTGATGTAGTATTAATGGAAGATATTCCGCTAACCTGCACATAATCATCACTCCCGTCAAATTGCAAAGCGCAGCCGTATTTGCCATCTGTCCAAGCAGTGCTGGTGGCAGGAGAGCCGCCTAAATACAAAGTGCCGTGATTGGCATTACCAGAATAATCATAAACAGTGGAAATAGTGGCATTGCAAGTAGTGGTAGTGTCCGCGCCCTCATCAAACTTCCAGTGCGCGATAGGCCTGCCTTGATTGTAAAGATAGCGAATCTCTGCTTCTGACAACGCGCGGTTGTAAATGCGCACATCGTCGATGAGACCGCCATAATTCCCATAATCAGAACGTTTACCTATCAGCTGATTTATCCCCGAAGCATTTATGAGCGTTTGAGAGCCTGAAGCCATTTCCACGCCATTTATGTATAACTTCGTAACTGTTCCATTATTCGTAAAAGTAACGTGATTCCATACATCAAAAGTAATAGCAGATGGTGTATAAACACTAAAAGAACCATTAAATAATAATAAACTTTTCGCTGGTATAGAACCATAAGAAATTCTGGAAATTCCAAAATTTATACCACTCGAGCCACTTCCTTTTGTAAGAAAATAATATATAACAGCCCCCCCATAATCATGAGGTTTTATCCATGCTGTATACGTTATAGGAGGATTAATATTCAAACTTGTCCCGTTTCCCGCATCCACCCAATCATTCACGCCGTCAAACTTCAGCGCGCCACCGCCCGGTTTACCACCAGAAAGCGGTTGCACGCCTTGGGTCCAGGTGGGCCGATAAGCCGCAGTGCCTCCGCCCAAAGTGCCTGTGTTGCCATTGCCTGATTTGTCTCTGGCAGTTGTGCCTCCCATTTCATCAAAATCCCAGTAGCCCACCAAGCCTTTGTTAATGCAGTCAGCCGGAGAAACATCACAATCTGGCTGTTGCTTGCCCACATACACTGCCTTGCCTGCGTTGTAATCCTGTTTGATTTGCTCAGGAGTGCGCGCGTAATTGTAGATGCGCACGTCATCAATCATTACATTGCCATAATTAGAACTAATTTTGCCAAAGTTCACCGCATTGGCAGTAATGCCAACAGAAGAAACAATGGTAATATGATGCCAATTAGTGTCTGGAAAAGTAGTTGTTTGTTTGCCATCTACATAAACAGTGGGAGTGCCAAAACCAGTAACAGAAACAGCACCGCTGGATATTTCCACAGAATTGGTAGCGTTTAATTGCATTATTTTTTCAGTGGCAGTGTTTGGTTTTAGCCAAAAACTTAAAGTGCCTGTTGCCATTGAAATAGAAGTGCTAACAGCCACATAATCATCGCTCCCGTCAAACTGCAAGGCAGTGCCAAAAGCGCCGTTGACCCAAGCAGTAGTGGTGGACATATTAGTTAAAGTGCCGGTGTTAGCGTTGCCGCTGGAATCATAAGCGTAAGAGCCCGAACCCTCATCAAACTTCCAGTGCGCGATAGGCCTGCCTTGATTGTAAAGATAGCGAATCTCTGCTTCTGACAACGCGCGGTTGTAGATGCGCACATCGTCGATGAGACCGTTGAAATAATGTGTTGGCCCAGATAACCAAGCACCAATTGCCACAGAAAGACCAGAAGCAGCATAAACAGTAAATCCAGTTGTCGATGCTTTTTGAACTCCGTCTATGTAAAGCCAAGCGTTATTAGAAGAGTTTTTAACAAATACCAAATGCAACCACTTATTTTTCTGAACAGTAATATTAGTATCCCAATATACAGAGCCGCCATTTCTAAAAATCCAAATTTCATCACTAGCATTCTCTATGCTTACACCCCACGCTCCAGAAGTATTCCCTCCTTTATCTACTATCCAATCATATTGACCTGTTTCGGAAGTTTGATAAATCCAAGCAGAAACAGAAAATTCAGAATATGCTTGTAGACTACTTCCGTTTCCCACATCCACCCAATCATTCACGCCGTCAAACTTCAGCGCGCCACCGCCCGGTTTACCACCAGAAAGCGGTTGCACGCCTTGGGTCCAGGTGGGCCGATAAGCCGCAGTGCCTCCGCCCAAAGTGCCTGTGTTGCCATTGCCTGATTTGTCTCTGGCAGTTGTGCCTCCCATTTCATCAAAATCCCAGTAGCCCACCAGACCACTATTTACACAACTGGCTGGGTCTATATCGCAAGTGGCAGTAGTAGTTGCCCCAAAACCGCCAACCTTTACACTTTTTGTTCTCCCGAACACCAAAGCTCCGCCCACCACCAGAATAACTACTCCCAGCGCAACAAATATAAGTTGTTTGGTAAAACTCTGCATAATTTTATTTGGTATTTAGATTAGAAAGGAATTTAGGATTAGGAGGTGACCGAGTTAACTCCTATTAGGCGTAGGGAGATTTAGGAGGTGACCGAGTTAACTCCTATTACGCGTAGGGAGATTTAGGAGGTGACCGAGTCAACTCCTATTTCTATTTTCTCCTTTACCTTTTAGGAGGTGACCGAGTTAACTCCTATTAGGAGTTAACTCGGTCACCTCCTCCCCCCTGTTCCCTCCTTCCCCCTGTTCCCTCCTTCCCCCTGTTCCCTCCTTCCCCCGGTTCCCTCCTTCTATACTTGGCTACTTCCTACGGTCACCTCCTAAACTAAGGAAAATTAGTATATTGACTTGCCTTTCCATTGCCGGAATTGGGTTTTAACAATTTTAACAACTTTATTTATCTCTAAAGGCAATTTATCTGTTCTTTCTTTTATAAATTTATACTGCGCATCATTTATTAATTTTCTTTTCCACGCTTTTCCTGCCCAATAACCAGTTTCATAAACCGAGCCCCGCGCATAATACAAAAAGAGAAGGTATTCTCCGAAAAAAAATCGTCCATAGCCCTCGGTGATATTTGCCCCAACAGAATCGGCTGCCCTAACTATTTGGTCTCCCATAGTCTTTTTCGCGAAAAAATCCCATTTTGCAACGATATCCCAAATATAATCTGAAAGTTCATCAGCCATTTTAAAAACCGATAACTCCTCAAGTTTTTCTTTCTTGTTCGACTTTTCAACGGCGGCTGATAATTGCTCAAGGGCGTATCTTCCCCAATCAATTGTTCCATCAGGTCCTTTGTATTTCTCCAGTTCTTCATCAGTAAGCATAAAATTGAATTAGTAATTAGCAATACATTAATTAGTAATATTAAATTAGTAATTAATAATCACTAATTACTATATTAGTGATTAATTGATTAGTAATTAGGTGGCGTGGCTTCAATGATTTAGCCTTCAAGTGTTTTTTTTAATTGAACTCCGCAAGGGGCAAGCCTCCCCCTTACTCACTTTAATTGTGCGCTATGGCAAATTGTCTTTTTTTTTGAATTTTGAATTTCTGTCATTTGAATTTGTTTAGAATTTAGAATATTAGAATTTCTTATTCTAAGGTAAACCATTCCTGCCCCGTTCGTAAAGTTGTTTAATTTCTTCAGCCGACAGTGCCCGGTTGTAAATGCGCACATCGTCAATGAGACCCTCAAATCTTACGGTATAGGTGGGGTAAAAAGGGCTATCGCCAAAGGTTGTTCCTATTAATAATGGTATATTTGATGCGGTAGGACCAAAGGTGCCTGTGCCTGAATGTGCTGTTTGTTGTACACCGTCTACATAAAGATAATGCGTTCCATTTGAAAGGAGAACACCCACAAGATGATGCCATTGATTATCAGTGTATGCTATGTTTGAATAAGTGGATGTATCATTCATAGGATATGAACTTCCTAATCTTACTTGAAAATAAAATTTATTATCAGTTCTTTTCGAAAGAATATATCCATATGATGAACCGCTTATATTAGCCTTAGCCACAATGCCTTGAGGCAAAGAAGCGTTGTTTTGAGTAGACTTCACCCACGCCCCAACTGTAATCTCAGAAGTAATATGCAAACTCGCTTTGCTTCCTGCATTCACATAATCATTCACGCCGTCAAAGACCATTGCCCTGGCCACTACTGCTGTTGTGGTAGAGTGCAAAGAAGTGGAGGTGGGATAACCATTGTTACCAAAAAAACCATTGTCATAAAAAACACCGTTATTATTCTTGCCTGAATAATCAATAACAGTAGCGGTGGAAGTGTTGTCATCTAATTTCCAATAACCCACCAAACCAGTGGACGCTTTTACTTTGCCCAAATAGCCATCTTTGGTGGAGTTGTACAGTTGGGCAACCTCTGTGGCTGACAACGCGCGGTTGTAGATGCGCACATCGTCGATGAGACCGTTGAAATAATTCTCCGCTGTTATCCTACGTCCTATTATATGAGCGTCTCCGGCTAAAATGGATAATGAACTAATGGTGGGTGCTGGAGTATTTTCAGCTTTTAATACGCCATTAACATATAACCTGATAAAAGATGTTCCTGACCATACCCCTACTAAGTGTAACCATTGGTTTGTTGGGGTAGAATACCAGATAGCTGCGCCCGATGATATATCATTCAGGACTATGTCTATCCCACTACTGAAGAGTTGAAGCGTAAATCTCCGACCTGCAGACTCAACTCCGAAATCTACTATTTTGTTACTATAAGGACCATACTGACGAGGATACACCCAGGCTTCAACGGTCAAAGCATTAAAGGTGCCAGCAAAATTCGGGACATTCACATAATCATTCACCCCGTCAAAACTCAAGGCTTTTCCCAACTTACCTGTTGTCCACTGCACTCCGCCATACAAAGTGCCAGTATTTCCATTGCCTGAACTATCATAAGTGGAGCTCGCGGTTCCCTCATCAAATTTCCACCAAGCAACAGGATTATTGATAGAATTGATAGAAGAAGTGGCTGTTTGCTGATTAACCACCTTCAATTTTTCAGTTTTACTGGGCTTCACATTAATTTTGCCTTGTGGTGTAGCCGAATAAATAATCAAAGCGCCAGAGCCAATAATCGCCAAGGCAATAAGGATAAAAATAAATTGTTTGAGAAAATTTCGCATAAAATTATCAATTTTAGGAAGCAACCGTTTAGGAGGTGACCGAGTTAACTCCTATTTCCTCCTTTGTCCGGGGACATGCCCGGGGTCTGGAGCCTGTCTGGGGTCAGACCCCGGACGCTTAGGAGGTGACCGAGTCAACTCCTACTTCTATTTTCTCCTTTACCTTTTAGGAGGTGACCGAGTTAACTCCTACTTCTATTTTCTCCTTTACCTTTTAGGAGGTGACCGAGTTAACTCCTAATAGGAGTTAACTCGGTCACCTCCTTCCCCCGGTCACCTCCTTCCCCCGTTTCCCTCCTTCCCCCGGTTACCTCCTTCCCCCGGTTACCTCCTTCCCCCGTTTCCCTCCTCGGTTTCCTCCCGCCCTCCTAACCTCCTACTCCCTCCTAATTCTAAAATCTTTCATTAATTATAAATTCTCTAAAAGGTACTTTTCCATTTCTTTTTTTGTGCGACTTTCCGCTATAACATACTCCACAAAATCTCTAAACTCTTTTTCATTTTTAAATTGGGGCAAAATAATATCTTCTAAACCACTTAGAACAGACAAATTTGATAATCCCTGTCCTTGACCATAAGAATTAGCAAGTAATCTACTAATTGCTTGATAACTTGACCAAGGATATTTTTTGGCATCAGCCAAACCGTGAATCTCTATATTCCCATTAACATAACCTATTAACCATAAAAGATAGTCGTTGCTATCAATATGCACTGCTTTGAAAGGGCCTTGAAATATGTGTCCGGAATGATTATATTTTTTGTTGAAATGATTAGTACAACTCAATCCTAATTTATGCATCACATTAGAAATTCCTCTGTCTTGGCGCTGTTTCAAAATAAGATGAAAATGATTAGGATTGATACAATAACTGACCGCATCAACCATCTTTTCCTGCTGTTTTAGGAAGGAACCGAGTTCCTTAAATTGCAACGAGCTCGGTGTTGTAGGTGCATAATCGTGAGTATGAATGCCTAATGCGTTCAGTCGTAATTCATAATTTGTTTTGTTGTTAAAATCGCGCAGGCCGTTAAAAAACTTCCAAAAATCGTCTTCGTCGAGAAAAATATCTCGCTTATCTATGCCGCGATTATAAATATGGTAATATTCGCCATTAACAAAATTAATTTTTCGCATATTTTTTGTTTTTTTAGGGAGATTTAGGAGGTGACCGAGTTAACTCCTATTAGGAGTTAACTCGGTCACCTCCTACTATTGCGCACCGCCTGCCCCCTCCAAACCGCCTACCCCCTGCGTATCGCCTGCCCCTTGCGACCCCTGAGAAGGCGCTTGATACGACCCCTGAGAAGGCGCCCCATTATCCCCTCCACTGCCTACTCCACTACCTACTCCATCGCCTGCCCCTTGCGAAACACCAACACCCTCCAAACCGCTTCCTCCCTGCGCACTGCCTGCATCTTGCAAACCCCCTCCACCCTGCAAAGGCTGAAGTAACTTTTCATAACCCGATGTCTTGCTATTTGTTAAATCCTCGCATTTACCCGGTATGCTTTGCATTTGCCCGGCTTTCACGCTGATACAAAATGGTTTGCCTGTTTCCACATCGTAAATAGTAATACCGGTTGGTTTTTCCGTAGTGCCCACTTCCACTTGTTTAGCTTTTAGTTTGCCAACCACTAACGAACCGTCAGCTTCAACAATCATATCTAAATTTGCCGCAAAGTTTTTATCTTCTGGTTCAAATACTAATTTGCCATCTTTTTCTACCACAGTTAATTTAGAAAAGCCGCTTGCAGGCCCAAATTTAACATAGCCGGACTTAACCATACAAAGCACTTTGCTATTTTCTGAGGCACGCCCACCCACGGCACCACTACCCACAGCACCGCCACCCACAGCACCGCCACCCACAGCTCGGAACTCAGGATTGGGTTGGCGTATGATATTATCCGAGAGCCATTGCGAGCTGGCAATCACCGCGGAGCGCAAATATTTTTCAGCATATTGAGCGCGAATCTCAATCGTTTGCTCACTAATACCTTTTACCTGTCCGGCACCAGTCAAATCATTATCTGAAGATAAAACCTTAACCCGATATTTAGCATTGAGCCGATTAATTTCAGCCGGGTCACTTCCCTGTTTATATCTTACTTTATAAGTTTTATAAGTGGTTTCCAAAAATTCAGCAGCAACGTTGGATGTTCCATAATCTTCCAAAGCAATGCCAACAATCGGGATGTTGCCAAAATTGCCAAAATCGCCAAAATTACCAAGATTACCAAAATTACCAAAAAATGTTGAGCTGGCTTGCTGTAAGGCGCGCAGATAATCTTCGTTGTATTTCATCGCCGCGCCCGGTTGCGTAGCAGGAATTAAAATATCGCCTTTTTTAATCTCCCCTGCTTCCAAAGAAATTTTCACGGGCACCCTGCCTGCCAAAGCCACTGGCAATTGCATATCATCTTTAAACTCTTGCCCAATCAAATAGGCGGGCTGAACAGAAATAACGCCTGCCAAGGACCTGTCCCCTAACTGCGCTTTTTTCACTGTAAGATATTCATTGGCAAAAGAAACCACATCGCCCTGTTCAACATCTTCCTGCACTTTATACATTTCAGCAAAATCAGCATTAATATCGCCTGAAAACCATAATTCCACCCAATCATCGCCGTTAAACATTAAACCCAAAGAATCGCCGTTGTTTAATGTCCTGCCCGTGGAACCAAGCTGCAAATTGCTACCCGCTAATGTGTTTTGGTCTTGTAAAGTAATGGGGCTTGTGCTGGAAGCAGCCATTATCACAATCACTTCGCCCAAGGTTCCGTCAGTAATCGTGGGAGCGGCTGAAATAGTAATCGTGGAGCTGGCGTATACGCGCACGAGCGTGGCGTCTTGCAGTATAGCGGTTGAAGTGGCAAGCTCTTGAATTGTGGAAGAAGCCACAAATTGCGTTTTGCCGGTTAATTGCACGTCATCATTTAACACAATTTTACCTGCGTTAGCCGCTGATAAAGTTAAATTATAATTGCCAAAAGGAGAATCGGTTTGAATATAACCCGCGCCGGAAAACTTAATGTAAGCCGCAGAAGGATTTTCCAACAACAAATCATAAGACAAACTCATATCGCCCGCCATATCTAAATTTAAGGGTTGGCGCAAAGCAATATTGCTATCAGTAATGCGCAACGCAGAAGTGGTGGAGTTCATTGTTTCAATGTTCAAATAGCCGTAATTGTCCACATAAAACTGCGCCCAGCCCGTGGAAGTGGAAATGCGCAATTGCGCCGGATTCGCTGTGCCGTAAATGTCCAACAAAGCCGCCGGGCTGGTCGTGCCAATGCCCACATTACCACTTGAGTTCACATACAAGCCTGTTGTGCCCCCTGCCCCTCTTAACTGCGCCGTGCCCGCCACATCCAATAAACTGGTAGGTGTGCTCGTGCCGATGCCCACATAACCACTTGTGGCTATCGTCATCCTCACCACGCTTTCAGTTAATAATTCGATTTTGGAATTTTTGCCCGAGTATGTAGCTAATTGTAGTGCGTTGTCATTTGTTCTGCCAAGCCCCACATACCCTATATTCGCTCCCGCTCTTCTATAAAATGTTAGCGCCCATTTACTCGTTGTCGCCTCTACAATCATTGTCCCATTATCACCTTCAGGCGCTTGTATGTGTAGTAATGCTTGTGGACTAGTCGTTCCTATTCCCACATAACCATCAGAGGTAATTCTCATTCTCTCTGAGAGGGTGTTCTGGAAAGAACCGCTGGTGGAAGAAGCACTGGCTGTTTTGAAAGCAATGTATCCCCCTGCCCCTGTGCCCGTGCCAATGCCTCCTGCCAATATCATATTGCCTCCTGCAATGTTTGAACCATTTCCTCCTGTGGTGTTAATGGTTAAATCCTGTGGGCTGGAAGAAATAATGCCTTTTCCCAAGTATATCTGGGTAATGGGAGCATCAGTAGAGCCAACCACAAACTGATTGCTTGTGAGCGCTTGGGCACCATATCCTAACATTATGGAATAATCAGGACCATCATATACAGAGCCCAAAGAAGCATCAGCCGTGGTGTCCAAATACGAAGTAGTGGTATTGTCAGAGATAGTGGTGAGTAAATAATAGGGTTTGGTGTGATAGTCGCCGCTATCTGCCACTTTTGTTCTGTATATTTTTCTGGCTGTGCAATTGAAACTGCCAGAATAAGTGGGAATAGTAAGATTAACGCTGTCATTGGCAACAGTGGTAATGCCTGAAGAAATATCGCTTAAAACTGTTTCCGAACCATTGAGCACATAACTTACTTTGTAATAATATGTGCCTGCTGATAAACTGCCTCCTGAACCATTTGCTGTGCCCGAAGGAGCAGATGGTCGATAGCCATAATCAGCATAATATCCAAGACCTGTGTTTCCTATGCCAGTGGTGTTGGAATAGAGAGATTGATACCCCACTGCTGAGTTATAATAGCCAGTGGTGTTGGAAAAGAGAGCAGCATACCCCATTGCTGAGTTAGAATAGCCAGTGGTGTTGGAATAGAGAGCATACGTCCCCACTGCTGAGTTAGAATAGCCAGTGGTGTTGTATAAGAGAGATTGATACCCCACTGCTGAGTTATAATAGCCAGTGGTGTTGGAATAGAGAGATTGATACCCCATTGCTGAGTTATAATTGCCAGTGGTGTTGGAATAGAGAGCATACGTCCCCACTGCTGAGTTAGAATAGCCAGTGGTGTTGTATAAGAGAGATTGATACCCCATTGCTGAGTTATCATAGCCAGTGGTGTTGGAATAGAGAGATTGATACCCCATTGCTGAATTGCGATAGCCAGTGGTGTTGGAATAGAGAGATTGATACCCCATTGCTGAGTTATAATTGCCAGTGGTGTTGGAAAAAAGAGCCTGATACCCCATTGCTGAATTGCGATAGCCAGTGGTGTTGGAATAGAGAGCATATGCCCCCATTGCTGAGTTAACATTGCCAGTGGTGTTGGAATAGAGAGCAGCATACCCCACTGCTGAGTTATAACTGCCAGTGGTGTTGGAATAGAGAGATTGAGACCCCATTGCTGAGTTATCATAGCCAGTGGTGTTGGAATAGAGAGATTGATACCCCATTGCTGAATTGCGATAGCCAGTGGTATTGGAATAGAGAGTTCTATACCCTATCCCTGTATTACTATCCGCTGCATTAGTGCTACCCGTTGAGCTGGCATAACCTGCCTGATAGCCAAGAAAAGTATTGTATTGTGCGCCTGAAACAATGTTCTTGCCTGCCTGATAACCCAATTTAGTATTTAAATCAGTATTATTAAAATCAATCAAATCATAAACACTCAAAAGATTATTTGGTGTGGTGCCAATACCCACATTGCTTTTAAAATACGCGCTGCCAGGGGTTTTAATGTAAAAAACCTCTTCCGCGCCTGCTCCTGCATTATCAGCCCAACCGGAAATAAGTTTTTCATCTGAATTTTGCCATCTTTGTGTTTCAATTTTTAAAGCTGGAGCACTGCCTGTATCATTACTTAAAATATATTGAGCCATACCACCTCCTTCCCCCACTCTCACATCTAACTTTGCTCCGGGAGCGTTTGTCCCTATCCCCACATATCCATCAGAGGTAATTCTCATTCTCTCTGATAAGGTGTTCTGGAAAGAACCGCTGGTGGAAGAAGCACTGGCTGTTTTGAAAGCAATGTATCCCCCTGCCCCTGTGCCCGTGCCAATGCCTCCTGCCAATATCATATTACCTCCTGCAATGTTTGAACCATCTCCTCCTGTGGTGTTAATGGTTAAATCCTGTGGGCTGGTAGCAATAATGCCTTTTCCCAAATATATCTGGGTAATGGGAGCATTATCAGAGCCAACCACAAACTGATTGCTTGTGAGTGCTTTGGCATTGTATCCTAACATTATGGAATAATCAGGACCATTGTATTCAGAGCCCAAAGAAGCATCAGCCGTGGTGTCCAAATACGAAGTAGTGGTATTGTCAGAGATAGTGGTAAGTAAATAATAGGGTTTGGTGTAATAGTCGCCACTATCTGCCACTTTTGTTCTGTATATTTTTCTGGCTGTGCAATTGAGACTGCCAGAATAAGTGGGAATAGTAAGATTAACGCTGTCATTGGCAACAGTGGTAATGCCTGAAGAAACACTGCTTAAAACTGTTTCCGAACCATTGAGCACATAACTTACTTTGTAATAATATGTGCCTGCTGATAAACTACCTCCTGAACCATTTGCTGTGCCCGAAGGAGCAGATGGATAATAGCCATAATCAGCATAATATCCAAGACCTGTGTTCCCTATGCCAGTGGTGTTGTGAGAGAGAGCATACATCCCTATTGCTGAGTTCCAATAGCCAGTAGTATTGGAATAGAGAGCAGCATACCCTATTACTGAGTTATAATTGCCAGTAGTATTGGAATAGAGAGAAGCATACCCTATTACTGAATTACCATAGCCAGTGGTATTGTAATAGAGGGTTTGATACCCCATTGCTGAGTTATAATTGCCAGTCGTGTTAGAATAGAGAGCACCATATCCCATTGCTGAGTTGCGATAGCCAGTGGTATTGGAATAGAGAGTTCCATACCCTATCCCTGTATTATAATCCGCTGCACTGGTGCTACCCGTTGAACTGGCATAACCTGCCTGATAGCCAAGAAAAGTATTGTATTGTGCGCCTGAAACAATGTTCTTTCCTGCCTGATAACCCAATTTAGTATTGTAATCAGTATTATTAAAATCAATCAAATCATAAACACTCAAAAGATTATTGGGAGTGGTAGTGCCAACCCCTACATACCCGCTTGAGTTCACATACAAACCTATTGTGCCCCCTGCCCCTCTGAGTTGAGCAGTGCCAGCAACTTCTAATAAACTGGTGGGCGTTGTTGTGCCAATGCCCACATTGCCGGTGATATAAGCATTACCAGACGCAACAAGCCCAGCCATTGTGGAAGTTGCTCCTACGGTTAGGGTTGAACTAATCCTGCCAGTTCCAAGAACATCCAAGGTGGTGTAGGGCGTGGTGGTGCCAATGCCTAATCGCTTGTTTGAATTGTCCCAAAATAAATTGTCGTTGTCTTGAGTTAAAATACCGCTTGAACCAATA
>Ga0078972_1009709_pt1 | contig 18720 bp, 20 predicted proteins | sample YelNatPaOPGAMG01_FD_67568 | JGI IMG/M metagenome (GOLD analysis project Ga0078972, IMG submission 67568) | Hot spring thermophilic microbial communities from Obsidian Pool, Yellowstone National Park, USA - OP-RAMG-01 (SPADES assembly) (version 2) | ecosystem: Environmental > Aquatic > Thermal... | reverse complement strand
TGATCGACGTCAACGACCCGCCTGAGAAATTCATTCCTTTCGTCATCGAGACTGCGCATTCCCGCTTTCCCGTTATCGACGGAGACAAGGACAACGTCATCGGCATCTTGCTCGCCAAGGACCTGCTGCGCCACTATGCCGACGGCGAATTCGACACCCGGGCAATGCTGAGACCCGCCGTCTTCATCCCGAAATCGAAGCGGCTCAACGTGCTGCTCAAGGATTTCAGGAGCAACCGCAACCATATCGCCATCGTCGTCGACGAATACGGCGGAGTGGCCGGGCTCGTCAGCATCGAGGACGTGCTTGAGCAGATCGTCGGCGAAATCGAGGATGAATTCGACTTCGACGAGACCGAAGACAACATCATCGCCGACTCCTCGGGCCATTACCGCGTCAAGGCGGTCACCGAAATCGCGGATTTCAACGAGGCTTTCGGGACTCACCTGAGCGACCAGCACTACGACACGATAGGCGGACTGGTATTGAGCCGGTTCGGCAGGCTTCCCAAGCGGGGCGAGCATATCCAGGTCGAAGGCCTCAAGATTCAGATCCTGCGCGCCGACAGCAGGAGGATCCATTCGTTGCTGATCGAGAAGCTGAAGCCGGCAGAATAATGCTGCTCAAAAAAAGAATTACGGCATTCCTGCTGGGCGCATTTTGCGTCGCCGGATTCGCCCCCTTCCACCTGTTCTTCATCCCCATCCTGGCAATTGCAGGGCTGATTCATCTCTGGTCGGGAAAAGACGCGGCATGGATCGGGTTTTGTTTCGGCATGGGGCTCTTCCTTTCCGGCGTCAGCTGGGTTTACGTGAGCCTGCACGATTTCGGCGGCATGCCGCTGCCGGTTGCGGTCCTCGCCACAGCCCTGTTCTGCGCCTTCCTCTCCCTCTATCCGGCCCTTGCAGGCTTTCTCCAGGCGCGCATCGAAACTTCGCCCGCCCTGAAGTCCGTGCTTCTCGTTCCCGCCTTTTTCTCCCTGGGCGAATGGATGAGGGGATGGCTCTTCACCGGATTCCCCTGGCTCGCCCTGGGCTATTCGCAGACAGGAGCGAGCCCCCTGGGCGGATTCGCCCCGATTCTCGGCGTCTACGGCGTCTCGCTCCTCGTCATGGTTTGCGGGGGACTGATCTTCCTGCTGTCGAAGCCGCCCTGCAGGAAAATCGCTTCCGTTTTTCTGGTTTCGATTTTCGCGGCAGGATACGCCCTGCAGCAGGTGAACTGGACGCACCCCGAAGGCAATCCCGTCACGGTCAGCCTGCTGCAGGGGAACATTCCCCAGAACAGGAAATGGGACGACGAAACCTTGGGCGACACCATGGACATCTACATGAAGCTCGCGCTTTCCAGCCGCAGCCGCCTGATCATCCTGCCCGAGACGGCGATACCGATGTTCAGCGACGAGGTTCCGAAGGAATACCTGGAAATGCTGCGAAACCACGGCAGGCAGAACGGCGGCGATGTCCTGATCGGACTGCCGGAGCGCATGCCCAACCACGAGCAGACCTACTACAACAGCGTATTCAGCTTCGGCTCTTCCCCGAACGGAGTCTACCGGAAGTCGCACCTCGTTCCCTTCGGCGAATATCTTCCCGTCAAGCCCCTGTTCGGCTGGCTGCTCGATCTCATGCACATCCCGATGTCGGATTTCTCCAGTGGCGCCGTCGACCAGAAGCCTCTGGATGCGGCAGGCGAGAAGCTTGCCATCGACATCTGCTATGAGGACGTTTTCGGTGAGGAAGTCATCAGGCAGCTTCCCCAGGCCAGCCTGCTCGTCAACGTCAGCGACGACGCCTGGTTCGGCGATTCGATCGCCCCGCGCCAGCACCTGCAGATCGCCGAAATGAGGGCGATGGAAACGGGAAGAATGATGCTGCGCGCGACCAACACGGGAGTGACGGCGATCATCGACGAACACGGGCGCCTCGTCTCCAGGCTTCCCGAATTCAGGGAAGGCTCGCTGGACGCCACCGTGCAGGGCTACTCCGGCACGACGCCCTACGTGCGCTGGGGAAATTACGCTTTCGTCCTGCTCGCGGGCGGCATGCTTTTGTTGGCGGTATGGCGCAGAAACAAGTAGAATCGAGCATTTATGGCTAATTTCCAGGACATCATTCTCAGGCTGCAGAACTACTGGTCCGGCAAGGGCTGCGTGCTGCTCCAGCCCTACGACATGGAAGTCGGCGCGGGCACGTCCCATACCGCGACTTTTCTGCGCGCACTCGGCCCCGAGCCCTGGAAAGCGGCCTATGTCCAGCCTTCGCGCCGCCCGAAAGACGGCAGGTACGGCGAGAATCCCAACAGGCTGCAGCACTATTACCAGTTCCAGGTGGTGCTGAAGCCCGCTCCCGAGGACATCCTCGATCTCTATCTCGGCTCGCTTGAGGCGCTCGGCTTCGACCTCGAAAGCAACGACATCCGCTTCGTCGAGGACGACTGGGAGAACCCCACTCTGGGCGCATGGGGCCTCGGCTGGGAAGTGTGGCTCAACGGCATGGAAGTCACCCAGTTCACCTATTTCCAGCAGGTCGGCGGGATAGACTGCAGGCCCATCACCGGGGAAATCACCTATGGCCTGGAGCGCCTCGCGATGTACCTGCAGGGCGTGGAGAACGTCTTCGACCTGAAGTGGACGGATGGCGTCACCTACGGCGACGTCTACCACCAGAACGAAGTGGAGCAGTCGAAATACAATTTCGAGCACAGCGACGTGGAGTTTCTGCTTCAGGCGTTCTCCAGTTACGAGAAGCAGGCGAAGCATTTGATGGACGAGCAGCTTCCCCTGCCCGCCTACGAGCAGGTATTGAAGGCTGCGCACACCTTCAACCTGCTGGATGCGCGCGGCTCGATTTCCGTCACCGAGCGCGCCGCCTATATCGGGCGCATCAGGAATCTCGCGAAAAGCGTGGCTGCAGCGTACTTCGACAGTCGCGCCCGCCTGGGATTTCCCATGGCCCCCCGCGAATGGGCGGACGAAGTGCTGGCGAAGCTGGAGAAGGCATGATGAAGAACCTTCTGGTCGAGCTTTTCGTCGAGGAGCTTCCTCCCAGGTCGCTCAGGAAGCTGGGCGAAGCTTTCGGCAGCGAACTGGCGCGCAGCCTGATGCTGAAAGGGCTGGTCGCCGCCGCCTCTGACATCGCGCAATCGTGCACGATGTTCGCATCCCCAAGGCGCCTGGCGGTGCTGATAAGGAATGTGCGCGAGAAGGCTGAGGACACGCTTGAGGAAATCAAGCTGATGCCGGTCAGGATCGGGCTGGATTCCGAAGGAAAACCCGCGCCCGCATTGCTTAAGAAGCTGGCTTCCCTGGGAGTCGACGAGGAAATCGCTCCCACGCTGATCCGCGAGAAAGATGAAACGCTGTTTCTCGACAGGACGAAAGCGGGGGCCACCCTCGCCGACGGGCTCCAGGAAGCGCTGGCAGAAGCCATCGCAAAGCTGCCCATTCCGAAAGTGATGACTTACCAGCTGAAAGACGGCTGGGAGAGCGTGAAGTTCGTGCGCCCCGTGCACGGCCTTGTCGCGCTCCACGGCAAGGAAATCGTTCCGGCATCCATTCTCGGCATGGATACCGGAAGAAAGACCAGGGGGCACAGATTCGAGGCGAAGCGCGATTTCATCGAAATCGATGACGCGGACAGCTATGAAATGCAGATGGAAAACGAGGGCGCAGTGATCCCTTCCTTCGAAAAGCGCCGGGACGAAATTGCCCGCCAGTTGAACGAAGCTGCCGAGAAACTCGGCGGCGTGAAGCCGGTCGAGGACGAAGCCCTGCTCGACGAAGTCGCCGCCCTGGTCGAGCGCCCCAACGTGCTGGTCGGCAAATTCGACGGGGCATTCCTCGAAGTGCCCCAGGAATGCCTGATACTGACCATGAAGGCGAACCAGAAATATTTCCCCCTGCTTGATGCGCACGGAAAATTGACCGACCGGTTCCTGATCGTCTCCAACATCAGGCCGTCCGATCCTTCGGCGGTGACTGGCGGAAACGAGCGCGTGGTGAGGCCGAGGCTCGCGGACGCGAAATTCTTCTTCGACCAGGACAGAAAGAAACCGCTCGATTCGCGCATCATGGGCCTTTCCAGAATCGTCTACCACAACAGGCTGGGAAGCCTGGGCGAGCGCGTGGAGCGGGTTCAGGCGATCGCGCGGGCCATCGGCCTGCATCTGGGCGGGGAAACCCTGGCACGGCAGGCCGACCAGGCCGCGCTTCTATCGAAGGCCGACCTCACCACCGACATGGTCGGAGAATTCCCCGAGCTGCAGGGCATCATGGGGCGCTATTACGCCCTTCACGACGGCCATTCTCCCGAGATCGCCTTCGCCATCGAGGACCATTACAGGCCGCGCTTTTCCGGGGACGAGCTGCCGCGCAACCAGGTCGGAACATGCGTCGCCCTGGCAGACAAGCTGGAAATACTGGTGGGCATGTTCGGCATCGGACAGACCCCGACCGGGGACAAGGACCCCTTCGCCCTGCGCCGCCATGCTTTGGGGGTGATCCGCATCCTGATGCTTGACGACGTGAATCTCTCTTTGGGCGATGCCATCCGTTATGCAGAAAGGCCCTTCAAGGGATTGGGTGGGGAAGAATATCTTGCGTTATCCAATTTCATCCTGGATCGCCTGATGAACCTGCTGCGCGATGAAGGCTATACTGCATTGGAGGTTGCATCTGTTTGCGCCCCGCTTCAGGAATGGCCGTCAAACAAACCGCTCCCTTCCCTGCAAGACATTCCTAAACGCCTGGCCGCAGTTCGTGAATTTATGACTTTACCTGAAGCTCCTGCATTGGCTGCAGCCAACAAACGGGTCGGGAATATCTTAAAGAAGAGCGAAGCCGTTCCTGACGGTGAGATCCTGGACAACCTGTTGAATGAGCCCGCAGAGAGGAAATTTCTCGAAGCGCTCCAAGACACTGCAAAAGTAGCTAACGCCGCTTTCGATGCAGGGGACTACACCACACACCTAAAGTCCTTGGCCGCACTCAAGGAGCCAGTAGACCGTTTTTTCGACGAAGTCATGGTGAATGTCGATAATACGGATTTGCGCAATAACCGCTTACGCCTGCTCATGGCATTGCATGCCGCGATGAACAAGGTCGCCGACATTTCGAGGCTGGCATCTTGAAGCTGATCATTCTCGACCGCGACGGGGTCATCAATTTCGATTCCGACCAGTTCATCAAGAGCCCGGAGGAATGGAAGCCCATTCCCGGCAGCCTGGAAGCGATAGCCCGGCTCAACCATGCGGGATACACCGTCGTCGTCGCGACCAACCAGTCGGGAATAGGGCGCGGCCTTTTCGAAATGGCCACCCTCACCGCCATCCACGAGAAGCTGCAGAAAATGCTCGCCCAGGCGGGGGGGCGGGTGGAGGCCTTCTTCTACTGCCCCCATACCGCGGACCTGAAATGCTCCTGCAGAAAACCCGAGCCCGGCATGCTTCTGGAAATCGCCGACCGCTTCGATGCCGATCTCGGGGGAGTCCCGGCGATCGGCGACTCGCTGCGCGACCTGGTTTCCGCCGAAAAGGTGGGAGCCAAACCCATCCTGGTGCTGACCGGCAAGGGACAGAAGACTCTAGAAAACGGCGGGCTGCCTGTCGGCACCCAGGTTTTCCGGGATCTCTCCGAAGCGGTGCAGTCTCTCGTGGGGTGAGCATGATTTTCCTGCGCTCCCTGATCTTCATCCTGCTGCAAAGCGCGCTGACCCCTTTCTTTTCGATCGTATCCCTGCTCACTTTCCCCTTCCACCCCCTGACCCGCTACAGGGTGATTTCGCAGTGGGCGCGCATCGTGATGTTCCTCGTCGAGGCAATCTGCGGCGTGAAATACCGGGTCCTGGGAATGGAAAACATTCCCGACCGTCCCTGCGTAGTTCTCTCCAACCACCAGTCGGCATGGGAAACCATCGCCTTCCAGGTCATCCTTCCCCCCCAGGTCTGGGTACTCAAGAAGGAACTGCTGAAGATTCCCTTCTTCGGCTGGGGGCTCGCCATGACGAGCCCGATCGCGATCGACCGGGAAGAAGGGAGGGCTGCGCTCAAGCAGCTGATCGACCAGGGAAAGGACCGGCTGGAAATGGGGTTCTTCGTCATCGTTTTCCCGGAAGGCACGCGCATCCCCCCAGGGCAAATCGCGCCTTTCAGGATAGGCGGGGCATGGCTTGCGACGCACAGCGGCAGCCTGGCGCTGCCGATCGCCCACAATGCGGGCAGCCTTTGGGGTAGAAACGCATTCATCAAGCGCCCGGGCACCATCACGGTCAGCATAGGCGCGCCGATCGAGACGAAAGGCATGAAGCCCAACGAACTCAACGCGAAGGTCGAAGAATGGGTGCGCGCGGAAATGGCGAAAATGGGGAAGCCTTGAAGGAGAAGACGGTCAAACTTTCCGGACGGGAAATGCGCTATGTTCTGAAGCGCAGCAACCGGCGCACCGTAGGGCTCAGGATCACCCCGGGCGGCCTCACCGTCAGCATTCCGCTGAGGATGCCGGAATACGGCATCGACGACATCCTGAAGGATAAGGCGGGATGGATACTGAAGAAGCTGGACGAGGCCCGATCCCACCCCCCCCGGCAGTGGGCGGACGGGGAAGCGATCCCTTACCTGGGAAAGCCTCATGCCTTGCGCATCGTCCATGCGGCAAGAACCAGGGCGGACATGAAGGAAGGCTTCCTGGAAGTCGCCCTGCCGGAAGCCCGCCCCGAAAGAATCGAAGCCGCAGTCGTCGGCTGGTACAAGCGGCAGGCGCTGGACTGCTTCGCGGAAAGGATCGCCCACTACTGCCCGAAGCTCGGGCTGCAACTGCCCAGGCTCCACATTTCCAGCGCCAGAACGCGCTGGGGAAGCTGCAACTCGAAAGGCGAAGTCAGGCTCAACTGGCGCCTGATGCGCCTGCCGATCGAGCTCGTCGACTACGTGGTCGCTCACGAGCTTTCCCACCTCATCGAAATGAACCACTCTCCCGCGTTCTGGAAAACCGTGGAAAGCATCTATCCGGCCTACCGGACAGCGCGGATGGCGCTCAGGCGCGATTCGCTGTGGTAACATGCTTCTATTTGGAAATGCGATGCGGACACTCCTCCTCCTGCTCCTGCTCTCCCTGGCCCTGGAAGGCTGCGGGCTGAAGGGCCCGCTCTACCTGCCCACTCCCCAGAACCAGACGAAATGAATTCCTTTTTCTACCGCAACGGCGTCCTCCACGCCGAGGATGCATCGCTAGAATCCGTCGCCGAAAAATTCGGCACGCCCTGCTACGTCTATTCCAGAGCCGCCCTGGTTTCGGCTTTCAGGGCCTATTCCGACGCATTTTCCCCGAGAGACCACCTGGTCTGCTATGCGGTCAAGGCGAATTCCAACATCGCCATCCTGAATCTCTTCGCGAGAATGGGCAGCGGCTTCGACATCGTCTCGATCGGGGAAATGGAGCGCGTGCTGAAAGCGGGGGGAGATCCCGCCAGAATCGTTTTTTCAGGGGTGGGAAAGCGCGCGGACGAAATGCGCGCCGCCCTTTCCGCCGGCATCCTCTGCTTCAACGTGGAATCCGAGGGCGAACTGGAGCGCCTCGATCTGGTCGCGAAAAGCATGGGCAAATGCGCCGGCATCAGCTTCAGGGTCAATCCCAACGTGGATGCGAAAACCCACCCCTACATTTCGACGGGGCTCAGGCAGAACAAGTTCGGCATTCCCTACGATGACGCACTGCGGCTCTACAGGAAGGCGAATGCCATGGAGAGCCTCGCCATCCTCGGCATAGACTGCCACATCGGCTCGCAGCTCACCGAAATCCCCCCGTTCGTCGAGGCGCTCGAAAAGATCCTGCTGCTCGTCGACGAACTCGAAAAGGAAGGCATCGCGCTTTCCCATATCGACGTGGGCGGCGGGCTCGGCATCCGCTACCGGGAAGAGCGCCCTCCCGAGATTGCGGATTACGCGAAAGCGCTCCTGGAAAAATTGCAGGGACGCCCGCAGAAGCTCCTGCTCGAACCCGGAAGATTCCTGGTCGGGAATGCCGGAATCCTGCTGACCAGACTCGAATACCTTAAGCGCGGCGAGGAAAAGCATTTCGCCATAGTCGACTGCGCGATGAACGACCTGATGCGCCCCGCCCTTTACGACGCCTACCACGAGATAATCCCGGTGAAGCAGGACGGGGGAGAAGGCGAGCTCTGCGAAATCGTCGGCCCGGTCTGCGAAACCGGGGACTTCCTGGGGCACGACCGGAATCTCGCTGCAAGGCAGGGGGATCTGCTCGCCATTTGCTCGGCGGGCGCCTACGGCATGAGCATGAGCTCCAACTACAACTCGAGGCCCAGAGCCGCAGAAGTCCTGGTCGACGGCGCTTCGCTCCATCTCGTCAGGGAAAGGGAGACGATTTCCCAGCTGATGGCGACCGAAAAACTCGTCCCCTGATTACTTCGCGATCCTGACGATATTTCTCCCGGCCTGTTTCGCGTTGTAGAGGGCGACGTCGGCCGCCTTGATGAGCGCGTCGAACCCGCCCATTCCCGAATTCCTGATGGCCACGCCGATGCTCGCCGTGACGGGAATCCGGACTTTCCCGTCCACGAAAGGCGCGGATTCCACTGCCGACCTGAGCCGTTCGGCGCATTGCTCGGCGGCCTTCGGGTTCGCCTCGGGGAGAATCGCCAGGAACTCCTCTCCGCCGAAGCGGCAGATCACGTCCTGGGCCCTGGACGCCTTCCTCAGCACATGGGCGAAATGGCGGATCACCTTGTCTCCGATGTCGTGACCGTGAACGTCGTTGATCGGCTTGAACCTGTCTATGTCCAGCATCATGCAGGCAAGCTCCCCGGGGCGATTCCATTCCCAGGCCATCCGCTCCATGGCATAGCGCCTGTTCGGCAGGCCGGTAAGCGGGTCGGTCCGGGAAGCTTCCTGCGCACGCCGGTTCGCCACGGCGAGATCGGAAGCGACATTGCGCAATTCTTCCCTGTCCTTCGACAGTTCCTCCCGCATTTCCACGAAACGCCGCGCCGCGAGGAGGCGGGCGACGAGAAAGCGCTGCCCGCGGGAAAGCGCGATGCAGTCGTCCGCGCCTGCCTCGAAAGCCTCGACCTGGCTTTCCAGGTCGTCCTCTCCGGCGAGAAGAACGGCATAGACGAGCTTTCCGAAAGGCAGCTTGCGCAAAGCTTCGATGAATGCCGGCCCCGCCAGGCCCGGCACAAAAAATTCGCACAGGACCAGCTGGGGATCGGCCTCCAGAGCGATCCGCATGGCTTCCGCCTCCGTGGAGGCGGTCAATACGGCATGGCCCAGGGAAGCGAGAAACCCCGAAAGCTCCGACAGCACGGGCTCCTTTGCAATCAGGAGAATTTGCAGTCCCCGGGCGGATTCCCCGGTGCGGGGCGCATCCTGGGGAATCGCCGCCATCATTTCCTCGAAGCTGGGAAGCGGCTGGCTCGGCACGTCGAGTATCCTGCCCCATTCCTGCCAGCTTGCGCTCGCCCTGTCGCAAAGCGCCCCGAACTCCTCCTGGTCGAACCCGAGCTCCTTCGCTTCGTGCAGCAGATCGGGCATCCTGGACGAGATGCGCGCCTCCCCGGAAAGAAAGTCTTCGGCAAGCGCGCCGGAAAAGTGCCATATCCTGCTCAGTTTGTATTCCCTCGAACTCCTGGGGAAAGGCATCGCATCCGGATCCTCCTGGTGCAGGGCGACGCTGGCGAAAAGGGGCGGCAGCATCCAGTCCTGGAGCAGGGCGACGGTCAGTTCCAGATGGTCGGTCGCAAAGCGGCTCCTCTCCAGCTCCAGGCGCGCCGGGCCGGACGATCCGCCGGACAGGATATCCGAATAGGCTGCGGGATAAAGCGTCGCCAGGGCAAGCGAGCCCACTCCGGAGAGCAGCGCGCCGATGAAGCATTCCTCCGGCTGGGCCACCCTGGTTTTTTCGCAGATCAGCTGGGCGACGATGGCGCAGGCAAGAGACCTGGACCAGAAGCGCATGTAGTCGAATGTCTTGCATGCCCCCTGCCTGTTGTTGTTCAGGACGGAAAATCCCAGCGCGATCTGCCGGGTCGCCGCCATGCCGAGCAGATTGAGCGCATCGGGGATCGAGGCGATGACCCGGCTTCCGGCCTTCAGGTGATTGGCATATTTGATCAGCTTGCCGCTGAGAACGGGGTCGGCCTGGACGATGTGGCCGATTTCGGCAAGCGACGCGTCAGGCTTCAGGGTAAGCTGGAACAGCGCCAGCGCGACCCCTGCAGGGGAAGGAAGATTACCGCTCGCCTTCAACTCGTCGAAATTCAGTGCGGATCTCATTTGATCTCTGTTGTTGTTTCCGGGAATTCTACCCCCATCCCGAAGAAAAGCCCAACTGTTCACGCAACGCGGCAGCCGGGAGTATAATGGGAAGTTTTCAGCGGGGCAGGGGCATGGCCGAAGCCGGCGGGTCGAAAAAGCTTTACATCAAAACCTACGGATGCCAGATGAACGAGTACGACTCGGAAAAGATGGCGGACGTGCTGCACGCCGAATCCGGGCTCGAAATCACGACAGACATGAGCGAGGCCGACGTGATCCTGCTCAACACCTGCTCGGTTCGGGAAAAGGCCCAGGAAAAGATCTTCCACGAACTCGGGCGGATCAAGCGTCTCAAGGAAAAGAATCCCGATCTGCTGGTCGGGGTCGGCGGCTGCGTCGCGAGCCAGGAAGGGGCCGCCATCTTCAAGAGGGCCTCCCATGTCGACCTGGTTTTCGGCCCGCAGACCCTGCACCGGCTGCCCAGGATGATCGGCGAGCGCATCAGCTCCGGGCGCAGCCAGATCGACATCGCCTTTCCAGAGATCGAGAAGTTCGACGCCCTCCCCCAGGCGAAAGTCTCGGGGCCCGCCGCATTCGTTTCGATCATGGAAGGATGCAGCAAATACTGCAGCTTCTGCGTCGTTCCCTATACCCGAGGCGAAGAAATCTCGAGGCCTCTGGAAGACATCCTGGTCGAGGTGAGCAGCCTCGCCTCGCAGGGAGCCAAGGAAGTGACCCTGCTGGGGCAGAACGTCAACGCCTACAGGGGGCTCATGGAAGACGGCGAAACCGCCGACCTGCCGCTTCTGATCGAGTATCTTGCCGCCATGCCGGATATCGGGCGGATACGCTACACCACCTCGCACCCCAGGGAATCCAAGCTCGCGAACCATCTCCACCTCCCCGTCCAGTCTGGGTCCGACAGGATACTCGCCGCGATGAAGCGGGGCTACACCGCCCTCGAATACAAGTCCATCGCCAGACGCCTGAAGGCGGCCCGTCCCGACATTTCGCTTTCGTCGGATTTCATCGTCGGCTTTCCGGGAGAGACCGACGCCGATTTCGAGGCCACCATGAAGCTCATCGATGAGCTGAATTTCGATTCCAGCTTCAGCTTCGTCTACAGCCCGAGGCCGGGGACGCCAGCCGCGGCGTTGCCCGACGACATTCCCGCGGAAATCAAGCAGGCTCGCCTCGCGAGGCTCCAGGCGAAAATCGAGGAGCAGGCAGCCGGAATCAGCGCGGCAATGGTCGGAACCGTGCAGCAGGTTCTGGTCGAAGGGGCTTCCCGGAAAAGCCGTGCCGAGCTGTCCGGGAAAACCGGGAACAACAGGACCGTCAATTTCGCGGGGAGTCCCGATCTCGTCGGCCGGTTCGTCGAAATCGAAATCACCGAAGCGCTGCGCAATTCGCTCAGGGGGGAAATCGTCCGATGAAGACGGAATCCGTCTCCTTCTCTCCCGCCGACAACAGGCGGCTTTCCAGCCTTTGCGGGGCGCTCGACGAGAACCTGCGCCAGATCGAGGTGGCGATGGGCGTCTCCATTTCGAGAAGGGGGGAGCATTTCGCCGTGAGGGGAGACCCCGAGAAAGCCAGGCTCGCCGTTTCCGCCCTCGAAAGATTCTATCTCCAGACGAAAGGGCGGGACATCGACATCGAGGAAATCCAGCTCGGGCTGGTCGAACTGCTCTCCCCCGGAAGATCGGAAGGGCAGGCCGCAAGTCCGATGCTGATGACCCGGAAATCCAACCTGCACGGCAGGACACCGCGCCAGACGGAGTACCTCGAATGCATCCAGAAGCACGACATCACTTTCGGCATAGGACCTGCCGGAACCGGAAAAACCTATCTCGCCGTCGCCTCGGCAGTCGACGCCATAGAGCGGGAATGGGTGAAGCGCATCATCCTGGTGAGGCCGGCGGTGGAAGCGGGGGAGCGCCTCGGATTTCTGCCCGGGGACATGACGCAGAAGATCGATCCCTATTTGCGCCCCCTTTACGATGCGCTCTACGACCTGATGGGGTTCGATCGGGTGGGCAGGCTCTTCGAATCGGGCGCGATAGAAGTCGCGCCGCTCGCCTACATGCGCGGCAGGACGCTCAACCATTCCTTCATCATTCTCGACGAAGCGCAGAACACCACGCCGGAGCAGATGAAGATGTTCCTCACCAGGATGGGGTTCGGAAGCCGTGCCGTGATCACCGGAGACGTGACCCAGGTCGATCTCGCCAAGGGCCAGAGAAGCGGCCTCGTCGAAGCTGCCGCGGTCCTGAGGAAGGTGCCGGGAATCGCCTTCACCCACTTCCAGGCCGAGGACGTGGTGCGCCACCCGCTGGTCCAGCTCATCGTCAATGCCTATCAGGCCTATGAAAAGTGATGTCAGCCTGAGCGTCCAGTACGCTTCGACCGCAGAAAACCTCCCGACCCGTCCCCGTTTCAGGAAGTGGGTCGGCGCCGCCCTGCAAAATCCGGCGAAAATCACGATCAGGATCGTCGACGAGGAAGAGGGCAGAAGCCTCAACAGGGACTACAGGGGCCGCGACTATGCGACCAACGTGCTCACCTTCGTTTACGAAGAATCGGAAGGGGACATCGTGATCTGCGCGCCGGTTCTGATGAAGGAAGCGCTTGAGCAGAAGAAGCCGCTCGAATCCCATTATGCGCACATGACGGTGCACGGGACGCTGCACCTCCAGGGATACGACCACGAAAGCGACGGGGAAGCCGCGATCATGGAATCGCTCGAAACCGCGATCATGGCGAAGCTCGGTTACCCCGATCCTTACGGTGTATAATCGGGCCATGAAAAAAGCCATTTTCCTTGCGCTCTGCCTGCTCTGCGCGTCCGCCCCCGCAAGGCCCTCCGATCTCCCATCCGCGCCGCATGTCGAAGCGAGTGCCTACCTGGTGCTCGACTACAACAGCGGGCAGATTCTGCTTTCCCGTCATGCCGACGAGCGCATCGAGCCCGCATCGCTCACCAGGCTGATGAGCGCCTACATCGTATTCGACGCCCTGAAGCAGAAGGCGATCAAGCCGAACGAGAAGATCACCGTCTCTGAAAAGGCGTCGCATGCCGAAGGGCCGAGAATGTTCATCGCGCCGAAAATGGCCGTGACCGTCGACCAGCTGCTCCACGGCATGATCGTCGAGTCCGGCAACGATGCCTGCATCGCGCTCGCCGAAGGCGTGGCCGGGTCGGAACAGGCCTTCGTCGAAAAGATGAACCGGGAAGCGCAGCACCTCGGCATGAAGAACACGCATTTCACCAATGCGACCGGGATGCCGAGCCCGGATCATTACACCACGGCCCGCGACCTCGCGACCCTTTCGGCTGCGCTCATCAGGAACTTCCCCGAATACTACCCCCTCTTCTCGATCAGGCAGTTCACCTGGAACGGCATCACCCAGCCCAACAGGAACAGGCTGCTATGGATGGACCCCTACGTCGACGGCCTGGAAACCGGACATGGCGGGGCCGCCGGCTACTGCCTCGTCGCCTCGGTGAAAAGGGACAGGAGGCGGCTGATCTCGGTGCTGGCGGGCGCAGGCTCGGACAGCGGCAGGGCGATGGAGAGCCAGCAGCTTCTCAATTACGCGCTCCAGTACTACAACTCGGTGCGCCTCTACGCAAAAGGGCAGACGGTCACCACCCTCAGGGTCTGGAAGGGCAAGCAGAACACCCTGAAGGCGGGATTTCTCGAAGACCTTTACGTCGCCGTCCCACGGGGAGAAGAGTCCGGACTGCAGGCCACGATAGAAGCCCAGCAGCCGCTCATCGTTCCCGTTCTCGCGGGGCAGAAGGTCGGGGTGGTGAAAATCAATCTCGACGGCAAGCGTTTCGCGGAATTTCCCCTCGTCTCGCTGGAAAATGTGGCTCCGGCCAACATTTTCGGCCGGGCCTGGGACAGTTTCAAGCTACTTTTAGACTAGGAAATCATGATCTATCTCAACGGAAAATTCATGCCGATGGAGGAAGCGCGCATTCCCGTCCTCGACCGCGGCTTCATTTTCGGCGACGGCGTCTACGAAGTCATTCCCGTCTATTCCAGGCATCTCTTCCGGCTGGAAGAGCATCTTTCCAGGCTGCAGCACAGCCTGGACGGCATCAGGCTGGACAATCCGCATTCGGCGCGCGAATGGGAAGAACGGATCCGGCGCCTCGTCGAGCTCAACGAACCCGAGGATCAGAGCGTTTATCTCCAGATCACGCGGGGAGTGGCTAAAAGGGATCATGCCTTCCCGAAAAGCATCGAGCCCACCGTGTTCATGATGTCCAGTCCGCTCGTCACCCCTTCCAGGGAAACCCTGGAGAAGGGAGTCGCGACGATCAGCGCGGCGGACAACCGCTGGCTGCGCTGCGACATCAAGGCGACCTCCCTGCTGCCCAACGTGCTTCTGAGGCAGATGGCGGTGGATGCGGGCGCCGCGGAAACGATCCTGCTGCGCGACGGTTTTCTCACCGAAGGCGCGGCCAGCAACATCTTCGCGGTGAAGGACGGCATCCTGCTCGCGCCTCCCAAGGACAACCTGATGCTGCCCGGCATCACCTACGACGTGGTGATCGAGCTCGCGCAAAGCATCGGACTGCCTTGCGAAGTGCGGCAGGTTGCGGAGAACGAGATCTTCTCCGCATCCGAGCTCCTGCTCACTTCCTCCACCAAGGAAGTCACCCCGATCACGTCCCTCGACGGAAAACCGGTGGGGAACGGCAAGCCGGGGCCGGTGTTCGAGAAACTGCATGCCGCCTACCAGGCATTCAAGCACTCCGTGATGAGGAGGGCATGAGCGGGGAATCCCTGATCGAATACCCCTGCGCCTTTCCGATCAAGATCATGGGAAGGAGCGAAAACGCGGGCTTCGCCGATGCAATTCTGGGCGTGGTGCTCGCGCACGATCCAAGTTTCGAGGCGTCCGGCATGGAAATGCGCGCCAGCCGCGAAGGAAAATACATCAGCCTCACCTGCACCGTGAACGCGACCTCGCGCGAGCAGCTCGATTCCCTCTACCGGGAATTGTGCGACCATCCCCTGGTCGTCATGGTGCTTTGATGGAAATCCTCGTGAGGCGGCTCGGCCTCGCCGAATACCTGCCGACTTTCGAGGCGATGCAGGATTTCACCTCCCGAAGGGGGCCGCAAACGCCGGACGAAATCTGGATGCTGCAGCATCCGCCGGTCTACACTTACGGGCTCGCGGGAAGGTCGGAGCACCTTCCGTTGGAGCCTGCGATTCCGGTCCTGAAAGTGGACCGGGGGGGGCAGGTCACCTACCACGGCCCGGGGCAGCTCGTCCTTTATCTCCTGCTCGACCTGAAGCGCAGGAATACCGGAGTCAGGGCGCTCGTGACGAAAATGGAGCAGGCGGTGATCAGGCTGCTGGAAAACCACGGCGTACAGGCGCAGTCGAGGAGGGATGCGCCCGGGGTCTATGCGGGAAACGCGAAAATCGCATCCCTGGGCCTCAGGGTGAAGCGGGGCTGCTGTTACCACGGCCTTTCCCTCAATGTGGACCTGGACCTCTCCCCCTTCTCCATGATCGATCCCTGCGGCTACAGGGGACTGGAAGTGACGAGAACGAAGGACCTCGGCATCGGGGAATCTGCGGACCGGCTCGGGGACGAGCTGGTCATGATACTGAAGGAAACGCTATGACGGAAAGACAGAAGGGAGAGGCCAAGACTGCCAGGATCCCGATCAAGATCGTGCCGCAGCCGGTTGCGAGAAAGCCCGAATGGATCAGGGTGAAGTCCGGAAGCTCAGGAAGCTACCATGAGATCAAGAAGCTCCTCAGGGAGAGGAACCTCCACACGGTATGCGAGGAAGCCTCCTGCCCCAACATCGGCGAATGCTTCGGCAAGGGAACGGCGACTTTCATGATCCTCGGGGATCTGTGCACCAGACGCTGTCCCTTCTGCGACGTCGCGCACGGCAAGCCCCTCCCCCCCGATCCTCGTGAGCCCCTGCATCTCGCCGAATCGATAGCCGCCTTAAAGCTGAAATACGTGGTCATCACGAGCGTCGACAGGGACGACCTGAGGGACGGGGGAGCGCGCCATTTCGTGGACTGCATAGCGGAAGTGAGGAAGCACTCTCCAGAGACGAAAATCGAGGTTCTGGTTCCCGACTTCAGGGGCAGGCTGGACATCGCGCTGGAGATCTTCGGCGAGGGGCTTCCCGACGTGATGAACCACAATCTCGAAACCGTGCCGCGGCTCTACAAGGCGGCGCGGCCGGGGGCCGACTACCTGCATTCGTTGAAGCTCCTTGCCGAATTCAGGAAAAGGTATCCCGGCATCCCCACGAAGTCGGGCATCATGCTGGGGCTCGGCGAGGAGGACGGCGAGGTTCTGGAGACGATGGAGGACATGAGAAAACACGGGGTGGAAATGCTCACCCTCGGCCAGTATCTCCAGCCCTCTAAGGGCCATCTTCCCGTTTCGCGCTTCGTCCATCCGGACCAGTTTCTCGCATTCGAGAAGGCAGCCATGGCAATGGGATTCTCGCATGCGGCCTGCGGCCCCATGGTGCGCTCTTCCTACCACGCGGATCTTCAGGCGCACGGCCTGGTCTAGTCCCGGCTGCAGAAAACCGATAATTCAAGACCAGGCACCAAACACCCGACCGGCGCATCGAAAGGGCGATGACCGACTAGGCCTGCTTGCGCCGGACTAGGCCTTCTTGACGAATTCGGATTTCAGCTTCATCGGGCCGATGCCGTCTATCCTGCAGTCGATGTCGTGGTCGCCTTCGACCAGCCTGATGTTCTTCACTTTCGTGCCGACCTTGACCACCAGGGAAGAGCCCTTGACCTTCAGGTCCTTGATGACCGTGACCGAGTCTCCGTCCTGCAGCGGGTTGCCGTTCGCGTCCTTCACGATCAATGCTTCCGAAGCGGCTTCTTCTGTCGCCTCCCACTCGTGGCCGCACTCCGGGCAGACGTAAAGCCCGCCGTCGGCGTAGGTGAAGCTCGAGTTGCACTTGGGGCAGTTCGGGATGTCGCTCATTTCGGTCTCTGTTTCCTGAAATGGCGACATGATACTAAAATTTCCAGGTCGGCGCCCCATTCCATACGGGCCATCTTCCGCTCCCGGATGCCTTCCTGACCGGACAGTCTGATTCGGGCTTCTCCAATCGGGGCTATACTCGAATCAATACGTACCCGGGAGATGGCCATGTTCGAAGCTGTTTCGATTCCTTTCGGCGCAAAGATGCTTTTCAACACCCTGAAGCTCAAGCCGGGCGTCGACATGAGCGACGTCGAGCTGGCGCTGGGCGAGATGTGCAACGTGGTGAAAAACACCTATGGGGGCGAGAGAGGCGGCTTCATCGCCGGCCAGGTCTTCAGATTCAACGGCTTCGTATCCGCCGAGGGTTCCCTGAACGCGAAGAAGCCCGGGGACGACCATGTCGTCATCGTCACCTACTGGCATTCTTTCGAAGAACACGAAAAATCCCATGCGGACGCGGCGTTCAGGAGCAGGTTCTCGGCGCTCATGGAGCTGTGTACCGAGGCCGACGAAATCGGCTATGAAATGCTCTGGCAGGGAGAGCCCGAGCCCTGAATAATTCGACGCCTGAATTGAATCCTTCCCGTCAGACCGGACAGTTGGAATTGAGGGGGCTTTACAAAATCACAAATCTTCACCGTAGTATTTCACCGCCTTGCGCCTCCCCGGTTTCTTCTTCTGCGTCACCACGCCCTTGATCGATTTCAGCCCCGGGATGGGGATGTCGGGATAAGCCGCATTCAGCGCATGCAGTTGCCAGGCATCCTCTTCATCGCGGATGAGCTGGCGGAAGATGATGCCTTCTTCCGCCGTTTCCGCAACGACAAATGCGCCCTCGTCGGCCACGCCATTCATCTCGATGACCAGTATTTCGCCTTCGATGAATTCCGGCTCCATGCTGTCGCCCAGCACCATGAGCGCGACGAGCTCGAATTCTTCGCAGCTGCTCGCGGCGCCCTGCTCGGCGGGGACGACCGGAATATTGATCGGCTTGCGATTCTGCATGGCGGGGTTCCTTTATGAACTTCGAGTATATCAGAAAGCGCTGATTCATCCTGGCGGGGCTCGGAGAGCCTGTCAGATCGGAGAGTTGGAAATGCCGGTCCGGGGGGAGTAGAATTGCCGAAAATCCACTGAAAATGGCTGACGCAAGCCGATGGAGTCATGGCGAGCGGTAGCCTATGAACAACAGTATTGCGGGGCGGGTACACCCTTGAAACGGACTGAAAACAAATCGAGTCTGACCCTATTTCCTCGTGACCTTGGGATTTTCTTGGTTTGATAAGAAATTAGATCATGCACAAAAAAATACTGGCAACAGATGAAATGAGGTCGGACGGAAAAAATGGAGTCCAATGATTCTGTAAAATGAGAGGAATCGGAGGAACGAAATGGCACGAATACCGCATAGTCAGTACACGAAGGAATTGAGAGAAGAAGCAG
>Ga0078972_1009708_pt1 | contig 18725 bp, 22 predicted proteins | sample YelNatPaOPGAMG01_FD_67568 | JGI IMG/M metagenome (GOLD analysis project Ga0078972, IMG submission 67568) | Hot spring thermophilic microbial communities from Obsidian Pool, Yellowstone National Park, USA - OP-RAMG-01 (SPADES assembly) (version 2) | ecosystem: Environmental > Aquatic > Thermal... | reverse complement strand
CGGGGACTTTACCTAAGCAGCTTAACAGCCTCTCTTTCTATTATGAATCGGAACTGACCCGCACCGTTGAGAGATTACAGGCCATCTTGGAGCCAGTTTTAATTATTTTCATCGGCGTATTTGCCGCATTGATTTTTGTCTCAGTCCTTTTGCCTATTTACCAGACTATAGGGAGTATAAGGTAATTTGACATCTGCGAAATTTTTTCAAATTAATTAATTGTTATCGAGGGAGTAAATCGGCACGCTATTGTTTATTGTTGTAACTGTTACATTCACAATGCAGTTACCATTCCAGTCAAGGATTATCGGCACAAAGGCGTTGGTCTGATGAGGGGGAAAGTTTGAAGATGTTGAAAGAAGAATTACTTCATTTGGTTTCACATTACCAAAGGTCGCACTAGTGTTGTTATTAATGGTTGTAGAGCCTGTTTGTAGTTGAGTTGGGAAAGCATAAATGGTTGAACCGCTGGTGTTTCTTATAATTACGGTGTAATTTGTGCAGGTAGATGTTCCACTGGTGATAAGTTCTGCTTGAGAGATTGCTATTAAGATGTCATCAAAATCTCCCGCACCTTTGCTCTGAAAATACCTATCTGGACTTGATATGTCAGAATTCTGACCGTCAAATTTACCGTTTGGTCCTGCCGAAATTATAACCGCTCCAATACTGCCGATAGGGATGCCGTCTATGTAAATTGAATCGGAGGTATTGGTTGTATCAGCAAAGTAAAAATATGGTATCCCATTGATTGGATCGTTTAAGAATTTTGTCGGGATTTGTAAAAGAGAAGATGGAAGTCTGTAATTAGTGGTGTGGGAAGGAAGTTTACCGTAGGTTTTGTAATACTTTATTATACGCTTTTTGTAGGTTTGAAGTTCCTGTTGGGTTTCTTCGATGCCCTTTGATCTCCTTGTCTGTGTTAAGAGGGGTATGGAAATACCGGCTATTATGCCTAAAAGAATCAGGGCGATGGAAATTTCTATTAAAGTGAATCCGCGTTTCATCTGTATAGATCCCTCGTTATAGCGGGTGGGTCATTGCCCGCTACATTATATTGGTCAGTGTAAATCACTACCTCAACTGTACAGTCGGAGCCCTCATTGTAAGTCGCTATATTAAACCAGTAAGTTCTATTTTGTGGAAATGTATTATCGGGTGAAAGTTGAATACAAGCCACAGGCGAGATACCGGTGAGAGTGTAACTTAAAAGATAGGCTACTGAAAAGTTGGTTGTGGTTGTTGAAAGCACTCGGCCATATTCAGTTATTTTAGACCTCTGGTTTTTGTTTCGCACGATAAGAGTATAGGTATTGCAGATATTGGTTGAGGTAGTAGTTGTGGAGGGGGCCAAGTCCAACTCGCACACATAATATAAAACATCATCAAAGTCTCCTGATCCTGTGGATGCAAATATTCGATCTCCCGGCGTTGCATTTTCGCCATCGAATTTTCCATTTGGTCCAGCGCTAATAATCACTGCCGAAAGGCCTCCAAGGGGGATGCCATCGACATAAATTGTATCGTTAGACCCTGGTACGGTGTCCGCATAATAGAGGTAGGGGATACCTTTTACAGGATCATTCTTGTATTGGTCGGGAATACCGAGCTTTGCTGTGGGAAGGGTATATGTTGCATCATGGGATGGGAGTTTTCCGTTAACATTGTAATAGGAGATTATTAACCCTCTAATGTTTTCGAGTTCACTTTCTGCTTGCCTTATCTTTTGATTTCTCGTTACACTTAGAGTTATTGGGATGGCAACGGCGGTAAGAAGTCCCATTACTACTAAGGCGACGGAGAGTTCGATAAGGCTGAAGCCTTTTTTAAAATTTGAGATAGGAGACATTGGAGATTCTCCTGTATCTTCCTGCATTTAGGTCCCCATCATCGATTTTAGCATCAATTAGAGAATCGGCACTCAGAGGAATTCTATCGGAATAAATGTAGTTCCCGCTGTCACTCACGAAGTTTCTCCATAAAATGGTAAAAGTGCCGCCAAAGGGATTGGTAGTTTTTACATCGAAGCCGCTGGCTCGCAAAACAGGGATCGCATCACTTTCGATTTTACCGTCGCTGTTATTATCACCCGGGTATTTTCTGTAAGTATTAAAATAGTTTTCAACGGCGTAGAGATTAATTCTGTAAGATTCAACAGTCGCGTTGACCTTAGCAGTGTAATTTGTTTGCATACCCCTCACAACAATTCCGATAAGAATGCCGATAAGTATTAACACTATGGCCAATTCCAGCAGAGTGAATGCCTTCCTCAACTTATTAATTCCAGGTTCCATTTTCCCTCTTTTTAATGTTGTACTTTCTCATCTTTGCAATGAGGCTGGTTCTTGAAATCCCCAGCATCTTTGCCGCCTTCGTTTCATTCCAATCACAGCTGAGAAGGGCATCGATCAGAATGTTTTTCTCGTAGTTTTCCACGAGCTCGTCGAGGGAGAAGACATGGGATTCCATGGCTGTAATTTTGGGAGACAGTTTGTCGACGGTAATATATCCACCGTCCTCCGTAAAGGCTATCATTCGCTCAACTTCCTTTTCCAGCTCCCTCACGTTTCCAGGCCAGTCGTAGGATTTTAGAAGTTCGTAGACTGCAGGTGTGACTCCTTTTATAATTTTGCCTTCTTCAATGGAGTATTTTTTGATAAAGTAGTTCACCAGTTCAGGAATATCCTCTTTCCTTTCTCTGAGGGGTGGTAACTTTATCACCATTCCGGAGATTCTGTAATAGAGGTCTTTTCTAAAGTTTCCCTTCTTAACTTCCTCTTCAAGATCGACATTTGATGCAGAAATTATCCTTACATCGATGGGTATGAGCTCTGTGCCCCCCACTCTTCTTATGGTCTTTTCTTCGATGGCCCTTAGTAATTTTGCCTGCATACCTGGCGATGTGGCTTCAATTTCATCAAGGAACACAGTGCCACCGGCTGCGGATTCAAAGAGCCCAATTTTTCTTGAAGTCGCTCCCGTAAAGGCCCCCTTTTCGTGTCCGAAAAGTTCGGACTCTAAGAGGGTTTCGGGGATTGAAGCGCAATCAATTATTACGAAGGGTTTATCCCTCCTCGCACTCAATTCATGGATTTTTCTTGCAACAAGCTCCTTACCCGTGCCAGTTTCCCCCAGTATAAGAACGGTCATATCAGTTTGGGAGGCAATTAGGATCTCCTCTTTTATTTTTGCCATCTTGCTGGAGTTCCCGATAATCTCAACAGTGAAAAGGTTTTCCTGAGATTGTGCCTTTTTGCCTTTAGTAGTTAGTTGCAGTAGAGCATTTAGGACGAATTCGTCGTGCTCTAAAGTGTTTATGTCTTCTGAATTGATGTATCCAAGAGAAAATTTGCATTTTACAGCAGTGTGGTTTATATGAAAGGATTCAAAATTTAGGGCAGAGCTTAACCTTTCTATGAAGGTTTTTGTACCTTCAGATGTTGTGTGCGGCATCAAGATTGCAAGCTTGTCTAAGTCAAATCTGCATAGGATGTCACTTTTTCTTTTCATTCTTGTGATAAAACGTGCAATATCTCTGATAAGAGCATCAAAGGATTCCTCTGGCAGGTTTCTTGAAATTTCCTCGAAATTATCTAACTTTACGATTATTAATGAAAAGTCTTCCTTGTACCTTATTTTCCTCTGAATCTGCTCATCAATGCGGTCGAGGAGATATTTTTTCCCTGGAAGCCCCGTTCCTGGATCCACAAAATGGTAATCGAGAAGGCTTAAGAGTTCCGTGATTTTGGAAAAGGTTTCTGAAGCCTTTTCCAAGTAGGCAGATTCGGATCCAGCGCCTTCTGCAACAAAGATGTAACCATAAGAGCCCAGTTTTCCTTTTAATGGGTAAATTTTAAATCCGTTGATCTTGAAGGGAGAGTCCTTTGGAGTCGCGGAAAGTTCCAACTGTTGTATGAGTCCATTTAATTCTGCCTCGTTTATTCCCTTTGAAATTATTTGAATGGGCTTTCCTGTTGGCTTGGTTAAAACGACGCCGTATTTAAAATCTTGGAAGACCTCTGAGAGGAGTTGAAAAACGAACTCTATGAGCTCTGATAAGACTTGCGAATAGGAAGACTCCTCAACTTTTAACCTCTCGAGCATATGTTTACATAAAATATAATACTCCCTTCAGGAAAAATCAACATTTGATTAAATTCATTGTGGAATTTATAATTTTGCAACAAAAAGGAGGCTATATGCTTCGTAGAACACCACTTTTTGGTGAACATGTAAAACTGGGTGCGAAGATTGTGCCTTTCGGTGGTTTTGAGATGCCCTTGCAATACTCCTCCATTATTGAGGAACATAGGTGGGTAAGAAAGAGTGTCGGTATCTTCGATGTCTCTCATATGGGAGAAATCATTATCAAAGGTCCTGATGCCCTCGAGTTTGTATCTTATATCACGTCCAATGACCCTTCGAAGCTTGAGATTATGGAAGCTCAATATTCGGCCCTTCCTACCGAGAAAGGGACAATTGTAGATGACCTTTTAGTGTATAGACTGGAAGACCATTTTATGTTAGTGGTAAATGCTTCCAACATTGAAAAGGATTTTAACTGGATTTTGAATCACAAAAGGGGAAACGTTGAGATAATAAATATGTCTTATGAGATTGGTGAAGTTGCCTTTCAGGGGCCCAAGGCTGAAGAGGTTTTGCAGAGGATCGTTGATGGAGATCTATCACAAATCAAGTATTACTGGTCTGCACGGGTTAATATTCTGGGGAAAGAAGCACTGGTATCGAGAACTGGTTACACAGGCGAGGATGGCTTTGAAATTTATACCGATAATAAACACATAGTGGAGATTTTTAGGAAACTTTTGGAGTTTCCAGAGGTTAAACCTGCCGGCCTTGGTGCGAGGGACTCATTGAGGCTGGAAATGGGATATTGCCTTTATGGAAACGATATTGATGAAACAACCAATTTAATAGAAGCAGGACTTAAATGGATTACAAAACTCGAAAAGCCTGATTTTATTGGGAAAGAGGCACTTGTCGAGATTGATCAAAAAGGCGTTTCCAGGAAGAGAGTCGGATTCGTGGTTAAAGAAAGTGGCAATATCCCAAGACACGGCTATAAGATTTTTGATGAAGCGGGTAATGAAATCGGGGTTGTGACCAGCGGCAATATATCTCCGTCCTTGAATGTACCCATTGGTATGGGCTATGTCATGAAGGACTACTCAAAGGCAGGAACTCAAATATTTGTTGAAATTAGAGGGAAGAAAGTCCCTGCCGAGATTGTAAAACTTCCTTTTTACAAGGAAGGGAGCGTCAAAAAGGCTTAAATTGATTGTCTAAGCGCTATTGTTTATAATATTGCCATTAAAATCAGGAGGTTTCAATGAGGAAGCAGGATATAGTAGATGAAATTTACCAGCAGACAGGTTTACCAAAGAAGGATATTCAGCTTGTGGTGAATCTATTCCTTGACACCGTTAAAAAAGCATTTTTCAGGGGCGAGAGAGTTGAGTTGAGAGGTTTTGGGGTTTTTGAAGTAAAACAAAGGAAAAGCAGGGTTGGAAGGAATCCCAAAACTAAAGAGGTTATCAAAATCCCTGCAAGAAAGGTTGTGACTTTTAAACCATCAAAACTTGTTAAAGGGTTGAAGGAGGGAGAGTAATGCCTTGCGGAAGGAAAAGAAAGAGAAAAAAGATTAAAAAGCACAAACTAAAAAAAAGAAGAAAAAGAGACAGGCATAAAAAGAAGTAATGAAGATTGTTATCCTATCGGATACACACATTCCCCATAGGGCGAAAGAACTGCCAAAGGAGATAAAGGCTGAAATTTCGAGCTGTGATGCAATAATACACGCAGGGGATTTTACTTCCCTTGATTTTTATCAAAATCTTCAGCTTCTGAAAAAGCCTATTTACGCCGTTAGGGGAAACATGGATGACGACGACCTTTTTTCTCTACTTCCTGAAAAACTCGTTTTTGCAATTGAGGGACTAAAAGTCGGCCTTTATCATGGAATAGGTGCGCCCTGGGGCATTGAGAAGAAGGTACTGGAGAAATTTCAGGATGATAAAGATTTGAATTTGATAGTGTTTGGACACTCTCACAGGCCTCTAAAGAAGGAGGAGAAGGGTTTAGTTCTTTTTAACCCTGGCTCACCGACGGATACTATCTTCGCGCCGAGAAGGTCCTATGGAGTTATGGAAGTAGAGAATGGTAAGATATTGAGGTTGGATCATGTATTCTTGTAGTGCGCCCGTAGCTCAACTGGATAGAGCGTTGGCCTCCGGAGCCAAAGGCTGGGGGTTCAAGTCCCCCCGGGTGCATTGTTTTAATGTTTGAAGAAACTTGAGGAATACAGGTCATATTTTCCTATAACGCAGAAGTATATCTATTTTAATCACGCCAGCACCGCTCCATTGAATACCTATTCTCTTGGCAAGACGGAACGTTACCTCGAAGTGCTAAGAGAAGAAGGTGAAGTGGGATGGGATTTGCTTCAAGAAATATCGGACACCACAAGGAGGTATGTGGCCAACCTGTTAAAAGTCGAATCTTCGGAAATAGCCCTTGTTCAGAATACATCCATTGGGATCAACTTGATAATAGAGTCTATTAAATGGGAGCCAGATGACGAAGTTGTTTTGGTGGGCTATTTCCCTGCTCTCCTTTACCCCTTCAGGTATAATAGACACGGTATAAAGGTCGTTGAGGTTAGTGAAAATAAGCTGGAAGAGGCCATTGGACCAAAAACAAGAATGGTTGCAGTAGAATGGATTGACTATTTTTCTGGAAAGAGATTTGATCTCGAAAGGCTAAGTAGTCTCAAGCAGAAATATGACTTTTTTGTCCTTGTAGATGCTATTCAGGGATTGGGAGCTGTCCCCCTATATCCTAAGGAATTTTCAGTGGACTTTTTAGTTGCAGGGGCTTCCAAGTGGCTCTTAGGACCTCAGGGTATTGGGATATTATACATAGACCAAAAGGCCTTTGATAAATTGTCGAAGGCTTTTATCGGATGGCTATCCTGTCCCTGGAGTGGGTTCTCAGATTTTTCCCATTTGCCCGAACCCTTTAATGATGCGAGGGTTTTTGAAACAGGTACAAAAAACTATTGGGGACTTTCTTATTTGAGTGGTAATTTGGAGATGATCCTTGATATAGGCGTGGAGAAAATTTTTTCGCGTTTAAAGGGATTTTTAGAGACCCTTTTTGAAGAGTTAACCTTTGCCGATGTTATTACTCCAAAGGACCCCGAAAGGCGTGGGGGGATCTTTACTTTCAGATTACCTAATTTATCTTCATTAGAACTCCATCTTGCCTTGCAAAGGGAGGGCATTAGAACATCTTTGCGCAATGGTTTTATAAGGGTTTCTCCCCATTTTTACAACACCGAAGACGAGGTAAACACCTTGATTAATTTATTAAAGAGGTTTTAGAGAATGGAAAGGATTAGCTTTTACAAGGCCGATGTGACAGAGCTTGAGAAAAATTTGATTGAAAACGTTCTTGAGTCAAAGATTTTAACGGCAGGGCCTTTTCTTTGGAGATTTCAGGAAGAGGTACGCCGGTATTTGAAGGCCCCTTATTTCCTTGCAACGTCCAGTGGATTTTCGGCCTTGCACATTGCCATTAAGGTTTTAGGTTGGGGACGTGGGGACGAGGTTATTTTGTCTCCTCTTGTTCATGTGGGGGTGCCGAACGCACTTTGTGCCGAGGGGATAGGTCTTCAGGTCGTTGACATTGAACAGGACCGTTTTACATTAGACCCTGAGAAGGTCGAGGAATTTATTATGGACAACTATGAGAAGGATAAATCTGGTCTAAAGAATAAGGTTACAGGGAGGGTTTTAAGAGGGATTGTTCTCTATCACCTTTACGGTATTCCATGTGATCTTAAAGCTTTTTTGAAACTCAAAGAAGAATTTGGCCTTGACCTTTTAGAGGTGTGCTGGGAAAGCTTTGGAAGTACGTATAAGTTCGCAGGGGAAGCGGTTTTAACCGGTATCACAGGTGATGTCGGTGTTTTCAGTTTTACAAGGTATGGCGCTGTAAATGTTGGAGAGGGAGGCGGCGTTGCCTTTAAAAGTGGAGAACACTACGAAGTAGGGGAGAGTCTCAGGTACTATGGAGTTCCCACCGAATATGTAGAGTATCAGGCGATTGTTGGAGGTTACAATTACAATTTGGACGAGCTTTCCAGTGCCATTGGACTTGGTCAGATGATGAGGATTTCTGAAATTCTAAACAAGAGGAAAAAGATTCGTGAGCTATATGAGAAAGAACTTAGCAAAATCGGGGGTATAAGACTTATCGGTGCACCAGGGGATTCGGAAGTATCGTGGTATAGTCTGACAGTTCTTTTACCAGAGGGAGTTGATAGGGATGGACTTATTAGGCGTTTAATGGAGATGGGAGTGCCTGCAAAGGTATTTTACCCTCTTCTTACTGACCTTAAGTTTTACCGTGAAAATTTTAGGGAATTCGATTCTGCTGATTTAACGGTGGCGAGGAAAATTTCCTCCCGCCTTTTGTCTTTACCTTTCCATGGGGATCTAACGGAATCCGATGTTTCGTATGTGGTCGAGTCACTACGGGAGGCCCTTATCGCAAAATGAAAGAAATCAGCTATTTTCTGCTTCTTGTGATTTCTATCAATCTGGATTGCTTTACCTCTTCGGTAACTGAAGGTTTTCTGCTTAAGTCAATAAATTATAAAAGGTTTCTTCAAATTGGCATCACCTTTGGTCTTGTTCAGGCTCTCTTCTTCCTCTTTGGTTTTTTGGGAGGAAGATTTGCAGCAAACTGGATTTCTTCCTTTGACCACTGGGTAGCCTTTTTTGTGTTGCTTGCCATTGGAGTTCACATGATCATTGAAGAGTTTCAACAGGAAAAGGAGGCGGAAGGTTTTTCCGGAGATTTTAAGACTCTCGTTGGGGTTGCTATGGCAGTCAGCATTGACGCCTTTGCCATTGGGCTTGTTACTTCTCTTTTGTTAAAGACCCTTGCCCTCTTTGCCTTTCTGGTTTTTGCTTTGACTTTTTTGATTAGTTTTATAGGGGTTTTCCTTGGGTCCAGTTTTTCAAAGTTTGCAAAGAAAATTAAGTACTCTCAGGCCATTGGAGGAGTCATATTGATTTTGTTAGGTTTAAAGATTCTTCTTGAACATTTGGGAGTTCTTTAATTCACATTCTTTCGTCGAGAAATTTTCCTGTATCTGAGTGGTTGAATTCTGGGAGGTATGTTTTAAAGAGGTCTATTATCTCCTCTCTTGTCCAGTTCTTTCTTTCGATCAGACTTTTAAGTCCTTGAATTATTTGTGAAGCGATGGAATCTGCGTAGCTTTTATCGGGTAGTATCACCGAAAGGTTTTTGAACCTCTGGTGATCAACCTTTTCACTTTCGGAGTAAAGTTCTTCAAGTTCCTTTTCTCCGGTGGTATCTGGAGGAGATAGATAAATGGGCCACTTCTTAGCCTTAATTAATTCTCTAACTTTCGATTTCGCCTCCTTTTCATCTTCAGTAAAGAAAGGTTCAAATCCGTAGAATTCCAATAGTCTAACGGCGATATCAACAAGAGGTACGGGCCTCAATTTTTCCAATTTCATGGTGAAAATTTCGCCTGACTCGGCGAGAATGGCAGTAAGGATACAAAAAAGGGCAGATTCGTCGAGGGTAATAAAGTATCTTTTGATTCCTTTTGGAACAGCGATAGGTTGATCTTTTTCAATCCTTCTCAGGAATCCCCATAAGAGGCTCCCTTCTGAAAAAGCAACGTTTACGAAACGGGCAGAGGAGACCCGCAGGTTGTCCATCTTCGAGATAAGCAGAAGTTCCATCACCCTCTTCGATGCTCCCATAAGATTGACGGGGTTTACTGCCTTATCAGTAGATACAGAAAAAAATCTTTTTGATCCCCTTTGAGGTAGAAGCTCACTTAAAAACTCCACGTTGAGGATATTTACCCGCATCATTCTCATAAGGGTGTAAGGGTCTTTTTCGCTCCTTACATGCTTTAATGCAGAAAGATTGAAAACAAAATCATAGGGTGAGTTACTGTTAAAAAAGTTATAGAACTCGGGTGAACCCATATCCAGTACGTAGGTTTTTAAATCGGACTTAATATCTATGTCCGAACTTCTTATTTCCCTTATAAGCTCGGTTAAGTTGTTTTCATTGATATCAACCACATGCACTCTTTTTGCTTTTAGTTTTATTAACTCCTTTACAACACTTCTACCAATACTCCCTGCTCCGCCAATTATCAGGAAGGAGGTTGCTTCTATTTCCTTTGAAATTAATTCTTTGTATTGGGATTCCTCTTCCTCAAAGAGGAAATTTTCCCTTCCAATGATTTTCAAGGTATCAAAGTCATGGAACATTCTTAATCTCACGGAGTTTTTTGATAAAACGTTTAACTGCATTTCTCCAATCGGGCATTATAAAACCCGTTTCTTCAACAAATTTTGAGGAGTCAAGGACGGTAAAGAGTGGCCTTTTTGCGGGAGAGGGAAAGTCTTCGGTTTTTGCCGGCAATAATTCACCTTCCCATCCCCAGTCTTTTAATATTTCTTCAGCCCATTCGTATCTCGAACAATATCCACTGTTGGTAAGGTGGTACAATCCGAATTTGCCTTTGAGGATTAGTTCTGTTATTCCCTTTGCAGCGTCGATGGTATATGTGGGGGAATTTGTTTGGTCTGTCGCCACTTTTATTATTTTTTGTTTCTCAGCCATATCAATTAATTTCAAAGGGAAATTTGTTTTTCCAAAACCAAAAACCCAGCTTACCCTTATGATAAAGTACCTCTTTGCAATTTCCTGTACAAAGATTTCCCCCTGAAGTTTGCTTTTCCCATAAGTATTTATCGGGTTGGGAAGATCAAGGGTGGTATATGGGGCACCTTTTTCCCCATCGAAAACATAGTCGGTACTGAAGTGGACCAGGATGGAGCTGTATTTATTAGCGAGTTCTGCCAGATTTCTAACGGCGTAGGCATTTACTTCGAAGGCTTTTTCGGGCTCTTCTTCGGCCTTATCTACATTGTTGTAAGCTGTAGCATTTATTATTACATCGGGTTTAAATTCTTTTAAAACTTCTTCGGCTTTTCTGTAATCAGTGATGTCTATTTCCTCGTGTGAAAAGCCAACTACTTCAAAGTTCCTTTCCATTAAATTCTTAGCAAGTTCCCTTCCCAACTGACCTTTTGAGCCAAATATAACAAATTTCATGTTTCGTAATAATAAAAGTTTATGTCTGCCTCTGCAAGTGGAGGTAATTTGCCGTCTTTTTCTGACAAAATCGGGTCTTTGATAGGCCAGTCAATTGCAATTTCGGGATCGTTCCAGATTATTCCTCTCTCATTTTCCCTGTCGTAAAAGACGGAGGTTTTGTAAAGCACCGTGGCGGTTTCACTAAGAACACAGAAGCCGTGGGCAAAGCCCTCAGGGATAAAAAGCTGAAGCTTATTAGTGCTTGATAAGATAACTCCAACCCATTTGCCAAAGGTTGGTGAACCTTTTCTTATATCTACTGCCACGTCAAAAATTTCACCGTGGACTACCATGACGAGTTTTGCCTGAGCGGAGGGCCTTTTCTGAAAATGAAGTCCCCGTAAAACACCTTTTTTGGAAAAGGAAAGGTTATCCTGGACAAAACGCACTCCTAAGTAATCGTAATATATGTTTTCCTTGAAAATTTCCATGAAGTACCCTCGGTGGTCTTCAAAGGCCTTCGGCTCGATAAGGACTACCCCAGGCAGTTCCAGGTTGTAAAACTTGAAATTTTCCATACTTTAATTATATACTGTCTCTACCGTTAATGCTCAGTTTGTAAGCATCAAGTTTTTCCTTATCTCAAAGATAAGTTTGAAGGTTGTTAGGAGGTCGTAGAGATTGTGCCTTGAAACAATTTTCAGGTATTTTTCATCCCCTGTTTTTTCGTAGAGCTTAATTATGGTGGGGAGGAGATTTGAGGGGACATCGAACTCTCTATAAATTTCCATTAGATTGTGCTCGAGTATTGTGAGTTTTCTTGATGCATAGGTTTCTTTCCAAATTGATCTTGCCAGGGGCAGAATATCAAGATGAAAGGCGGGATTTACAAAATCTAATTTGTGCAATTCACATCGCTTCTTAACAAAGGGAAGGTCAAAAACTGAACCGTTATAAGTTATAACTTTAAACTTCTTAAAGTGGTTAATAACCCATCGTAAGAGATTTTTCTCTTTGCTTAGCGTTTTGGCTACAAATTGAACGGATATTGACTTTTCTTTTCCTGGGAAGTAAAAACCGGCCAGGAAAATTGGACCGTCAGAAGAAAGTCCACGAGTTTCTATATCAAAAATTGCGAGGTCTTCGTAAGATGTTCTATGAAGTTCTTCCAGCAGTCTTAACTTTTGGGAATTCTTTTTAGTGGAAGTCAATAGTTCAAGGGAGTTTATTTCATCCTGAAAAATTGGTATTGTATTCTCAACCTCGATTTTGATAATCTGATACCCTTTGTGCTTGTCTATACTTGAAACTTCAAAGAACCGTTCACCCTGGGTTCTTTCTAAGATCTCCTTGATCAGAGCATCAACTTGCTTTTTCTGGATGCTCATCGGGTTTAATTAGCCTTAAGATTGTCTGTGATTCCCTTTGGGCTTCCTCGTATTTACCCAGTTTAAGATATACGTTGCTAAGGATGGCGTGATATACCGCGTTATCTGGTTCTATCTCAATGGCTTTCTTGATTTCTTCTTCAGCATCTTCGTATTTTTCAAGGTCGTAATAGATTAGACTGAGGTCTGCATGGGCCTGCGAGAAGGAAGGATTTACTTCAATTGCCTTGTAAAGTTCCTTTAAACACTCTTCCACTTCCCCCTTTTCATAGAGCATCATTGCAAGATTATCATAATACTCGGCTTCGTAAGGGTTTAACTCGATAGCTTTTTTTATTGTTTCGATTGCTAAGTCAATTTGCTCATTTTGAAAGTAACTTAAGGCCAGATTGTTAAGGAGAATTGGATCAAAGGGATCGAACTCAACAGCCTCTTTGTAATATTCGATGGCCTTTTCGAAATTTTCCATATCATAATAAAGATCACCCAGGTCCGCATCGACATTCATTGCGCCCTTTAGTGCGTCTTTTACGCTAAGTAATTCTTTTTCTGCCTCTTCAAGATTACCCATTTTGTAAAGGGCAATCCCCTTGTAATAGTGAGAAAAGGGATCCTCAGAGATCTGAAGCGCTTTCTCTAAGTGGTTTAAAGCATTAACGTACTCCTCGAGATCTATTAGAAGTATGGCATAATCCCTTAAAATTGTGGCTGAATCCGGCTCTTCTTCCAAGGCTTTTTGGAAATAATTTTTTGCTTCCTCAAGCTTTCCGTGTTGATGAAGCTCCTTTGCTAATTCATAGTTAATATTTGCCATGGCTGAATTGTAGAGGTAGAGATGTGAAAAACAAAGTTTGAATTTATTTCATCGTCGAATTAAAATTAAATCATAACAGGAGGAAAGACATGCTAAGCAAAAATATAGAGGAAGCACTCAATAAGCAGGTAAATGAGGAGCTCTTTTCGGCGTATCTTTACCTTTCTATGGCTGCCTACTTCGCCGATAAAAATCTTATGGGATTTTACAACTGGTTGTACGTGCAGTTCCACGAGGAATTAGAACATGCAAAAAAAATTATCCATTACATCATCGAGAGGGGTGGAAGAGTCAAGTTATCTCAAATAAAAGAACCTCAATTTGAATGGAAAGACCCTGTGGACGCCTTCAAGGCTGTCTTGGAACATGAGAGGTACATCACAGGTAAGATTAATGAGCTGGTTGATCTTGCAGAGAAGGAAAAGGATAGGGCGACCTTCGCAATGTTGCAGTGGTTTGTGAATGAGCAGGTAGAGGAGGAGGCCAACGCTTCAGAGATCTTAGCAAGGCTTGAGATGGTTGGTGAAAATAAGCAGGGCTTACTGATGCTCGATAGGGAATTGGCCCAGAGAAAATTAAAAGACTAAGCAGAATAACAGCCTTTAGAAAAAGTTTTTTAGTAGGTGTTTTCATGTTTTCAGTTAGTCTTCAAATTATTTTGGTAATTGCGATTGGTTTTCTTTTTCGTCATCTTCGGATCTTTAAAGCCGGAGATGAGAGGGTATTTAACGCCTATGTATACTACGTAGCACTCCCGGCCTTTATCTTTCTCGAACTTAATCATCTACCTCTTCGCAAGGAAACATTGAAAGTAGTTGCCGTCGTTGCTGTGCCGATAATAATTATTTTAATGTTTTACTGGATTGTTGTTAAACTTTTTAAGCTCGATAGAAAGCTATTCACAACCCTCGCTCTATCGACTGCCTTTGGGAGCACGGCATTCTTTGGCATTCCGTATATTACTTTTGCTTATCCTCAGACAGAATCTTTGCAGCTTGCGGCTTTAATAGCATCAGTTTCAGGAATTTTTGGACTTTCAACGGTTGTTTCCCTTCTTGAACTTTACTATGTGCCCGGCTTAAAGTTAAAAGAGTTGTTGAAGGTTATCATAAATAGATTTAAACGCAACCCTCTTATTCTCTCCATAATAGCAGGTTTCCTTTCCAATGTTTTGGGTTTAAAGGTAGGAGGGGGTATTTATAAAGGCCTTGACATGATTGGGAAATCCACAGCAGTTATCGCTATTTTTATGTTAGGCCTTTTCCTTTATGGTAGAACCTATAAGAAAATCTGGCAGGGGGTTCTTCTTAGCCTTCCAAGGATGTTGCTAATGCCTTTTTTAACTTATATTTTCGCCCACCTTTTTGGGCTTACCTCCACCTCTTTGTCTATAACCGTATTGCTTTCTGCTATGCCCGTGGCCCTTACATTAATAACCCTTACCCAAAAGTACGATTTTGAGGTAGATTTGTTTGCAAATTTGATCCTTGTAAGCACTCTATCGTCTTTAGCTTATCTTAATTTGCTCAGGGTTCTTATATCTAAGTAGAAGGGACTTGACTATTCACCTAAACCCCGGTATAATTCATACTAAACTAATAGGAAATTATGGTTAAGATTTCGCAAAAGACAAGATACGCTGTGCGGGCTCTTATGAGGCTTAGTAGTTACGGGACCGAAGGGGCTACGTTAAAACAAATTTCTTTTAAAGAAAATATTCCATTAAAATTCTTAGAGCAGATATTTGCCGCTTTGGTGAAAGCTGACATATTAGAATCAAAGAGAGGTGCCGAGGGTGGTTATAAGTTGAAAAAGAATCTATCCGAAATTTCCCTTTATGATGTTATGAGGGCTTTAAAAGAGGATGTTAAACTCGCAAGGTGCTTTGAATTTGTAAAACAAGAATGCCCTTTTGCAGAGTATTGTTCTGCAGAGGCCTTCTGGAAAGAATTGCAGGAAAAAATTATGAAAATTTTTGAGGAAACGAAACTGGGGAGAAATTAAGATGAACGTTTATCTGGATAATGCCAGTAGTACAAGGGTTGATGAAAGGGTAGTTGAAGCGATGTTGAGAACCTTTTATGAAGACATTGCTCTTCCTACCTCTGAATTTGTTCACACACCTGGTCAAAGGGTGAAGGAATTGATTGAAGAATCGAGAAAAAAGATTGCCGATTTTGTCGGAGCAGAGCCTTCGGAGATAGTTTTTACTTCTGGTGGGACTGAGGCTACCAATCTGGCTATAAAGGGTGTTGCTTTTGCAATGGCAAAGAATGGGAAGCACGTCGTGACGACGGCCGTTGAAGGAAGAGCGGTATTGGATTCTGTTAGAAGGCTGGAGAAGTCGGGTTTTAAAGTGGATATCGTACCTGTTGACCGGTATGGTTTTGTAAATTTAGAAGCTTTGGAAAAGAGTATATCAAAGGAGACTATTCTACTTTCTGTTCAGATGGTTAACGATGAGGTGGGAACCATTCAACCCCTTGAGGAAGTTGTTAAGATTGTAAAGTCCAAAAATCCAGACACCGTCGTTCATACTGATGCTACATATGGAATAGGATGGCTTCCCTTTAATATGAAAAATTTGGGGGTTGATCTTGCCAGCTTTACTGCCCATAAAATCCACGGACCTAAAGGGGTTGGAGCCCTTTACATTAGAAAAGGTATTGCTATAGAGAAGCAAATGGATGGTGGATATGCAGAATTCAATTTAAGAGGCGGAACGCCAAATATCCCTGGTATTGTAGGTTTTGCAAAGGCAATTGAGATCCTTGATTGGGATGATGTGGAGAAGGTTAGGAAATTGAGGGATTATCTCTACGAGGTGATCATTTCTAAAATTTCAGAGGTGATTTTACTTGGCCCCTCAGATTTTACAAAAAGACATCCTGCAAATCTCAATTTATCTTTCAAATATGTGGAGGGTGAATCCATTGTCCTCTATATGGATATGAAAGGGGTTGCAGTTATTTCGGGGTCTGCCTGTTTTTCAAGGGGACTCGAACCTTCATATGTAATAATGGCGATGGGTCATTCTCATGAAGATGCCCATGGGTCGATCAGATTTTCGTTAAGTAAGTATAATACTAAGGAGGAGATGAATTACACCGTCTCCGTTTTAGAAGAAGTTATAAAACAATTGAGGGAACTTAGCCCTTTGGGAGGAAATTAATATGAGTTTACCATATTCTAAGAAATTGATTGAATTGTTTATTCACCCTAAAAATGTGGGAGAGATTCCTGATGCTGATGCAAAGGCAACGGAAGGCTCTCCTGCCTGTGGTGACATGGTGCAGCTCTTTTTAAAAGTTGATCCCGAGACCAAAAGGATTGTAGACATCAAGTTTAAATCCTACGGTTGTGCCTCTAATATTGCTACAGCTTCTATCGTAACAGAGCTGGCAAAGGGGAAAACCCTTGAGGAAGCCAAAAAGATCACATGGAAAGATGCGGATGCGGAACTGGGCGGTTTGCCTCCTACAAAGATTCACTGTGCGGTGCTCGCTGTTGATGCGCTCCATACGGCCATAGAGAATTATGAACACCAGCACGGGCTGTTAAAGGAGAAGGTTCCAACGACGAAAGAGGTTGTTATAAACCGTCTGAAGCATGTTATAGACCCTCGGAAGGGGATTGATGTTATTAGGGCTAAGACTGTGAAAGATGTGGAAGTTCAGGACGGTGTAGCTAAAATATACCTCGATATGAAAGAGGATGAAGAGTTTGCAAAACACTTGAAAGAAGAGATTATTGAGAGGATCTCACCTTTATGGGATATTAAGGAAGTGGAGGTGATCTTTTCCAATGAGTGAAGCGAGGTACAGCTGTATTGGCGAAGGTTGTGTAACAGAACATATTGTGAAATTTAGAAATGCCTATGTAAAAACTCCCGTTGGAGAATCCTTCATTATGGAAGGTGACAATTTTGAGGGACTCAATGAGATCCTTAAAATTGCCAAGTTCATGAAAACGAAAATAGAATATGTCAAGAACGAAGGTAACCGCTGGGAAGTGAAGTTCAAGAAGGAGTAGGTTATGGATCAAGAACAATTAAAGAGAGAAATTCTGAGGCTTAAAAAGGAGAAAAAGGCGGTTCTTTTGGTACATAATTATCAGAGGCCAGAAATTCAGGAAATTGCCGACTTTTTAGGCGATTCCCTTGATCTATCGAGGAAGGCAAAGGATGCCGAAGCGGACATCATAGTGTTTGCTGGTGTAACCTTTATGGCTGAAACGGCGAAGATACTATCACCGGATAAAAAGGTTTTAACCCCGGAGCCGGCAGCCAGATGTCCTATGGCAGACATGGTTAACGTGGAAAGTTTGCTTGAGTTAAAGAGACAGCATCCTGATGCAGCTATCGTTGCCTATGTAAATACTAATGCCGACGTTAAGGCCATTGCAGATGTTTGTGTAACCAGTGCCAATGTAGTTAAAGTTGTACGGGCTCTGGATGCAAAAAAGATTATTTTTGTTCCTGATAAAAACTTGGCCAATTACGTTTCTATTTATGTCAAAGACAAGGAAATTATTCCCTGGGATGGATATTGCTATGTTCATGATTCATTCACTGAGGAGGACCTTTTCAAGGCAAAGGATGAGCATCCCAATGCAGTGATAATTGCCCATCCCGAGTGCAGGGAAGAGGTTGTGATGAACGCTGATTATGTCGAATCTACTCAGGGGATGATTAGAACTGCGAAAATTTTAAATGCTCCAGAATATGTTTTCTTCACTGAGGAAGGTCTCGTAGACAGGGCAGTTCGTGAAATGCCAGACAAAAGGTTCTATAAACCGCCAAGAACGGCAATTTGCCAGCAAATGAAAGAAATCACCCTGGAAAAAATTTATGAATCTCTCCTTTACGAGAGGTATGAGGTGGTTTTAGAACCCGAGATTATTAAAAAGGCCCAAAGGGCTTTAAATAAAATGCTTGAACTTTCATAAAATAAAAATTTAAGGAGGTAGAATTATGGGATTTCTCTCAGAAGCCGACAAAAAAGAAATAAGGGCGATGTTCGCCGAAATGGTCCACCCTGTCAAGATTATAAATTTCACCCAGACCCTTGAGTGCACTTATTGCCGCGAAACAAGACAAATTCTGGAAGAGGTGGCGGAGCTCTCCGATCTTATCACGCTGGAAGTTTTAAATTATATGGAAAACAAAGAGAAGGCAGATAGTTACGGTATTGAGGACAAAATTCCTGCTATAATAATAGAGGGTGATAAGGACTATGGAATTCGCTACTACGGTATTCCCTCAGGATACGAGTTCTCAACGCTCCTTGAAGATATAATAATGGTTTCTAAAAGGGATTCTGGATTAAAGCCAGAAACGAAGGCAA
>Ga0078972_1009705_pt1 | contig 18735 bp, 14 predicted proteins | sample YelNatPaOPGAMG01_FD_67568 | JGI IMG/M metagenome (GOLD analysis project Ga0078972, IMG submission 67568) | Hot spring thermophilic microbial communities from Obsidian Pool, Yellowstone National Park, USA - OP-RAMG-01 (SPADES assembly) (version 2) | ecosystem: Environmental > Aquatic > Thermal... | reverse complement strand
GCCCGCGGGCGGCCGGCGCCAGCCAACCCGCCAAACCCCCACCCCCATTGCGGTTGACGCCACGCTCCCTCTTGGCTAAGCTATCGTCGACGCCCTCATCGACGTCATCTACTGAGTTCATCCGGAGGGGATGCTGTGGCCGACAAATCCATCGTGCTCGAAGAAATCATGAGCCAGCCCCAAGTCTGGTCGTCGACCTGGCAGCGCTTGGAGGGGAACCGCGACCGGCTGGCCGAGCTGCTCGCTTCGCAGTGTTGGGATGCGATCCTCTTCACCGGCTGTGGGTCCACCCACTACCTGTCGCTGGCGGCGGCCAACCTGCACCAGCAGATGACCGGCCAGCGCGCCCGAGGCGTGCCGGCTTCAGAGATCGCCTTCTTCCCGGCGAGCGTCTACGCCGATGCCGATGCCCAGGTGCTGCTCGTCGCCATCTCGCGCTCGGGCGCGACCAGCGAGACCCTCTGGGCCGTCGACAGGCACCACGAGCGCCGGCAGGCGGTGTTGGGCCTCACCTGCCGGGGCGAGAGCCCCCTGGCCCGCCGTGCCGACCTGGCCCTGGCCCTCGGCGAGGCCGATGAGGCCAGCGTGGCCCAGACCCGCGCCTTCACCAGCCTGTACATCGCCGCCCAGTACACCAGTGGCCTGATGGCCGGCGAGGAGCCCTTCCTCGATGCGCTCTCGCACCTGCCCGCCCGCCTCGAGACGGTGCTCGGGCGCCACGGCGAGTTCATGGCGCAGGTGGCGGCGGGCGATTGGGAGCGGGTGATCTACCTGGGCTCTGGCCCCTACTACGGCCTGGCCTGCGAGGCCATGCTCAAGCTCAAAGAGATGTCGCTCAGCTGGTCAGAGGCCTACCACTTTCTCGAGTTCCGCCACGGACCCATCTCGCTGGTCGACGAGCGCACGTTGGTCATCGGCTTGCTCAGCGATACGGCGGAGGATGCCGAGCGCGCCGTCCTGGCCGATGTGCGCCGGCTCGGCGGCCGCACGCTGGCCATTGCCGATGCCCCCGGGGCCGGCGCCGATGAGACCTATGCCGTCGACCTGGGCTCAGGCCTCAATGAACGCGCGCGCGCGGCCCTCTACCTTCCTCTCCTGCAACTCTTTGCCTTCCACCGCGCCCGCGCCCGTGGCCTGGACCCCGACCGCCCGCGCCATCTGCAGCAGGCCGTGGTGCTGCAGCATTAGCCCCGCCGCCATACCTGGCGCTGGCAACCCCTGGCCATCCGGGTGGCGCTCTGCATCCGCACGGCCCGATGACGAGGGGGGCTGCTTCCGGTTGGGAGAAGCATGGCACCCGGATGGCAGGAGCCTCCCGGCCACGAGCCGGGCCAGAGAACAAGGAGGCGAATGGCCAAGAAGAGAAGCGAGTCGCGCGAGGTCACAGAGCCCGAGCCGTTGCCCGAGCTCGAACCCGAGGCGCGCCTGTCGCACTACATGGATTATGCCGGACTCGTCCCCGACTATCAGAGGCTCGTCGCCGAAGCGGGCGAGGCCCAGGCCCAGGAGACTCTCGACTACTTTTTCTACTTTCTCCTCACCTCCAACGCCCTCCTGGCCGAGCGCGAGTTCGCCGATTGGCGGTGGCCCCTCGACCCGCACGACTATCTCGTCTATGAGCTGATCGAGCACATCCAAAGCCAGGCCGGCCAAAGCCTGGAGGGCCTGGGCCCCTCCATCGAGGACCCGCTGTTCAGGCACATGATCCACGATGGGCTGCATCGCTACTTCACGCCGGTGATGCGCCGTGCCTTGGCGCGCCGCGCCCGCAACCTGAGGCGGCGGGCGGCAGGCCGCGTGCTGAGCATCCAGGCCGATGCGGTCGTGATGGCTGCCGAGGACCTGCGGTTCGAGCCATTCGCCATGGGGCTCCTGGTGGAGAGCTTTCGCCGGGCCCTCCTGCTGGCCGCACGGGACCTCAGCGCCCTCTTCCAGCGCGAGCGGGAGCGGCGCAACCCTGCCCTCGACCGTTACCTCGACGAAATCCGCGCCGCCGACCATGAACACCCGGCCGACGAGGCGGTGCGACGCCTGGTGCAGGCCGGCCCTCAGGCACTCGGGCTGGCCCAGCACCTGCTCTTCGAGGAAGACTGGGCGTGCGACGACTATCCCGTGCGGGCGGCGCTGCAGGTGGTGGTGGCCTTTCCCTCGCACCGGGCGCTGCAGCTCCTGCTCTGGGTGCACCAGGCTTGCCCCACGCTCAGGCAATGGGCCGCCGGGCAGATGGCGGCTCGCATGCCCGAGCTGGCCTGCGCCTACTTCACCTACCTCCTCACTGCGCCGCGCCCAGCACCCGCCGAGCGCGCCGCCAGCGGCCTGTGGGTGCTGGCCCAGACGCGCTGCCCCGAGGCGTTGCGCCTGGCAGCGCTTGCCCTGGACTACCGTGTGGACGACGCGGCCGCCACAGAGGAGGTGCAGGTCGCGGCCTGGCAGGCACTCCTGGCGCTCGACGACCCGGCGGCCGTGCCCGCCCTGCGCGCCTACCTGGCCGCCGAAAGCGCCCATCCGGCCGCCCGCGAGGAGCTGGTGCGCACCCTCGAGAGGCGCGGCGAGGGCTGGTGGACGGCCGTGCTGCAGCCCGAAGCGGAGCCGAGCCCCGCGTGAGGGGGCCTCAGGACTCGCATGCCGGCAGGAGGATGGTCATCACCGTGCCCCGGCCCTCGGCGCTCGCGGCGGCGATAAAGCCGCCGTGGGCAACGACGATCTGGCGCACGATGGCCAGCCCCAGGCCGCTGCCCGGGGCGCCCCGGGCCTGGTCGGCCCGGTAAAAGCGCTCGAACACGCGCTCCAGGTCGCCCGGGGCGATGCCGCGCCCGCTGTCGGCCACCGCTATGGCCAGCCAAGTGCCATCGGCCGGCAGCCCCGTGCCGACCACGATGCGCCCCTCGATGGGCGGGTTGGCCTGGCCGTGGCGCAGGGCGACGCGCCGCGCAGCTAGGGTGATGTGCCCGCCAGCAGGGGTGTACTTGCAGGCATTGTCGACCAGGTTCGAGAGGGCCTGATCGAGCCGGCGTGGGTCGGCCTGCAGGGCGGGCAGGGGGATGCCAGGCGCGTAGGCGAAGGAGAGGCTGGCAAGGGAGGCCTGGGCGGCAAAACGCGCCGCCAGGCTTTCGAGCCAGGGGCCGGGTTCCAGGCGCTCGAGGCTCAGGCTGCCGGCATTGCCCTCGAGCCGGGCCAGCTCGAGCAGCTCGTCGATGAGGCGGCCCATGCGGCCGGCCTCCTCGTGGATGGCGCTGGCCGCCTGCCGGTAGCCCGGCCCATCCTCGACGGTGCCGTCGAGCAGGGCCTGGGCAAAGCCGCGGATCGAGGTGAGCGGTGTGCGCAGGTCGTGGGTGATGTTGGCCAGGAAATCGCGCTCGGTCTGGCGGGCCCGTTGTACCTCGCGGGCCATGTGGTTAAAGCTGCGCGCCAGCTCCGCCAGCTCATCGTCGCCCTGCACGGGCACCCGCCGGTCATAGTCGCCGCGGGCCACCTGGCGCGTGCCCTGGATGAGCGCCCGCAGGGGCCGCGTGATGGAGCGGCTGAGGAAAAGGGCGGCCGCCAGCGCAGCCGCCAGGCCCACGAGGGCGGCCGGGCTCACCGCCAGAGCGACACCCAGCGCGGCCCTGGCCAGGTCCTCTGCCGCCACCGCCAGCACGAGATACCGCTCGGCAGCCTGGCCGGAGGCCGGCTGGGGCAGGGGGATGGCGGTGAGGTAGTAGGGTTTGCCGTCGGGCAGGCGCAGGCGCCGCCAGGTGGGGCGGGTGGCGCCTGCAGGCAAGATGGCCGCGGCGGGCAGGCGCAGCCGCTGGGCCACCAGGCTGCCATCGGGCCCGCTATCGGCCAGCACGGTGCCTTCGGCGTCGACCACCAGGAAGCGGCCGTGCAGGGCGCTGGCCTGGCGGCGCAGGCGCGGCAGGAGCTCGGTGGCCAGTTGCGCGCGGTTCATCCCCGCGGCCTCGTTCAGGTCGGCCGCCGCAGCCAGGAAGAGGGCGCCCCGGCGCGTGAGCGCATCGCCTCGCTCGTAGCGCACGAGCAGGCCCAGAGCCACCACGCTGGCCAGCACCAGCGGCAGGGCGGCCACCAGGGCGTAGCTGGCCAGGATGCGCGTGCGCAGGCTGCCCATGGCCGGCCTCAGCCTTGGGCGCGCCGCGCCCGGCTGCCCCGCCACAGGAGCACGGTGAGGGCAGCGCCGAGCACCAGGAACACCGCCAGGAGCGGCACCAGCACCGCAATGAGCGAGGTGACCGCCGACACCACATCCTCGGCCGCCGAGACGATGGGGTTGGCCACCCCCGCCGTGGTAGCCGTGATGACCGGGCGGGCGGTGGCCTTGACGGCGTGCACACCGCCGGCCAGGATCACCCCACACACCATGGCCAGCACGGGGTGCACGTCGGCGATGGCGTTGGTGCTGGCGGCGAAGAGGATGGCCCCGGCCGCCGGGCGGATGACGGTCTGGATGGCGTCGTTGGCCGAGTCGACCACGGGCACTTTGTCGGCCACGATCTCGATGGCCAGGAGCACCACCAGCACGCCGATGACCCAGGGGTTGGCCAGGGCGTCGAAGGGCGGGTTGAGGCGGATCCACGGCGTAAAGCGCGCGGCAAGCGCCACGATCAGGAGCGGCACGTAGGCGTTGAGCCCCGCCGAGGTGGAGAGGCCAAAGGCCGTGGCCAGGTTGGAGACCGCTTCGATCATGGCGCACCTCCCGCGCACAGTGCACAATCTACCGACACCGATTGTAGCACTCTGCCGGAGCGTCCGTCAACCCGCGCCCGCCGCCGCAGGGCCTTTGACGCCCTCCCCACGCGCGCCTATAATGTCAACCAGAAGGCCGCCGATACCCGATTGGCGGCCGCAACGGACGGCAGATCGCTTTGCGGGGTGCTTGGATGCAGGCTGCGACCCGACGGAATCTCGTGCTCCTGGCTGCGGGGGTGGTGCTGGTGTCGGTGCTCTGGCTGCTGCCGGGGCAGCGTCGGCCCAGCGCGCCCCTGAGTTCCGCTCTCTTGACGCCCCGGCCCACTCCCACGGTGGAGAGCCAGTGGCGGCTGCTGGCCACGGTGCAGGGCCAGGGCAACCGTGACCTGTACGGCGAGGGCTGGCAGGTGAGCGTGCCGGGGCCGTGGCGCATCCGCGCCCTCCCCGCCGATAAGGACGTCCTGGTCCGCGTGCTCGATCGGCAGACCGGCGCCCTGTTTGCCAAGGTCTGGGCCAGCGGCACCGACCACGGTGACCTGGCCACGCTGCCCCAGGGCAGGGGCACCTACAGCCTGCAGATCGAGGCCAGCGCCCCCTATACCCTTTACATCGAAGCCTGGGAGGCTCCCAAGAGGTAGAAGGATTGAGCACAGATACCGGGTTTGCGGATACCAGCGTCGCCTTGCACCTGCGCGAGGCGCTGGCTGACCTCTTTCAAGTCGACGAGATTACGGTGGGGCGAGCCGGGCAGGTGCGCCTGCGCGGGCGCCTCCTCGAGCCTGCGGAGACGGCCTACGCCAAGGCGGCCCGGCGGTTCGAACCGTTGGGCTACATGCCCCTCTTCCGCCGCGAGGGCGGAGCTGCGGTGGTGATTGCCCTGCCCCACAGGCTCCGCACCAGCCCTTCGCGCAACTGGGTGGGCCTGCTGCTCCTGGGCCTGACGGTGCTCTCGATGCTCTTTGTCGGCGCGCAGATGGAGGGGTGGGACCCCCTGCGCGGCCTGCCGGCCAGCCCGTGGGCGGGCGTGCCCTTTGCCGCCACCCTGCTGGCCATCCTGGGCGCCCACGAGCTGGGGCACTACTTTGTCGGCCGCTACTACGGGGTGCCGGTGAGCCTGCCCTACTTCATCCCCATGCCCTTCAGCATCTTTGGCACGCTGGGGGCAGTGATCCGCCTGAAGGCGCCGCCCACCAACCGGCGCGTGCTGCTGTCGATCGCCGTGGCCGGGCCGCTGGCAGGGCTGGCCGTGGCCATCCCGCTGCTCATCGTGGGCCTGCGCCTCTCGACCGTGGGGCCGCTGCCGCCCCCGGGCACGGGCGTGCTCCTCGAGGGCAACTCGATCCTCTATGCGCTGGTCAAGCGGCTGATGTTCGGGCGCTTCCTGCCGGGGGGCGGGCTGGATGTGAACCTGCATCCGGTGGCCTTTGCGGCCTGGGCGGGGCTGTTCGTCACCGGGCTCAACCTGATCCCGGCCGGCCAGCTCGACGGCGGGCACATCGCCTACGTGCTGGTGGGCGAGCGGGCCCGCTACCTGTCGCTGGCCCTGGCCGTCGCCCTGCTGGGCCTGGGCGTCTTTGTCTGGCCGGGCTGGTACCTGTGGGCGGCCCTCATCTTCGTCTTTGGCCAGACCTTCGCCACGCCCCTCGATGAGATCACCCGCCTCGACGCCAAACGCGCCGTGCTGGCCGTGGCCATGCTGGTGGTCTTTGTCCTGATCTTCACGCCCATCCCGATGGTCGAGCTCTGAGACGAAGGGAACTGAGGAACTGAAGGGAGGGCCCTCAGTTCCCCCAGTTGCCCCAGTTCGTTCAGTTCCGCCGTGTTTCAGAGCGCCAGGTCGTAGATGCGGTAGGTCTTGTAGATCTCGCCGTGGAGGGCCTCGATGGCCTGGCGGGTGGGCAGGTTATCCTCCAGGATCCACGACATCTCTACCCACTTGTAGCCCTTGCGCGCCCCCTCTTCCAGCGTCTTGAGGTAGAAGAGGGCGTCGACGCCGCGCAACTGGAAGTCCCTGGCCACGCCCATGGCAAAGGCGCGCACGGCGTCGACCCGCCGGCGGTACCACAGGAACTTGGCCCAGCCGGTGGGGAAGAGGCGCCCGTCGCGGATGTGGATCAGCGCCTGGTTGATGTCGGGCAGCGTGATGGCCGCGCCCACCGGCCGGTCGCCCACAGAGGCCACCAGGAGGAGGTCGGGGTCCAGGAACATCTTCAGGCCCTCGGCCACATAGTCGATCTCGGCCTCGGTCATGGGCACAAAGCCCCAGTTCTTGCTCCAGGCGTCGTTGTACACCTGCTTGAAGAGCCCCACCTCGCGGCCGAAGTGGCGCATGTCGACCTTGCGCACGGTGACGTGGTAGCGCTTCTGGGCCACCTCGGCCACGCGGCGCACCTTTTCGGGCAGCCCCTCGCCGTGGGCGCCAAAGGCCTCGATGCCGACGCGGTAGGCGTAGAGGTCCTTGGCCTTGGCAAAGCCGTAGCGCTCGACGAAGGTGGGGTAGTAGCGGGGGTTGTAGGTCATCATGACGACGGGGGGCAGGTGAAAGCCGTCGACGAGCAGGCCACACTCCTCGTTGGTGGAGTAGCTCATGGGGCCGCGCAGGGTTTCCAGGCCCTGGGCCTGGCACCAGTCGCGTGCGGCGTCGAAGAGGGCTTCGGCCACGGGGTACTCTTCGACCACGTCGAAGAGGCCCCAGAAGCCGGTCTTTTCGCCGTGGAACTGGTTATAGGCGTCGTTGCGGATGGCGGCGATGGTGCCGATGGTGCGGCGGTTGCGCACGGCGCGGAAGAAGGCGACCTCGGCGTGTTGGAAGAAGGGGTGGCGGGTGCGGTCGGTGAACTCCATGCGTTCGGAGCGCAGGTAGGGCACCCACAGGGGGTCGTTGCGGTACAGCTCGAACTGGAAGCCGACAAAAGCCTTGCGGTCGGCCAGCGTCTCCACAGGGAGGATCTCAAAGTCACGCGGCATGGCGGCATCTCCAGGTGCGGCGGCCATCAGTGGGTCCGCCGGTCATAGGGCCAGGTCGTAGACGCGGTAGGTCTTGTAGATGACGCCGCCGAGCGACTCCATGGCCTGGCGCATGGGCACATTGTCTTCCAGGATCCACGACATCTCGCCCCAGCGGTACCCCTTGCGCGCCCCCTCTTCCAGCGTCTTGAGGTAAAAGATGGCGTCGACGCCGCGCAGTTGGTACTCTTTGATCACGCCCATGATGATCACCCGCAGGGCGTCGACCCGGCGGCGGTACCAGAGGAACTGTGCCCAGCCAAAGGGGAAGAGGCGCCCGTCGCGGATGTGGATGAGGGCCTGGTTGATGTCGGGCAGGCTCACCGACACGCCCACGGGCCGCCCGTCGACCTCGGCGATGAAGAGGATGTCGGGGTCGAGGAACTGCTTGAGCCCCTCGGCCAGGTGGTCGATCTCGGCCTCGGTCATGGGCACAAAGCCCCAGTTCCGGCTCCAGGCGTCGTTGTAGACCTGCTTGACCCGCCGCAGCTCCTCATTGAAGTGCCGCAGGTCCGCTTTGCGCACGGCCACCCGGTAGCGCTTTTGGGCCACCTCGGCCACGCGGCCCACCTTCTCGGGCATGCCCGGGCCGCCCGGCAGGAACATGCTCGTCTCGAGCCGGTAGGCGTAGAGGTCCTTGGCCTTGGCAAAGCCGTAGCGCTCGACGAAGGTGGGGTAGTAGCGGGGGTTGTAGGTCATCATGACGACGGGGGGCAGGTGAAAGCCGTCGACGAGCAGGCCACACTCCTCGTTGGTGGAGTAGCTCATGGGGCCGCGCAGGGTTTCCAGGCCCTGGGCCTGGCACCAGTCGCGTGCGGCGTCGAAGAGGGCTTCGGCCACGGGGTACTCTTCGACCACGTCGAAGAGGCCCCAGAAGCCGGTCTTTTCGCCGTGGAACTGGTTATAGGCGTCGTTGCGGATGGCGGCGATGGTGCCGATGGTGCGGCGGTTGCGCACGGCGCGGAAGAAGGCGACCTCGGCGTGTTGGAAGAAGGGGTGGCGGGTGCGGTCGGTGAACTCCATGCGTTCGGAGCGCAGGTAGGGCACCCACAGGGGGTCGTTGCGGTACAGCTCGAACTGGAAGCCGACAAAAGCCTTGCGGTCGGCCAGCGTCTCCACAGGCACAACCTGAAAATCGCGCGCCATGGCTTGACCTCCATCTCAGGGCTTCAGGCGCTCCTGTCGGCAGCGGGCGAAGTGTGGGTCAGGTGCAGGGCGATCCTGCGCTCGGTACCTTTGAGAAGGCGGCAGATGTTGGGGCGCAGCTCATAGATCACCACCAGGGTGATGGCTGCCGTGCCGATGCAGTAGAGGGGTGGCAGGCCGAACCAAAGGCTGCCGGCGCCGAACAGGGCCGGCATGGCTACGGCGACGGTGATGGAGGCCAGCGATGCGTAGCGCCGCAGGATGAGGATGGCCAGGCCCAGCACGATGACGGCCGCCCCTACCACGGGCGACATGAAGAGGGCCACGCCGATGCTGGTCATGGTGCCGGCGCCGCCGTCAAAGCTCAGAAAGACCGAATAGTTGTGGCCGAGGATGGCGGCCACGCTGGCGGCGGCCACGGCCAGGGGCGTCGGGGCCAGGGCATGGGCCAACACCACGGCCAACAGCCCCTTCAGCAGGTCGCCGGCAACGGTGACGATGGCGGGCACGAGCCCGGCCGAGCGCAGGACGTTGGTGCCGCCGGTCCGGCCACTGCCCAGGCGGCGCACATCCTGGCCCGTAAAGGCGCGCACCACCAGGTAGCCGGTGGGGAAAGCGCCCAGGAGGTAAGCGAGCAAGAGAGGTACGGCCAATCGGGTCACGGTATCCACTGGTTTCCACCCCGTCCCTAGAGAGTCTCACAGGTGAGAACACCGCGGCAGGCGCACAGGTTACGGAGGGCCCGGTGCCTGGCGCTGGGATTCGTCGGCCTGCAGTGGCCTTCATTGTACGCGCAGGGGGCCAGGAAGCAAAAAGGGCCGGACCCCCTGCGAGGGGGTCCGGCCCCACCGGCCGGGAGTCAGCTGGCTTCCTGGCCGGCAATCGCCAGGCCGTACTCGTCGCCAAGCGTCTTGGCCAGGGCTGCCTGCTGCTCGGCGGGCAGGCTGGCCAGGTAGTCGATGGTGAACCAGAGGCCACGGGCAAAGTGCGTGACCTGATCGCCCGACATGGTATAGTCGTAGTACGGGTCCCACGACCAGTAGCCCCAGAGTGCATGCTCGTTATCCGAGTAGGGGTGCTTGCTGCCGGGCACCACCTGTTGGCCCACGGCGTAGCGCATGGCCTTGAGCGCGCCGGCCAGGTAGCGCGGCTCGCCCGTCGCCTTGTGCACCCGCAGGAGCGCCACGGCGATGTTGGGAATGTCGCCGGGGCCCACATACTCCGACACCGGGTTGCCGAAGCGGTCGACCGTCAGGAGCCAGGCGCCGTCGGCGCGCTGGGTCTCTAGGTGCCAGTCGGCAAAGCGCTGGGCCGCCCACAGGAACTGCGGCAGGCCCGTCTGCTCGTACAGGTAGACGAAGGCGCGCAGTTCATCGGCCGCCAGGTCGGTGTTGTAGTATTCCTCGTTGATCAGGTAAAAGCTGCTATCGGGCGCCTGCAGGCTGACTCCATACTCGCCCCAGGCCAGCGCCCGGCCCAACCAGCGGTTGTTGCCGGTGACCTCGTACAGGTACAGGTAGGCCTCGATGATGCGGCCGAACGACTGCCAGCCCCGGGTGTTCCAGCGCTGCTCCTTCAGGTTGAACTTGGGCGCATGGTCGTGCAGCTCGGCCTGCATGAGGAAGCGCACGCTCTGCACGGCGCGGCGCATGAACTCCTCATTGCGGGTGCGCACGTAGAGCCCGAGGTTCAGGACCACGTACTCGGCCGTGAACTTGGTCCAGACCTCATCGGGGCACCACGAATCGCGCACGGCGCCGACGACTACGCTCATGGGGTGCGTCTCGACCATGTGGCTGTGCAGCCAATCGGCGGCGCGCACTGCTTTTTGCAGCAGGTCGCTGTCGCCGTAGCGGTCGTAGGCGGCCATGCACTGCCAGGGCGCAATCAGGTTGGTGAGCTGCGGCTGCTCAAAGCATCCTTCGGCGATGCGGCAATGGCCCGCAAAGGCGCCCATGTCTTCGCGCCAGTTGCGCAGCAGCCACTCGTAGGTTGCCTTGCGGCCCCGCTCTTCCCATTCGTCGCCCACAACCCCCAGATGCAGCCAGGCTCCGAGGCTCTGAGTATCGGCGGGCGCCAGCCCCCAGTCGCGGGGTGAGATGATGCCGTACATTCCTCGAGTCTTCTCCACAATAGAATAGAGTATGAATTGGCGCTCCCGTATGCAGAGTCCGGAATGGCACGGGCCTTGAGCCTCTGCCCCTCGCCAGCCACGCGCTGGGCATGGCTCCCTGGCAGCCGGGCCAACGGGACCTCCCCCTGCCGGCTCGCAAGCAGGTGGCGGGCCCAGAAACGAAATGCGCCTCTGGCCCCACCGGGGCCAGGGCTGCAGACCGCTGCGGGCTTGATCCAGTCACTTACAGTACGGGTGCCGCCATTATGCAACCGATTATAGCATCAATGGGCGGATGAGTCGAGTCGGGGGAAAGCGCGAGGTACATCCCAAGCAGCGGCTCCTGCGGCCAGCTCTCGGCCCGGCGCCAAGCGAGCAGAGAATCCCTGCTAGCCATGGCAGCATGCTCCGAGTGGTTTGGCGCCACGGCAAGCAAGGATTCTTCGCTGGAATTGGCGCCCCTGTGCTGCCTGGCCGTCACTGCCGCTCAGAATGACTCTTAGCGCGACGGTGGCCAGCAGATTCCCCGACGATTGTGGATATACCCGAAGGCAGGGGGGCGCGTCCGGAGCGGCTCAGCGCTCGCCGCGCCGGGGCGCTGCGGCCACCGCCTCCTCGGCCCGCAGGTCCACGGGCTGCGTCTGGCCGCGGTAGACGACGGTGAAGCGCAGGCGCCGCCAACCGTCGGGGAGCCGGGGCTTGAAGGTGAGGCCCTGGCGGCCCGGCGCCATGCCGGCGAAGCCCATCACTACGTCCTGCCACACGCCGCCGGCCGACGCGGCGTGGATGCCGTCGCGGGTGTTGCCGCGCAGGTCCTCCAGATCGACCAGGGCGGCGCGCAGAAAGTGCTGGTAGGCATCTTCGCGCTGATCCAGGCGGGCTGCCAGCAGGGCGTGGATGGCCGGCCCCAGCGACGAGCCGTAGGTGTGGTCGGTGCGTGGCTCGTAGTAGGCCCAGTTGGCCCGCAGAACCTCCTCGCTGAAGGCCTCGGGCAGGAGGTACAGGAGCATGAGCACGTCGGGCTGCTTCAGGACCTGGTACTGTTGGGTCTTTTCAATGCCCAGCACCATCTGCACCGGCTGGGTGCGAGGCTCCAGAGCCTGCCAATCCAGCTCCTTGAGCTGGAAAAAGCCGTCGAACTGCTCAAAGAGCCCCGTGGAGGGGTCGAAGGGGATGTAGATGCGCTGGCCGATGTCTTCCCAGAGCGCGAGCCGGTCGGGGGTCAGCTTCAGCCGCTGGGCCAGCTCCTCGGCCTTGGCCGGGTGGTGCTGGCGCAGCCAGCGCAGGATTTCCAGGGCCTGCTGCAGGTGCCACTGCACCATGCGGTTGGTGAAGGCATTGTTGTCCACGTGCTCGTGGTACTCGTCGGGGCCGATGACGTCGCGGATCTCGTAGCGGCCGGCGGCGGCGTTGTACTCGGCGCGGCTGGCCCAAAAGTTGGCCGTATCCAGCACGATCTCGGCGCCATAGTCGCGCATGAAGGCGTCGTCGCCGCTCACCTGCCAATAGCGCCAGACGGCGTAGGCCACGTCGGCGGTGATGTGCTGCTCGATGTCGCCGCACCAGATGCGCACCAGCTCGCCGTTGGGCAGGGGCACCCAGCGGGGGGTGGTTTCGCGGCCATCGTCGGCCGATTCCCAGGCGAACATGGCGCCCTCGTAGCCGGCGCGGCGGGCGTTCTCGCGGGCGCCCGGGAGGGTGTGGTAGCGGTAGAGGAGCAGGTTCCGGGCCAGCTCAGGGCGGGTGAAGGCGAAGAAGGGCACGATAAAGATATCGGTATCCCAGAAGACGTGGCCGCGGTAGCCAAAGCCGCTGAGCGTCTTGGCGGGGATGCTCAGGCGCGCCGGGTGGCGGGGGACGGCGATGAGCAGGTGGTAGAGGTTGAAGCGGACGGCGCGCTGGGCCGCCTCGTCGCCCTCGATCTCGATGTCGCAGCTCTGCCACAGGTCGCGCCAGAGGGCGCGGTGGGCGGCCAGGAGCGACTCATAGCCCTGGCCGAGGGCGGCCTGGAGGCGCTGGCGGGCCAGGGGGAGGGGGTTGGGGGGTGCGTCGGGCTCGCGGGTGTGGGCGTAGGCCACCAGCTTGGTGGCCACGGCCGTCTGGCCCTGCTCCAGGTGGAAGTGGGCGGCGACGCCGGGGGCCTGGGGCCAATCGCGGCAGGAGTAGGAGGCCTCGGCGACTCCCTGCACCTCCAGGTGCATGGCGGCGGCCAGTTGGGCGCCGCTGACGCGGGTGCGGGCGAGGAGCTCGGCGCTCTGGGGGGTGGGGCAAGCGTGGCCCTGGAACCACCAGTGGCGGAGGCCGATCTCGGCGGGCACGAGGTTGCCGGGGTTCTCGACCGTGCCATCGATGGCGGCGCGCAGCTCCACCTCGCCGGCAAAGTTGAGCGCCGTGACGGCGTAGCGCAGGGCGCAGAGGTGAGGGTGGGCCATGGAGGCCCAGCGCTCGCACCAGACCTCCACCGTGTGCCCGTGGGGGCTCTGCCAGCGCAGCCAGCGGGTGACGACGCCCTCGCGCATATCGAGGGTGCGCTGGTAGGCCAGGAGCTGGCCCTGGTCGAGGCGGAAGGGTTCGCCGGCGATGACCAGCTCCAGGTTGAGCCAATCGGGCGCGTTGGCCAGCTCGGTGTGGATGATGGGCACATCATCGAAAAGGCCGTTGAGGAGGGTGGCGGGCTGGTCGCCGGGGAAGCGCTCCTCGAAGGTGCCGCGGGTGCCCAGGTAGCCGTTGCCGATGGTGAAGAGGGTCTCGTGCCAGGCGAGGCGGGCGGGGTCGAGGGCATCCTCGGCCAGGAGCCAGGGCAGGGCCTGGGCGTGGGAGGCGTCGAGGGCGGCGCGGATGGTGGCCCAGGAGGCGCCGGCGAGGGAGGGGAGGATGGCATCGGGCTCGACGCCGGCGAAGCGTTGGGCGGGGCCGAGGGCCAGGGCGCGCATGCCGCCGGCGTGGGCGGCCTCGATGCCGGCGGCGGCATCCTCCACCACCAGGCACTGGGAGGGGGGCACCCCCACCTGGGCGGCGGCATGCAGGAAGAGGTCGGGGGCGGGCTTGCTGCGGCCCACGCTGTAGCCATCGGAGAGGGCGTCGATGGCGGGCCAGAGGTCGAGGCCGTCGAGCACGGTGCGGGCGTTCTTGCTGACGGTAGCCACGGCGACCTTGATGCCGGCCTGCCGGAGCTCGGCCAGGAGCTGGGGCACCCCGGGGAGGAGGTCGGCGGGGGTCATGTGCTGGATCAGCTCCTGGTAGTAGCGGTTCTTGCGGGCCATCATCTCCTGGGCCTGCTCCTCGGTGACGGGGCGGCCCTTGAGGAGGATTTCCAGCGAGCGCCGGCGCGAGACGCCGCGCAGCGCCTCATTCTCCTCCCGGCTGAAGGGGATGCCCTCCTCATCGGCCAGGCGCTTCCAGGCGCGATAGTGATACTCGGCCGTATCGGTCAGTACGCCGTCCAGGTCGAAGATGACGGCGGCGATGGCGGGCCAGCTTGCTCGCAGAGCCAACGCTCTTCCCTCCGCCGATTGTTCTCCTATGGTTGCAAGGGGGCGCTGAGGCGAGCCGCAGCCGCCGGGGGCCGGCGCCGTCGCGTGCTGGCAGCAGCAAGCCCCATCGGCCTCGTCTGCCGGGGCGCCGGCCGGCCCCCGACCGGGCAGCTTGCCTCAAGCCAGGCTCAGTCGTGGGTGCTCGTTACCTTGTGCAGCGACCGCGCCCAGCCTGGCTGTTGGGCCACCGGCGCCCTCCCCCGGGCAGCACGGTAGAGTGCCTCGACTTCAAGGGCCATGCGGCGGCGGGTGAATTGGGCTTCGACATGCTGCCGGCCGGCCTGACCCATGCGCTGGGCCAGTTCAGGCCGCTCCAAGAGCGCGGTCAGGCGGTTGGCCAGGAGCGCCGAATCCTCCTTGGGGATGACAAAGCCGGTCACCCCGTCGACGACCGACTCGGTCAGCCCGCCGCTGCGGGTCACGATGATGGGCTTGCCGCTGGCCATGGCTTCGAGGGGCACCAGGCCGAACGGCTCCTCGCCGCTGGTGGGGTAGACCACAATGTCGGCCATGCCGTAGGCCTCGGGCAATTCCTTGAAAAAGTCGAATGGCCGCATCACCACGCGGTCGCGCAGGTTGTTCTCTTCCACCATCGCAAAGATGCGTTCCCGGTAGCCCTCCAGCTCGTGGATCCAGTCGAGGATCTCGCGGGTGTCGGTGACGACCAGCGAGACGTCTGGGAAGCGATCGGCCACCATGCGGAAGGCCTCGACCGTTGTGTGCACCCCCTTCCACGGCAGGAGCCGCGCCGGGTGCAGGATCACTCGCTTGCCCGTCAGCCCCAACTCGGCCTTGAGGCGCTCGCCTTGCAAGTTGGGGTGGAACATCTCCACATTGACGCCATGCAGCACCACCTCCACGTTGCCGGGGTCCTTCACCTGGGCCACCATGTCGCCATACACATGCTGGCCGACGGCGATGATGCGGTCCCATTCGGTGCGCTCCAAGAGGTCATGGCACAGGAACTCGCCCCACATTTCATGGATGGTCAGGAATGTGGGGATGCCGTACTCGCGGCGGATTTCGGTGAGGGCCATGCCGTACTCGGGCAGGAAGTGGTGAAAGTTGTGGGCGTGCACGGCATCGATGTGGTGGTCACGGATGAAGCGGAGATAGTTCTCTTTCACCTCCGCCTGGAGTGGGGGCCAGACCTCGTCGGTGGCGACGTGGGCCGCCTCCTTTCGCTCGCGCAAGATCTCTGGGTTCATCCAGTCCACGCGGTGGACGTGAATCCCCTCGATTTCGCTCTCCGCCGGTTGGCCGGGCATGGAGCCCACCAGGGCATGCACCTGATTGCCCTGACGCACCAACTCGGCACAGAGATCCAACAGATGGGTCTCCACGCCTCCCGTCGTCGGGTAGAAGGCGTAGTGCGTCATGCAAATGTTCAAGGTCTCACTCCTTTGCATTGTGCTGGCCGCTGCCAGCCGACTGTCCACTCGTCTTGTCGCCTCGGCGGGCTGGCCCGCGGGCGGGCGCCGCCGTGTCGGTGTAGAGCAACGGGATGTGAGTCGCGCCAGGCCGCAGGCCGCTCACACTGCGCAGATCTGGCCTCCGCGTGGGCCCCGCCCGGTTCGCGCGGCGGGCGCCCGGCGAACGGCCAACAGGGCCGCCTGGCTGAGGGTATCCAGTTGGCGAGCGAGAATCTTGTAAGCAAGGTTTGTGCCACGGGTGCCCCGCGGCCCCGCCAGCGGCCGCACCCACGATGCGCCGGCAGGCTGGCGGCCACCAGCCTCGGCAGCGGTACGCTGACGACCGGGCTTCACGCTCCGCACCGCCCCGGCCAACCTGCCCAAACCCCCGTCCTGGGTTGGGGCCGGGTGGCGGCCCCGCGAGAAGCCCGGCCGCAACCCAGGCGCCGACGCATCCTGGATGCGCCCCCGCCCCTCCAACTTGACGGGCTGGCGCACATGTGGTACATTGGATTCAATATCCAATCCCTGCACCGTACACACCGCGGACAGGCCAGCGCCGGCCGGCACGTGGATCGAGCGGGAGGCACACGCCCATGCTGCAACAGCCCCTCAGCGACTCTGCGCTGGTGCTGCAGACCGTGCAGCAAGTGGTGCTCCAGCGCCTGCGCCACCTCATCCTGAGCGGCCAGCTCAAGCCAGGCCAGCGGCTGGTGCAGGATGAGCTGGCTGCACGCCTGGGCGTCAGCCGCACCCCCATCCGCGAGGCGCTGCAGAACCTGGCCCATGAGGGCCTGGTGACCCTCTCCTCCTACAGGGGCGCTTCCGTCGCTCCCTTTTCTCTGGAGAACCTGCAGGAGGTGTACACCGTCCGCAGCGCCCTCGAAAGCCACGCCACCTACCTGGCGGCCCAGCGCATCCGGGGCGAGGAGCTGGCGCAGCTGGCGGGCTTTCTGCAGGCCATGGACCAGGCCTTCCGGCAGAAGGACCTCGACGGCCTGCTGGCGGCCCATGGCCAATTCCACACGGCCATCTACGCCGCCGCGGCGAGCCCCCGCCTCTACGAGCTCATCCTCAAGTACCTGGGCCTGGCCGACGTGTACCAGCGCATGGCCCTCAGCCTGGGCCGCGGCGCCAAGGACCCGGTGGTGGAGCATCAGGACCTCCTCCACACCCTGGAAACGCGCGACGCCGAGGCCGCCGGCCGGCTGATGCGCACACATCTCGAGTTGACGGCCGCCGAGCTTTTGGAGCTCTTCCGCCAGCACGGTGCCCTTGGCGCAGAGCCCGCCGAGCAGCGGGCCTGAGCGGGCTCTACGGTGCTGCGAGCCTTCGAGAGAGGAACGAGAGATGGCTACGTTACCGGCCAATGGGATCGATCGCCCTTCACCGCACGCCTTCCCTGCTGAGGAGTTTGTGGAGCGCAGGCAGAGGCTCTACGATGCCATCGGCAGCGATGCCTGTGCCCTCCTGCAGGGGGCGCCGCCGCCACGGGGCTATGTGGTCTTTCGGCAGACCAACGAGTTCTACTACTGCTGCGGCCTGGCCACGCCCCAGTCGTACCTCCTGCTCGACGGCCGCACCCGGCGCAGCGCCCTCTACCTGCCCGAGAGGGGCAAGGCCCAACTGCGCGAAGGCGCACCCCCGGGCGTGGAGGATGCCGACCTGGTGAAGGAGATCACCGGGGTCGACGAGGTCTATGGCCTCGACCGGCTCTCCGAGCACCTCTCGTCGGCCAGGGTGGTCTACACCCCCCACGCGCCCGCCGAGGTGCGCGCGAGCACCCGCCAAGACCTGCTCCTGGCCGACCGGGCCATGGCCCAGGATCCGTGGGATGGCCAGCCCTCGCGCGAGCAACGGCTGATCGCCCTCCTGCGCACGCGCATCCCGGGCCTTGAGGTGCGCGACCTGACGCCGATCCTCGATGAGATGCGCTCGGTCAAGAGCCCGCGCGAGGTGGCGGTGATCCGCCGCGCGGCGCGGCTGGCGGCGCAGGCCGTGCGCGAGGCGATGCGCATCACCCGGCCGGGCCTGCTCGAGTACCAGTTGGGGGCACTGGCCAACTATATCTACCAGCTCAATGGCGCCGTGGGCGAGGGCTACCGCCCCATCCTCCCCGCCGGCGAGAACATCTGGCACGTCCACTACTTCCGCAACGACAGCCCCTTGCGCGATGGTGACCTGGTGCTCATGGATGTGGCCCCCGAATGCGATTATTACACCGCCGACATTGGCCGCATGTGGCCGGTGAACGGCCGCTATGCGCCGTGGCAGCGCGAGCTGTATGGCTTCATGGTCGAGTATCACAAGGTGCTGCTCTCGCTCATCCGCCCGGGCGTGTTGCCCGATGCCGTAATGGACGAAGCTGCCGCCCGCATGCGGCCCGTGTGGGAGAACTGGCCCTTCTCGAAGGAGGCCTACCGCGAGGGGGCACGCCGTACCCTCGAGTTCCGAGGGCACCTGTCGCACCCGGTGGGCATGGGCGTCCACGACGACGGCCCCTACCACCACCGGCCGTTCGTGCCCGGCACGGTGTTCTCCGTGGACCCACAGATGTGGATCCCTGAGGAAAAGCTGTACATCCGCGTGGAGGATACGGTGGCCGTCACCGCCGAAGGCATCGAGGTATTGACCGAGGGTGCGCCTCTGGAGCTCGACAGCGTGGAGGCCCTCATGCGCGACGATCCGGCGCGGCTGCCCTACTGGCCCTAGTACTGCAACGCTAGTTGCCCAACGGGGCGTAGATCCCATCCGGGCATCACGCTTCGCGCGTGGCCAGAGCGCAACCTTTTGAGGGGTTTTGGCGGTTGCCCGCAGCCGGGCCGCCCGCGGGGGGCCCGGC
>Ga0078972_1009704_pt1 | contig 18739 bp, 19 predicted proteins | sample YelNatPaOPGAMG01_FD_67568 | JGI IMG/M metagenome (GOLD analysis project Ga0078972, IMG submission 67568) | Hot spring thermophilic microbial communities from Obsidian Pool, Yellowstone National Park, USA - OP-RAMG-01 (SPADES assembly) (version 2) | ecosystem: Environmental > Aquatic > Thermal... | reverse complement strand
CCTGATGATTGAAAAAAAAATTGAATATTGTTAAATTTATAAAGTAATGCGGGATCGTCTAATGGTAGGACACGGGCCTTTGGAGCCCGGTATCTTGGTTCGAATCCAAGTCCCGCAGCCAATTTGTAAAGTTTTGGTTTCTCGCCCCGCCTGAGCGTAATTTTTCAGAAATCGGCATTCGGATTTTCCTTGAACAAAGTCTAGACTTTTTTCAAAAAATCCGAACGGTCATCATAACTAAAACCTAAAATTTTTAAACTCCGACTTAAGTGATATAATGAGTATAATATTATTCGTAAATATTATTAAAAAATATTTGCTATGAATGTTAAAAATATGAAAACGGTTAAAAATCTGCCCCGTCATATCGGTATTATTATAGATGGCAATCGTCGCTGGGCAAGAAAACACGGTCTGCCGACTTTGGCTGGACACACTAAAGGTATAATAGGCGTAAAAAAAATAGTTTTATACGCTCAAAAATTAGGTATAAAAATTCTTACAATTTATGCTTTTTCAACTGAGAATTGGAAAAGATCTGAAACGGAAGTTAACAATTTAATGAAACTTTTTGAAAAATTTATTGATAAAAATATCCGAGATTTTCACCAAAGAGGAATTCAACTGCGACATTTAGGCAAATTACAAAGATTGCCGCTTTCTTTAAAGAAAAAAATTAAACGAGCTATTAGTTTAACAAAAAATAATAAATCAATAATTCTTAACATAGCGCTAAATTATGGCGGACGAGATGAAATAAAGAGAGCTATTCAAAAAATAATTAAAAAGAGGTATCGAGCAAAACAAATTACTGAAGACTTAATTTCTCAAAATCTAGACACCAAGGGCTTACCTGATCCCGACTTAATTATTAGAACATCGGGCGAGCAGCGACTATCGGGTTTTTTACTTTGGCAAGCTAGTTATAGCGAGTTATACTTTTCAAAAATTTATTGGCCTGATTTTAATGAAAAAGAATTAGATAAAGCAATTTTAGATTATTCTCAACGCCAAAAAAGATTTGGAAGATAAAATAAATTTGTCTTCTCCTTTTTTCCATTTTCTATCTCAAATTTTTAAACCCCGACTTAATTTGTAAAGATTATTTATCGTTTAATGGGTGTAAAATTTATAAAATATAGACAAGCTTAGATATAAGTTTTATAATACAAGATAATAATGAAATCAAAAGAAAATTTTTCAGCCGACGCCAGCAAAACCCCAGAGAAGATTAAGGGGAAATATTTAGCTTCGCCTATAGGACCAGATCCAAGAACCCATCTTTATGAAATTGAATATGAAAGAACTGGAGATGTTGTAAAAATAGTGCCTGGCTCTGTAAAAGACTTAGGTCCAGTAAGCGAAGAAGAGGAAGCGAAAATCAAAGCAGAAGAGAAAGAAAAAGAGAAAAGCCAGAAATAATTTTACTAAAAAGAAATTCTTTATTTAGCTTTTGTTTTTAATTGCTTATTTTGCACCTGTTTAAATTAATAAAATTAAGAATTATAAATAGCTAAATTAATAGATTAAAAGATAAGATTAAAAATTATTAAATTACTTAAGTTTATCTAAATCTTTTTTAATCGATTCTTCTTGACAAGCTGTTAAATCTTTTTTTAATAATTCTAAAATTGTTTTTTCTTCAACAGTTAAAGTTCTCATTTTCCCAGCTTCTTCTAAAATATCAATCTTGCTTTTTACCGATTGTTCAATATTTTTTTTATAATTTCGCCAATCATGTTCAGCCACTTGCTTTATCTTTTTAATATTTTCTTTATTTCTTTTATCGCGATGCTTATTAAATAAAAACATACTTACTAAAATAATTATAAATGTAATGAATTCAGCTATTTCTATAAAATTCATCCCCAAAATAGAAGCGCTGACAGAAATATCATATTTATTTGTTGGAAGACTTTGAGCGCCTCGATTATCTGTCACGGTTGCATACAATTTATAATTTCCTGCCCCGAGATTGACTCCTATTACAGTAAATTCTCCATTACTATTACTTGTACCAGTAAAAGACGTAGATATTTGATTTTCTTTTTGAAGCCAAACCGTCACCGTTGAATTTGGGTAAGTTGTTCCCTTGACAACCAAAATATTCCCTGCGACATCATAATTATTAATCGTTGGCGAATTGATAGGTTGAATATTAAAATTAGCAGTAGCAGATCGATAATTACCAGCCATATCAAAAGCGCTAACCGTTATTATGTGCGCTCCAAATTTTTGAGCTGGTAAAATATACGGTCCATTTTTATATTGGCTAGCCGAAACGTTAAAAGCTTCTTGGTCGTCAATTTTAATTTGATAATAAGATATTCCAGATAAACTATCAGTAGCATTAAAATAAACTGCTGGAGACGGATTAGTAGGATCGCTAGAAGAAGCAAAAATAATATCAAATGGATTTGGCGGCGTAGTATCGATTTGAAATTTAAAATTAGATATAGCGCCCCAGCCGGTATCATCGTGAAATTGAGCGTGAAAATAGTAAATACCGTCAGTTAAACCGGTTATTTCTTTTTCGCTTATTGGTGGCTTATATAAAATAGTTGGGACTGAATACGGATATTTATTGTAAAGCAATCGCACTGCATCAACCCCTGACGGTATTTGCCATTCTAATTTTACATCGTTTGAAGAATACCATTTTGTCGGATCAGGATTGGTTGGTGAAAAAATATTCGGAGCCAACGGACCATTAGTATTAATAGGTACAGATAAACTAGAATCGCTAATTATTGTTGAAGGAACATTTATGGCATATTGAACTGAGGGCAAGCCATTGACGTCTAAGATATTCGTTCCTTGGCCGTCATTAGCCAAAATAGAGCCGGAAGTAAAAGAGACTATTGCTATACCTGAAGCTTTGGCTTGAAAATTAATGGTTATAATTTGACCGTTTGAACCGATAAAACCAGGACTTAAAATAACCCCTTGAAAACTAATTGATCCTGAGTCGTTTGAATATGTTGGCTCCTGGACCCATAAATTTGCGATTGTGTTATTTTTGGAAATAGATATTACTGAAAGTTTATCACTGGGAAAATATATTGACCCAGAAAAAGCGTTAATAGCCTGACTCGGGCTTTGAATATAAACGCCTAAAGAGAATGTATCGCCAACATTATAGGCATTGCCTTGACTAGAAAAAGAGAAAGAAGCTCCAGCAGCTTGAACGCTTGAAGAAATAAAAAATAATACTACTAGAGATGTAAATATCAAACACCTTTTTATATATTTTTCCTTTTTTTGATAATCCATAAAACAATTACTATTATTACTATAATTATAGCTAATATGTAAATTAAGTTAATTGGAAAAATAATTGGTTTTGTTGGATTAATCGGCTTTAAGACAGAAAGACGCGAGTTTCCGTTATAATCAACAGCCTTAACATAGATATAACTTGATAAAGTCTGGTCTTGAAGAAGATAAGGACTCGTTGCTTGATGCCACTCAACATCGTTTATATTTTGAACAGCCTGTGGGGATTCAAAAACATCGTAATAAGCTACTCCGGATTCTTTATCTTGAGTATGAAAAATAATAAACCATTTACCTCCAAAAATATTTTGGTCGTGACTTAAGATAATTTTAAACGGATCGGGAGGATTATGATCGTTAGAAATCACTGAAAGTAAAGGTGATGCTTCGGTTTGTGTAGAAGAACTTATTATAATTTCAATTGGATTAACATCCAAACTTGCAGGTGTCCCCTTGCCATCATTTAATAAAGCCTCGCTGTTTTGAAAATTTATATCAGCCGCTCCTGCTTGAAGCGTTTTAAAAACAATTGTAAAAATTTTTCCCGGAGACTGATTATTATTTGGAGCAGGATTTAAAATTCCACCAAATCCCCCGGGAATAATTCCACTAAAAGTAATAACTCCACTTGAAGATTCTTGAGGTTTTTGAATCCAAAGATTAATAATAGAATCGCCATCATATATTCCTTGCAATTCAAGCTTATCGGTTGGAAAAACTATTTCTCCGCCAAGAGCGTTGATAACTTGATTATCTGGACTAAAAACAACATTAACAGGTAAAAGAGAATTTTGACTGACCGTTGTACTTGAAACGACAAAATTTAACGAAGCCGCATAGGCGTTTGAAGCAAATAAAAATAAAATAATTATAAAAATATATTTTCTCATAATTAGCCAGTCCAATAATAAGCCATAATACTAAAATCCGTAAGATCGACCGTATTTTTCCCGTCTAAAAGAATATTAGCGGGTGGATTCGGCTTGCCATACCAATAAGCCATAATAGAAAAATCTATAAGATTTACTCTGCCGTCGCAATTAAGATCGCCTCTCAAATTACAACCCGCATGCTGTGTTCTCTGAATATTTTGGGTGCCAACATTAAAAGCAATAATATTGCTATTATCTGTTATTAAACTACTAGTAGCACCTTTAGAATAAGCTGTATGCTGGCCAATTTCTAATGAATCTGTATCAAACTCTTTCAGATATTTTCCGTATTTATCAGCAGTAGTTGTAACATATGAAGCGTTAGCCGAGTGAATAGAAATTATGATATTGCTATAAGGAACAGTTTGTCCAAAAAAAGTTATTAAATCTCCATACTTCACCTCGATTAAATTCGTAGTAATAGTTGGAGAAAGAAAAATGCCGCTTACATTAGTGGTCGCTCCGCCGGTAATGCCTATCGGAAAAGTTCTTAATGGAGAATTGTTTCCGTAAGCATCGGTAGCATATAAAGAAAAAATATAATTGCCAGCTGAAAGACCAGAAATAGATATTGAAAAACTACCATCATCACTGGCAATTGTCGTTGCCATAACTTGAGCGTCTTTAAGTAATGTTACTTGGCTATTAGGATAAGCAAAACCTGAAAAAATAGCGGTTGTTTGAATATTGGGCAACGGAAAATAACCGCCGCCTCCGCCTCCGCCTCCTCCGCCGCCACCACCTCCACCGCCATTTGATGGCGGCAAAGTGCAAGCAGAAGTGTTAAGAGTACAATTACTATTACAGCTTAAAGAGCCGCTGTAAAATCCTAAACTTTGACAAGTATTAGCGCCAAGATTAGTCCCGTCGCATTGTTCGCCCGGGTCAATAATACCATTACCGCAAATTCCATTTACCTTAGCAGTCACCGTAACCGTTGTCGCTTTGGCGCTATAAAGTAATAAATTATAAAAAACTACAGAAAAAACAATGGCGACTAAACACTTTGATAAATAATTAGAAAATTCCCAGCGACATTTCATTTAAAAGCAATTGATTAAGAATGATTGCGAGATTTCTCTATTATCCATTTATTATATCGGCGAATTAAAACAGGCAGAATGAAAATTAAAATTATTAAGATAATAATGACAATCAATGAATTCCAAGAAATTAAGAAAAACCAATGACTGACCGTCGCGGTTTTACTATTTTGCCCATATGTTGCATTTAAAACAGCTTGATAAGGTCCAAAATAAAATCCTCCTTTATCTTGCCAATTTAGAGTAAAATCTTGAGATGTTTTGGGTAAAATAATGGCTCCGCCTTGATTAAACGGTAAATTATCAACGCTATTCCCTAAAATATTTTTAATTTCTAAATTTCCTTGAGGCATTAAGAAAACGTTACCGTTATTTTCAAAATGAATATTAAAATTTAAAGGAAGCCCAAAAGCAAAAATAGGGCCGTTTAAATTAAAAGAGGCTTCTTCAATGGTATTTCCCGAAACATTCAAATAAACTAAAATACCGGCTCGTGTAACAATTGATACTTGATGATTGCTCGAAGACGAAGGAGGCGTTGTGCTCCACCAAACGATAGCAAAATGACCTCCCGGTGAGGCATTTTTTGGAACAGTAATTGAAAAAGAAATATTAGTAGAACCACCAGCCGGTAATTTTACCGAGGAAGGAACTTTAATCCAAGATTCTAAATCATTAGGAACTTTAATAAATACTTTTTCTCCATTTTTTTCCGTAAAAGTTTCAATAGAGGGGTAAAAAGTAACAGCCGTATTATCGTCATTTTTCAAAAACATCGTTCCTTCTATTGTCTGGCCGGGATTAGCGTTAAGTTGTAGTTTTACTGGACCAACAGTTATAGCGTCAACCAAAGAAATGGCACCTAAAAATATAAATACTACTAAAAAAGAAACTGCTATTATTTTTTTCATTAATTAAAATTCTATTAACAACTTTTAATTACCGTTACAGCTATAAGTAATAGAGTCCGAATAACTGCCGGCGGGAGTGCTAGCACTAATCGCGGCTAAGTGAGTCACTGTCACTGTTGCACTAGAAACAACTCCTGAAGAAGAAGCTAAAGTCTGAGTAGAGGTTGTTAGTGCGCCAACATCATTGCCAGTTTTATTATAAGTAGCGCTTACCGTAACGCCAGCGCTTGAAGTGGCTTGAATACCATAACCTTCAGTGCCAGCTGCTAATGTAGCTGAAACAGAAGGAATTGTATAAGCGGGAGAAGTGGTCGCTAAACCATGATTACTGTCGCTAATCAACAACGTCAATCCCAGAGGATCGTTAGTAGCGACTGTTGTGGTTGCGTTAGGTGAAGCAGTACTAACTGAAGCGGAACTTAAAGCTCCAAAAGAAGTTGAGGTAACATTTGTATTACAACTTACCGTTTGAGTAACTGTAGCTGAGACAGTTACGCTACTAGCATTAGTTTTTTCTGTTGTAAAAACCCCAACATTAAAAACTAATAATAATATAACGACTAATAAGAGAGAGAGAAGACTTTTATTTATTATTATATTTTTTATACTTTTATTCATAATTTAATTTTAAATTTAAATTTTTTTGTTTTCAATGGGGGGTGTGGATAACTTTTTTATCAATTTCCCAAGCAACTATAAGTAATGGTATCGGCATAGTTTCCGGCATAGCTGGTATTTTTAAGAGAAACTTTATGAGTTACAACTACTTGCCTACCAGTATAAGAAGCCGTCGTTGAAGCTAAGGTAATTGTGGTGAGAGAAAGTCCGCCGACGGAATTTCCGGAGACATTATAAATTGGATTTAAAGAAAATGTTGCTCCACTGCCAGCCGTTGTGGTTGTCGCTTGGATACCGTACCCTTCTGTTCCAGCAGACAAAGTAGTGCTCGTTGAAGAAATTAAATAAGTTGGCGTAGTTGATTTATAGAGACCGGCCGAAGAACCATTTCCAGCATCATTAATTTGAATTGTACATCCTAAAGAATATGAACAAGTAGACGAAACGGTGATATTGGGACTCGCGGTATAGATAGAGTTCGCGTCAATACTGCCAAATGAGGTCGATGTTGCCGAGACATCGCAAGAGACGGTGCCGGCGGCGGCAGCGGCTGTCGCGCATACTTTAAGAGGATAAACGCTTCCGCTTCCAATATGGGAATTTGTGGTGGTAACTATTGAAGCTAAAGTTGTGTCAAAAGCGGCGCAATTATTGGTGCTGTCATAGCCAATAGAAACGCTTCCACCTGTTGGCACTGAAATGCAAGCGCTTGTGGCGTAATTTGACAAATTAGATTCTTCTACATGGGCATTAGTAACATTTGATAAATTTAGCACTTTAGCATAAACACCAGAACAAGAATTTCCAAGACCGGTTACGCCGGTACAGCAAACAACATTGCTCGCGTAAGCGGCGTTTGATTGGCTTGGTAGTTCCGCGTGCGCATTCATAGCTCCCGACATCCGTAAAATCACCGTCCCCGTGCACGCGGTGTCAGTAGTTATAGAACAAGAAAGCGTGCCGGCAAATACTTTAATACCGTAAAAAAGAGAGAGAGTAAGAACACTGCCGATTAAAATAATAATTATAATAATTATTGCTTGTTTTTTCATATAAAGTCATTAAAAACCTTTTATAGTGAAGTTCTGACAAACACTGCCGGAATTGGTGTTGCGGTTATGGCAGCGCCGCCTGCGGGGAAAGTAGCAGGCAAAGCAGCATAAGTAAACGACACACTCCAACCAAATTGAGCGTTGGTCGGCAAAGTTGAAGCGAAGCCAAGAACCGGAATCAGAGATCCAACCGCAAACGCTCGGATGGTTGGCGCGGCGTTACCAACTATAGCCAGCCAATAAAGACCCGGCTGAAGCGTAACCGGCAAATTATTAGTCGCAGTTTTTACTCCAGTAGAGCCGGTGTTAATCTGAGTGGTGGCTGTTGATTCTACCACCAAGGCGCCCGGGTAATTGTTGCCGTTATCGGCATAGATTCCGAGACGGGCATAGCCCGTCGCTGCGGTTGTCACATTAATCGCCATACTGTCAATGGTTGTTGTTTTTGAAACAATAAAAGGAATAGCACGCAAAACATTGGCTGTTGGCGCGCCGGTGGTAAGCGCCGTGCCGGTAAAAGGTGAAGTGTACCATTGATTTAAAGTTGAACCTTTAGAACGGTAAGCTGATATGTCATAAACTGTCCTTTGTAAAACCTGCCAGTTTGTGCCGTCGGTCTGGAGGACTACTCCTTCCCCGCGTTGAGAAAGCGTGATGCTATGCGAGCCGTCAATTGTCTCTGAAGCGTTTCCGACAATCGTCACCAAGTTCGCGAGCGAGCTGTCAATCTTCTTAATAAAATAAATTGTGCGCGGCGTTATGTTGGCAGCTGGAGGAAGCGTGAGAGTTATGGGGTTAGCTGAAGCGTCGGCTAGGACGACTGTTTCTGTAGTTAAAAGCGTCGCGCTACTTGTCTTTGTTACTTGATTGACATCAATTTCAGTAAATGAGTGACCGGGGTTCGGGATGGTCGCCCTAACGACGGTGATGATGGAAAAGGCGATTGCCGCCAGTAAAAGAATACTTAATATAATGTTTCTTTTTGATATAATGTTTCTTTTTGATGAGATGTTAATTTTCATATTTTTTATGGTTTTATATAATTTTTATTGAATTGGGAAATTTCGACTCTTAAGGATTAATAGTGACTAAGACTTCTCCCACATAATCACTCCTTGCCCGACACTGCGACAAGTAAAATCCGCCACAATGGTCCGGCTCAAAAGTATTCACGAGAACATATCTTCCCGGTAAAAGCGTGGCAGTATCTATATTTACCGTGCCGTCATCGTTAACTAGCGTGGCGTAAATATTGGAGGGAATCGAATCGGGATCAGTATTAGATACGGTATCGGGATTATCCAGATAATAAATTTCAATGGCGCTGCCCGGCGGAGCGTTAGAAATTTGAATTTCGCTAGAAGAGGCGTAAAAATTTTTATCCACGGTAAAACCCTGCGGAACTTGTGAACTTGGCTCTCCTGCTGGATTTAGCTCTTCTGCCTGAACAATCGTGATGATTGAAAACGCAATGCCAATAAGTAGCAAAAAGCTCAAAACTTTATTAAGCGTCGGTTTTACCCTCACACTAAATCGAGCATAAAAACCTCGCGCAAAGCACAACGCTCGATTGGTGTGAGGGTTTATTTTTTCTTTAATGTTTTGCATAGTTTTAATGATAAAGGATTAACGAAATTTTCTTGCTCCATATTTTCTTGCTCCATAGCCAGCTTCGCTGTACTATCGGGGTCGACCTTGTTTATAGTATAGCATATTTTTAGTAAAGGAAAAAATCTTCCTCCGCCAAAATTTTGTTTTGCAAATATTATCTATGTTATAATTCTCGCGCAAAAATTATTAAAGTATTTTTAATCGCCTATAGCATATAAAATTTTATAGTAGTTAATTTAAAAATGTGAAGTAGTCAAAAAGTTGAAAATAATGTGTTTTTATTTATAATAATAGGAAAGGTCAAAGTTTTATTTATTCTACTAAATTATGGATACTTCTCTAATTTTAGCGCCAATTATAGGAATTATATTTCTAGTGGGTGGTCTTCAAGCTGTTTTTAATAAAAAATTTATTTTAGAAGTAGGTGAAAATTTTATGCAAAATCCAGCTATCCTTTGGACGATTGGATTTATACTTCTATTAATTGGGACAATCTTGGTCACCATTCAAAATATTTGGTCTTTTGATTGGCGAGTTATAATTACCATCATCGCCTGGCTAACGCTTATCAAAGGAGGAATATTTATGCTTTTCCCAAATTCCACTAAGCTAATATATCGAAAATGTAATTCTTCGCCTTTAATTATTGCCTCGGGAATCGTAGCTATTATTATTGGCCTTTTCTTTATTTATATATTTGTGTCTTATATGACTTTAGGAGTTGCTTAATAGTCACTTAATTTTAGCTTAGCAAATTTAAAATCCCCGACTTTAAAAATCGGGGATTTATTAAAATTGAAAAAATAAAATATTAAAAAATTATTTTACGTAAACCCAAAGACGCGCTGACATACCATCTTTAAGTTCAGGATATTGAGCAGGATTAAAACGAACATAAACATCAAATTGGTAAGTGGGACGTTTATTAAAAATGTTAGTAGAAGTAAATCCTGTAGATGTTTGGCTAATTTCATCAACAACACCATAGTATTCTTTAGACCCAAAAGCATCTACAGTAAACTTAGCAATATCTCCAACGGCAATTTGAGATAAACCTTTATCTTCATCAATATGGCCAACTACTCTTAATTGATTCGGATCAATCATAGTTGCTACTACCCCTTGCCCAACCATAGGATTTTCAAACTCTCCGATGTTTTGATTAACAGAAACAATTTCACCACCTATTTGAGATTTCACAATTTCATTGCCTACTCGAGCAATTGGTTGATTTGGAGTTACCATATCCCCAACTTTTACAAAATAAGCCTGAAGCGTTCCAGGATTTTTAGGAGATAAACTAATTATCGGAGCTTTAACAACTGAAAGATCTATATAAACAACTCGCGAAGAAACATACCAATAAGCAGCGCCAATAATTATAGCGCAAATTACAATAGTAATTATAACTATAGCTCTAATTGAGAGACGATTGTTTTGTTGAGATTTAATATTTAATTCCATCATAATAAAATTAAAAATCTAAAATTTCATCTCCCGGATTGAGACCCGACACAATCTCAGTCATACCATCGCTTCCACTTAAGCCTAATTGGACTGGCTCTGGCTTAACGCCAGATGATGTTTTGAGAAGTACAAAATATTCATTACCATTATTTAAAACAAGAAAGGTTGGCACGACTACCACATTCTGAGCTTCAGAAAAAATAATATGAACATTACCAGTCATTCCGTCTTTAATTTGCGGCTCTTCGTTTATAAAATGAAGAGTTACTAAATAAGATGGGGTTCCGTTAACGTTAGTTTCGGCGCTGTCAATAGTTGTTACAATTGCCGGAAATATTGTATTAACACCAAAAGCATCGAGTGTTACATTTGCCTGGTCGCCAATTTTAATTTTTTCTACATCATATTCAGAAACATAAGCTTGAATTTTTAACCCTCCATTATTAACAATAGAAAGAATTGGCATTCCCGCTGAGACTACCTCTCCAACCTGAGCTGTTAAATTTTGAATTGTTCCGGAAAACGGAGCTATTAGAGAAGCATTATTAAGCATAACCTGAGCTGAAGCTAAAGCAGCTTGAGCTTGATTGACGACAGCTTGTTGCGCCTCAATTTGTTGTTGAGTTGAACTAGCGGTAGTAAGATTTAGAGCAGCTTGAGCTTGATTGACAGCAGCTTTACTAGAAGCAATTGATTGTTGAATCGCATTAATCTCTGCTATAGCAGCATTAGTTTCGTTTAATCCGGTTGCCGCTAATGTTTTATAAGCAGCTTGAGTTGAAGCCGAAAGACCAGCCTCATCATTTACTGCAGTAACTGCTTCGTTCATTAAATTTTGAATTACCGAGAGATGCTGATTTGCATTTGCAAGCATAGCGTCTAAATCAGAATTTGAAGAAAGGTTGGTGCTACTAGCTATTTCTGCTTTCCAAGCATTGAGGTTAGCACTAGCAGAAACACGTAAAATTTGAATGTTGTTTAAAACTTGAGGGTCGGTAACATTAAAAGTTAATAAAGGAAAATAAGATTCTGGAGAAGAAAAAAATTGGCTTAATTGATTGCGCACAGCATCATTGGCTTTAGCATAAGCATCATTAATAGTACTTGGGACATTAGCATAAACATTGGCAAGCGCTTGCTGAGCTGATTTAAGAGCTGCTTCTGAAACAGCAATTTGTTGAGGAGTAGCTCCCATTTGAAGCTCAGAAAGTTTTGCTTGAGCCGCCGCTAAAGCAGCTTTCGATTGATCAACATTATTTTGTAATGATTGAGTATCAAGATCAGCAAGAAGAGTACCAGCGCTGACTTTTTGTCCTTCACTAACATATACGTGCTTTATCTGACCACCTTCTTGAAAAGAAATGTCAGCTTTATTTTCAGCAACAACCACACCAGGCTCATTAAGAGATCCTGTAATATTTCCTAATTTTACTGAATAATAGCCAATTACTGGCGCTGAATTTATTTTTATATACCAAACAGATCCAATAATGGTTATTAAAATAATTGCCAAAGCAACAAAATAAATATTTTTAATGATAAATTTTCCAATAATATTACTTATATTCATAATTAATTTACATATTATATATATTCATTTTAAAAATATCAAATCTGAATTTTTTCAAAAGAATAACTACCAATAAAAGAGACAACTAATGCCATTATTACAAGAACTAGAGTGTCTAAACCTAAACTAAGATCATGATGGCTCATATCAACAAGTAAAAAACGTAGCGCGTCAATACCATAAGTTAAAGGATCAACCTCAGAAACTAAAGTAAGCCACCAAGGTAAACCTTGAAGTTCAAAAAGCGCCCCTGAAAGGAAAAATAAAGGCATTACAAGAAAATTAATAATTAAAGAGAAAGCCTGCATATCATCAAGCAAAGAACCAATGATAGTACCAATAGAAGAGAAAATAAGAGCAATTAAAAACATAATAAACATTGCTGGGATTATTGAAACCCAGTTAACTGGTTGAAAACCAAATAATAACGAAATAGAAAAAACAATCATTCCTTGGATAGTCGCAACCGTTGCGCCTCCAATTGTTCTCCCTATCATTACATCAATTCTAGGCATTGGCGCAACCAGAGTTTCTTTTAAAAATCCAAATTGCCTATCCCAGATTACTTCCATACCAGTAAAAATAGCAGTAAAAATAATACTCATCCCAATAATTCCTGGAGCTAAATAATCAAGATAATTTCCTTCGCCAATACCAAATGAATTTCCAAACCCATAACCGAGCATTACTAAAAAAATAATAGGTTGAGCCACCGTTCCAACTATTCGCGCCTTAGAACGCAGATATTTTTTTACTTGCCTTAACCAAAGATAATAAATTTTTTTCATAAATATTTATGCTTCTTATTATCTTCTAAATATTTGACCCATTCTTTTTACACGATCGTTTGAAGCTCCACCTTCTTCACGGATAGTCTTACCAGTTAGCGCCAAGAAAGCATCTTCTAAAAATTTCGTCCCGGTCTGCTTTTTAAGTTCTTCTGAAGTACCAGTGGCAATAATTTTCCCCTCATCCATAATAGCAATACGCTGAGCCATTCTATCAGCTTCTTCCATATAATGAGTAGTTAAAAAAACTGTTATGCCTTTTTTTTGATTAACCTCCTGAAGTCTTGCCCATAAAAGATTTCTTGTTTGAGGATCGAGACCTGTAGTTGGTTCGTCAAGAAAGAGAATTTTGGGCTCGTGCAATAAGCCGCGGGCAATTTCAAGCCGACGTTTCATCCCACCAGAAAAATCTTTTACTAAACTATCTTTACGATCCCATAAATCAACAAGCTTTAATAATTCTTCGCAACCACGTTTTCTTTCTTGATCAGGAACATCATAAAGCACGCCATGTAAATCCATATTTTCCCAAGCTGTTAAATCATCGTCTACACTTGGGTCTTGAAAAACAATACCAAACTGCCGCCGAGCTAATTCTGGTTGTTCAACCGGATCAATGCCATTAATTTTTATGCTACCAGAGGTCGGACGCAAAATCGTTGTAAGCATTTTAACTGTAGTTGTTTTTCCAGCACCATTAGGACCTAAAAAAGCAAAAATCTCACCATCATTAACTGTAAAAGAAACATTATTTACCGCTATAAGGTCCTCATATTTTTTAGTAAGATTGCTAACCTCAATCATATTTTGCGATTGTATCATTTTCAGATGCAAATATCAAGAATGTTAAAAAAATCCCCCGATTAATTCGGGGGATAAAATTTTACATCAACTGCTCATTAAACTGCTCTAAAGTCTCTTCGGCATGAGCGTAATAGACAATCTCATTATTTTTCATTTTAATTGCAATTCTATAACCTGGCTTAATTTTTCCCGAGACCTCCAATCTCATAAGAGGTTGCTTAATATAATGATCTATTTTTCTATTTATCAATCTCGCGCCTTCTTCTTCTCTATCGGTTTGATTAATAATAAAATTTTTAACTTCCTTAGAAATAGAAAGAGTAATAGGAAAGACGTCTTTTAAATAATCTTGAAAGTTTCGAATATTTAAATCAAAAATCTTTCCTAAAGATTCTTTAGAGAGGGGACGAAAAACGCCTATCCAGTCTATTCTATTAAGAAATTCTGGCTTTTTAAAATATTGTTCCGCCATCGCTCTACCGGTTTTATAAATTTCTTGATTTTCATCTTTATCTCCCGGAATTTCGAATCCTAATTTTCCCTTACCTTTTTGAAGATTGATAATCTCTTTCCCTCCAATATTAGAAGTCATTATGATTAGAGAGTCTCTAAAACTTACCGTTTCACCGTAACTTAGCATTATCTCCCCTTTATCTAAAATAGACAAAAATAAATTAGAAACCGCCTCACTCGCTTTTTCTATCTCATCAACAAGTATAACCGCTCTTACTCGTCTTGGCTCTATTGGAAAATCCCGTCCGTTAATCATTAATTTAAGTGCTTTATTAACGTCCTCCGGTAAATTCTGCGAGTGTTTTATTTTATATTCTATCTTTTCCTTCCTTCTTAAAAGCCCATTTAATATTGAAGCCATAACTTTCAAATCTCGTGGATTATTATAATAATTAATGGCATCAACCAATCTTTGGGCATATTTTTCAATTTCCAAATTTAATTTAAAAACTTCCTCTTTCAATTCCATAAGCGCATTATCTTCTTTAGCGTCAGCATCATTTTCGTAGCGATATATGTTGTAAAACAAAGGAGCTGAATAATTATGTTTCGAATCGTTTGATTTTGGATCAAAATAACCAACAAAACCTTTAGGTGCTCCTATGAGCTTCGATATCATACTTCCACCGTTACCAGTCGAACCATCATCCTGATATTCTCCGCAATTTACTTTAATAATTCCCTTCAAATCAAAAAACTTAGCCAACAACTCCGCAGTTAAGGTTTTACCAACACCTGATGGCCCTAAAAAGAGAGCGGTATATATCGGCCGATTTTGAGATTGAAAAGGCTGATAATTCAATTTTGAGTAAACTACATTAATAGCTGCCGCTACATCTTCCATTGTTTTTTCCTGCCCTATCACATTCTCGGTTAAAAACTTAAATAATTTTTCTTCCATCTCTGTTTTTTGGGGTAAAATTTTTTTCATTTTTTTCCTCCTTATTCTTTTTTAAATTACCAATCTTTTTATATTTAAGAATAAAAAAATAATTAAGTCAAGGAGATATAAGCTCTTCTTGATGAGAAGAATAGGTTTAACAATATTGTTCTAAATCTGAAAAGTTTCAAATAGCCAATACTTGAAAAAGTCCATAAAAAAGGTAAAAGTTGCCGCTAGAGCAAAAGAGAACAAAATAGATTCTATAGGAATTCTAGCCATAAAAATACCATAAGCGCCCATTAAACTAAAAATTATTATTGTTAATAAAGTAGAAATAAACAAAGCCTTTCCTGGAAACGAATTCCAAAAATGCTTTCTCTCTCTTATAATATTAATTTTAAGTTCGCTAGTGAAAATTAAGGTTAATAAAATTAAAGTTTGAATTTGAATTAAGGAATTAATTTGAAAATATTTTTCAGCGAAAAATAAAGTAGCTAAATGCTCGAAGATATAAGGCAGTCCTATTAAAAAGGAGACAATACTTATTTTCCAGATATCCCACTTATCGGGATAGCTGGTAGGAGAAACGTTATCAGTGGCTAAAGAGATGCTAACAAAATCATTAGCAAAAACCAAAAAAGCTGTTCCCAAAACCGAAATAACTATATTGCCGGTAATAAAAAATGCCACCGCTAAGGTCCCTAATAACCTAACTGTCTTACTAAGCTTATTCAAAATCCAAGTTAAAATTCGTTGATAAATCTTCCGGCTAATAAAGATAGCATTAACAACAACAGATATCCCTTCTTCTGTTAGGACCATACTAGCAGCCGCTTTGGCTACATCAGTTGAATTAGCAACTGCTATGCCCATTTCAGCTTGCTTGAGAGCTGGGGCGTCATTAACCCCATCTCCGGTCATTCCAACCATGTGACCATTAGACTGCATTAGTTTTACTAATTTATACTTATCTTCAGGTAGCACCTCAGCTACTCCATCCGAATTTTCCAATTTAGTTATCTGATCTTTTTGATTAAGATTATTTAAATCAGACATTAATATAATCCTAGATTTTAAACCCAATATCTTGGCAATTTCCTGAGTTATAAAAATGTTATCTCCTGTTATAATTATCGGCTTAATTCCCAATGATTGAATCTTAGAAAACATTTCTTTAGCATCTTTTCTAGGTGGATCATTTAAGGCTATTAATCCAGCAATATTTAAAGAATTATTTTCCGATCGAAATATTGCCAAACTACGATAGCCGCTTTTTGAAAGATCTTCAATTGTCTTATTGTAGTTGTTTATTTCCCTTAAACTCATCGAATTAACTAGCGATAAAGCCAGTTGGGGAGCGGATTTTATGACTTTAAATTCTTCTCCAGTAGAAGATTTGATAATCGCTCCTGATTGTTTCGTTTTCTGATCAAAAGGAATGATAGAAACTTGTTGATATTGGGAAAAAGAAATTTTTTCTTTTTCAGCTTCCATAAGGATTGCTTCATCAACTGAATCTTTACTTCCTGGAGCAATAGTTAGAGAAGCTAAAAAAATAACATCTTGGCTACTATAGGAACCAAAAGGAATAACTTTAGCAACCGATAATTTATTCTCGGTAATAGTCCCCGTTTTATCAAGAAATAAAACATCTACAGAAGAAGCATCTTCTATGGAATTTAGCCTAGTAACCAAAATTCCATTTTTAATCAACTCCATCGCTCCAACTGATTGAAGAATGGTCAAAACCGTAGGTAAAGCAAAGGGAACAGCCCCTAATAGGAAAATAACAATAAGAGTTAAAATAGAAATAAGAGGTTTTTGGATTTCGGCGGCATAAATAGAGGTTATAAAAATAATAATTATCGAAAAGTAAAACATATATTTTACTAAGGTAAAAACAATCTCTTGTTGATGAGATTTAGGCTTGGCTACCTTAACAAGCTCGACGGTTTTGCCGAAATAAGTATGAGTACCGGTATTTAAAACTATACACCGCGCTTCTCCTTTTTTAATACTCGAACCAGAATAAACTAGTTCGCCTTCTTTTTTCTCAATTTCTAAAGATTCACCAGTGAGAGCTGATTGATCAACAGTTAAATTACCTGATATAATCTTTAAATCAGCAGCGACTAAATCTCCCAAACCAACAAAAACTATATCTCCAGGAACTAAATTAGAAGATTTTACTTCTTTTTTCTCTCCATCTCTTAAGACCATAGCAGTAAGAACTAACTTTCTTTTAAGTAATTCAACAGCTTTTTGAGAATTAGTCCCGTGAATATAGCTAATTAAGGCATTAATAATTAAAAGAATAAATACTAGAAAAGCTTCTAAGTTATGACCAATAACAATTGTGAGAATAATAGCTGCTTCCATTAACCAAGGCATTGGTCCCCAGAATTGGTTAAATAATCTTTTCCACCAATATTCTTTTTCTTCAGGTAATTTATTTTCTCCAAATACAGCCTTGCGTTTCTCTGCTTCATCATCAGACAAACCATTATCGTTTGATTGTAAATATTTAAAAGTTTCTTCTACTGAAATCTTTGAATATTCAGCTGAATTTTTTAATTGAAAATTAAGCTTGGCTACAGCCATAAATAAATTTTAATACAATATCTCACTAAATAAAGAACATTAAAATAATCCGGATATTAATTTTATATCTGAAATTTAAAATCACATTTTAAAAAATAGCTAAACAATAAAATAGCAATAAAAAAAGCCGCAGTTTTTGCGGCTTTTAAAATTTTATTCCCCTCCTTTTCTTGGAACTTTTCTTCTTTCTTCAGTTTCATTTAAGACATCTTCTAAATCATCAATCAAATCATCAATCATATTTTCTTTATTTTGCTTATTCTGCTTTTGCTTATTATTATCTTCTTCTCTATAAAATTGTTTTTGTTTTTTTTCTTGAGACATTTTATACTCCTTTCTTTTATTGTTCTAAGAATATTGTACATCATCAAGAAAATCTTGAAAAGAGGATGTATTACTTTCAAAAGGATCGCCCATTTTAAAACGACTTCCTTCATAATTAATCGTAGACCAATCAATCTCTATTAACTTTGTAGAAGGTAATTTATTATTATTCATTTTTTTAAGTAAAAATTGAATAAATTTCCCCCTCATATAAGCTCTAGTATTTTTCGGAGGAGTAAATAGAGCTGAATCTATCTCATCGTCGGTCAAAATTCTTTTTATTTTTCCCTTAGAAACAAGCTGGTTGTATATTCCCCGTGGACTGATATCATGATATGAAAGATCG
>Ga0078972_1009703_pt1 | contig 18739 bp, 19 predicted proteins | sample YelNatPaOPGAMG01_FD_67568 | JGI IMG/M metagenome (GOLD analysis project Ga0078972, IMG submission 67568) | Hot spring thermophilic microbial communities from Obsidian Pool, Yellowstone National Park, USA - OP-RAMG-01 (SPADES assembly) (version 2) | ecosystem: Environmental > Aquatic > Thermal... | reverse complement strand
GAGAGATTACCAGTTATTAAAGAGTTTTCTGTTATGTCAGTTAGTTATTTTTTATAGGTTAATTTTAATTTTCTAACACTCTAAAATCCCCCATGTTAAAATAAAATATAAAAAATAAAAATAAATCAGGAGGTAAGGATGAAAAAAATTGTTTTACTTTGTTTGGTTTTGGTTTTGGTGACAGGATGTGCTCCATATTTGCAACAAGATATTACAACTGCAATAACTCCAGATAATAGAGAATATCCTGATAGAGAAAGCTATATTAAAGCAACAGGATTAGATAAAAACCCAGAAAAGCCTGTTGCAGTGATTACTGCTATGCCTTATGATGGAGTAATTGAACCTAAAAGTCCTTTTATTGCAGAAAAAAAAGGATATTTAGATCTTTGTGTTGCAAAAGCATTAAAAGAAGTTATTCCTAATGTTGCAGTTTACTTTGATATAAGCCCTGATACCATTGCAATATATAAAATTGAAAAAGCATTTGTTGGTGCTGATGCACTTTTAATAAGAAGATCTAGAATTACTTCGGGATCAAGTAGTTGGTTTGTAGAAATTTATGGAAATTTGACTACGAATAATAAAACTATAGAACTAAACGGAGCAGGGGCAAAACCAGGAATGTTGAGATGGGAAGATAACAATTATTGCCTTTGGAACGCATGCCTTGATGTTGCTAACCAGATAGCTGATGTTTTAGTTAAAGAGGGATATTTAAGAGCAGATCAAATCAGAAAAGCAAAGGTAGAAAAATAAAAAAGGAGGGAGAAAATCCCTCCCTTTTGTTTATCTTACCTTGATGGTGCTTCAAAAGGATATTTATACTTCATTAACTCCTGACTTGCATGATGGAACATCTCTTTAAATATACTCCAAAATCTTGGATCAGTTGCATGAACTTGAACCACAGGTTGATCAACTTCAGGATCGCAATTATCAGTATTTGACGGGCTCCCACATAATACTGCTTTTCTCATATCTATCCTTGATACAAACACTCCAACACCACCAGGAGTGTTTTGCACATCAGGTCTTAACCATTGGTCAAAAGTTTTATCAGCAACTTCTTTTGCATCACCTTTCCATGTAGCAGATGGATCAAGCTGATACTTACTATAAACAAACGGTGTAAAATGGGCAGTAACAGATGTTGAAGGGCTAAATCCACTTGCAACAAGTCCACCAATACCACCAATTGCTCCTCCTATTAAAGCACCTTGTATACTTGTTTCTGTTACACCAATTAAACCCCCTAACCCCCCTGTTATCGCACCAATGAGTATACTCCCCAGAAACACAGCCAACCCAGTCCATCCTGATTTTGTCTTTGACCATTGATATACCAAAAACTCATCAACAGGGAAAGTATGATTGCCTGTTACTGTTACAAAATCATACATATTACTAGCAGTAGAATTGCCAGGATTTGTCCGAAAATTCCCATAAGATTCACTTACCTTATGAGGGAAAACCATTACATATTCAGGATAAACAAAGTATTTTACAGTTATAGTAACTTTTTTCCTAAAAACACCCTTTTTGGTTTTCTTTTCTACTTCTTGCCTATATTTAGGAAACATTATCAATCCAGCACCAGCTTTATGTATTTCCATTGCAAGGGAAACCATATTATAAAAAGCGGGTTCAGGTATGTCATGGAATTCACCATCACCCTTATCATAATCACCAGCACCTGCTTTATCCCAGCAGTTTGTATCATCGTTTAACCTTTCAAACCAATATAAGTCTGAGTTGTTGTAGTAATAAGGATTACCTATAGCATTTCTTAAAAACGGAGTAGGATCTCTTACTGTATTTCTTGCTATATTAGGATCCCATCCCTGATCTATTAACTCTTTTACCTTGTAATCATATTCAGCAAAAGCTTGTGCGACTTCATTTACCTTATCAATTCCAGGCCCTTCGACTGGATTAATATAGCAATTTTGATTTTTAGGGATTAAGAATGCAAAGTTGTAAAAGTGAGTCCCCATAAAATGTTGCCAGTTTCGTGGAGTAATTCTTAGTATTTCACCACGCATCCAAGGCCCTGCTTGCCATATCCTCATAACAAAAATATTACCAACTGCCTTTTCCCTTTCATATTTTGCAAGAATGAACGGAGATGGATCTGATGGTAAAGGGATAAGTGAAGATACTTGACTTGCAGGAATAGAAAAGTATACTGCCTCTTCTTTCCCCATCATACGGGTAAAACTGAACATGTCAAGGAATTCAGGTTGTGAAAGATCGGTTGGTCTAGCGGACGGAATTTCATCAGCGTAAGCTTTTGTCTCAAGATAAGGGAAAGTAAGAAACATGAAGAAAATAACGGGAGAAAGTAATATGCTAATTAGTTTTGTTTGTTTCATTTTATACCTCCCTTTCTAAAATATTTTTCTTTATCCTATATATAAATATTATTTCCATTAAAAAAAATAGAGGGGGGTCAATAAAAAAATTTTTCCCAGTCTAGACTGTGAAAATGAAAAAAATTTCTTACCCCCCTATTTTTTGAGCTTAACAAGTTCTTAAATAATATTAAAAGTAGAGTTAATGATAATTTCATTTTTTATGTTTTGACACTATGATATAATTTTATAAATAAGCTGTTCTTTGAAAAATAAAGTTTTAAGGAGGCAAAAATGGATGATAAAGAATTTGTTGAATATTTAATAGAAGAAAAAAAGAAATGGATTGCTGAAAAGGTTATGTTAGCAAAACTGGGGCTGCTAAATCCTAAACGCAAAAACCAACAACCTACTGAACTGGATGAAAAAATTAAAAAATCAGTTAATTTTATTCAACAAAAGCCCCCAATCTGCAAGGGTTGCCCATTCATAAAATACGGCGTAGAAGATGAGCAAAGATATCTCCTGATGGTTAAAACCAAAGTCAATATTCTTCTCCTACTGTTCTGCCCAAAAGAGAATTTGCCTTTTGTGATGAAAGAGGATGATTTCTATCCTGAATATAAGAAAGCAGTGGCGATTGTTTGCCCGAATTTGGAATGTGCAGAATGCAAATACTTTGATTGTGATGACGATGAGAAATAAAAAAAGACCCTGCATGGTAACATGCAGGGTTAAAAGTTGTCAAAATTTAAACTTCATAAAACTTAGTTTTACTTCAGGTTCCTGAATGTCAATTATCTTGACCAGAAACATTTTCCCCCACACGTATTCTTTCCCAATTTCGAATGAGACTTCGCCTTTTAGAAATTTCGCAGCATCTTTCATGTAAAACCACCCTGTCTTTGTCTCTCCCAATCCCATAGGAGAGGAAATGAGTTTTTTAAACATGATAATTACCTCATTTATGGGGGGCAAATGATATGATTAAATCATTGCAAAAAACATAAAGGAGGATTGGTGCCTATTGGGAGTAAAGCTACAAAAGTTAAGCAGGAAGAAAAAACCATAGAAGATGAAGAGTTTTATAATAAATTCTTTAACGCTATTAAAAAAGAGCTTAATAATATAGCTGGGAAATAAAAATTATTAATTTTAATGGTGCAATATGCCTCTTTTTAAATAAAAAATTAAAAATTCCCATCGTTAAATGCTTCTACCACTTCAGGATTAAACATTGTCCCCTGATTTTTCTTTATAAACTCTATTGCCTCATCAATGCTATATGCATCCTTATAACTTCTTTTGCTTGTAATCGCATCAAATACATCTGCTACTTTTACAATATCACTAAATAAAGTTCCATCGCATTTTTCAGGATAACCTGTTCCGTCAAAGTTTTTATGATGACACAGTATAGCATAGTTTATTTCATCTGGCATTTCGAAAAAAGCTTTAAAAATTTTAACCCCTGATGTTACATGAGTTTTCATTATCCCAAACTCTTTTTCATCTAACATCCCAGGTTTATGTAAAATACCAAAAGGAACAAAAAGTTTCCCTATATCATGAAAAATTCCCGCTAACATTAAATCTTTACATATTTCTTTATTGATTCCCATTTTTATCCCTATTTTATATGAAATTTCTCCCACCTTAAGAGCATGAGTAGGATTATATCCATTTAAAAATTCTATATTTTGTGCCTGTTTTATCAAAAAACTTTTAGGAAAGTTTTTAAAATTTTTTGTATGAGTGTTTTCAAATAATGACTGTATTATCCACTGTTTTATTACATTTGAGGGAAGATTATCATAAGGCTTTACTATTATAAATAGTCCTTTACGCATAATGTGAATAAGATTTTCTGTAACTTTTGCTACAGAACAAAAAATGTTACAGGTAAATTCTTTAATGTATTTGATATACGGTGCAATTTTAAAACAATCTATGAAAATCGTATTTACATTTTCATTTTTGTATTCCAATAGTTTTTTTGGCTGAGTTAGAAATACAATTTTTTTATCTTTAAATAAGTTTCTAACTGCATGAACTAAATTTTCAGATTTAAAATTTTCTTCTTGGATAAATAAAATCAATTATATCCCTCCTTTTTTTGATATGAAAATTGCAATCATTATAACTATTACCAGAGATGTAAAAACATATTCTCCAAAGGAACCTGTTTTAAATATTCTAAACCCAAATTCTTTTTTATTGGGATTAAGTAAGGGAACTTTGCCACAGAAAGTATCTTGTATGATATGTAAAAGGGCACCAATCATAAAAAATTTTGCTATAAAAAATATTGCTTGCTGTAAATATCCACTACTAATTAGCTGGATAAAATTTTTATCAGTAATTTTTATTGCTATAAGATGAGAAAATAGGATAATCCCAGCAAGATATATTACCCACCAATGAGAAAGTTTACGATGATTTTTATTGCCGTTGTCTCCATAAAGCCATATTTCAATTAAATCAGGGAAAATACTGCCAATGGTAGCAGCAATTGTAGATATAAAATTATGGGTAGCAGCAAAGACTATCCCAGCAGTGAGTATTTTGTGGTTATGCCATTTCACATAAGAATATTAAAAAGGAATGATAAGTTTTAAAGATGGGTTAAAAAATTTTTATTCTGGGAGTTTATTGTTTAAAAATTTTATTAATTTTTCTTCTTCTTTGGTTAATTTAATGTTTCTCAGTTTATATAGAAAAGAAACATATTGCTGTTCTGTTAGAATTTTATTTTTATTAATTTTATGCTGTTGCAAAATATTTTTCGCAATATTATTTATTGCTGTTATTTGAAAAGCCCACACATCATCCCAGTAAAAAACTACAAAAAATGGAATATTACTATTACTAGCAAGTGTTGATATTGCATTAATGCTTTTTTGATTTAAATTTTTTATTGACCCTGTATATCTTTTATAATCAACTATTGCAATAGGCTTTCCTACATGAAACTCAATCATCAAAAAATCAATATCTATAGCAGGGCAATTAAACCCCCATTTTCTATGTCTTTCGCTTAACTTTTGGTCTCTCCATTGAGTTCTTTCAGGTCTTGTTTTGGAGTAATCAAAACTCATTTTTAATCCTTTCTTCTGTCTTCTTTATGCAATCTTTATTTATATCTATTCCTATAAAATTACATCCTCTCCTTAATGCTACTATTGCTGTGGTTCCGCCACCGACAAAAGGATCAAGAACAGTTTGTTCAGGAAAAACGAATTTTTCAAAAATCATATCAAATCCTTCTTCAGACTGTCCCCAAATATGAAATCTTTTATCGTTATTGTTCACAGAAGTTTTAATCACATCTCCAAAAGAATCTCCTGAGTATTTATCTTTTGCAAAAACCAAAATAGGTTTCCAAAAAGTGTTGCATTTGATTTTCCATAGATAAGGGCTTTGCCCTCCAGGGGTTAAATATGCAAGCGTCCAGATATATTTAAGATATTTGCTAAGTTTGTTAATTATTTCAGGTAAATAACTTTGCCCTACCATAACAATTAAGGCACCATGTGGTTTTAATGCATAGTTGGATAACTCTGATAAAACATCATAAGCCCATAAAAATTTTTTTGAGTAGGGTGGGTCTGTAATTATCCAGTCAGCAGATTCAGAAGATAAGACACTTTTATAGTTTCTAATATCTTCGCAGTAAAGTCTTAAAAACGGAGAATTTTTTGGTTTTTGAAGTTTCAGCCATTGTTTTAATGTTTTTTGCTGTTGTTTTGTAAGAGATTTTTTCTTTATGACATAAAAATCGTAATAACTGCCATTGAAATTTTTGAGTTCTAAATTAATAGAATCAAGGAAAGATTCTTTATAGATAGATTTGCTTTTTGGGTTATTGTTTAAAAATTGTAGGGAGTTCATGTTAAAAATATTATAACATTTTAAAAAATTTATCAATTTTGTCCCCCCAAAGTTTATATTTAAGCCAAAAAAAATGTTCGGATATATATAGTTTTTATCCCATAATGGTTAAATAAAAACTCAACAAGCAAAGTTCCCATTTTTGAAAATTCAATCCTGTTTCTATCCCATATAGGTTCACCTAAAACTAGAAAAAGTTTCTGATAAAATCTAAAATTGGCTATGTTTTTATCCCATATAGGTTTACCTAAAACCCAGACCGATGAAATGGAATTCGACCCGATGGATACAGTTTCTATCCCATATAAGTTCACTTAAAACTTAGATCTGTTGCAAAAATATGGCATTCCTTATGCCTGTTTCTATCCCACATAGGTTTACCTAAAACCTCAAGCCGATATGGAATCTGCCTTTTCCCGTTCGCATTTTTATCCCATATAGGTTCACCTAAAACTCAAATGAGAAAAAGGGACTTCGTGTGCCCGATGTCTGGTTTCTATCCCATATAGGTTCACCTAAAACTGGAATTGCTATTTCTTTTTTTTGCTTTTGTTCCATGTTTCTATCCCATATAGGTTCACCTAAAACCCATTTTCTTCAAGTAAAATCAATGATTTTTTGATTTTATTTTCTCTCCTCTAAACTTGTCAAAAATCAAAAATTTAACTAAATCAACAAATTCTCTTTCGTCGATCTCCCTGTATTTTTACCTTATTAGAAATCGACGAAAAATTTTGTTACTTAACTTATATATGCAACATAGTAACCAAATCTGTCAAACATCTACTAACTCCTCAATCTCTCTTTGCACTTTCTATGCATCCAAACCCACATGCATTCTTTGCCCCAAGCCCACACTCATATGCGACTCTTATCAGGTTTTCATCTCCGTAAAGAGTTATCTCTCCAACTATTCCTTTAATTTTGTAATTTTTATAGTTTTGTTTTGCAAAAACAAAAGGTTCTTTAATTTTTATCCCCAAAACAGGATTTTTTATTTCTCTCCCATAAATCGCTTGGTATTTTTTTATTAGATTAAATTTTATTGTTTCATAAACTTTATTTGCATTACTTAACATAGTGTAATCTCCCCCTGTTTTAAGAATTATGGGAGATAATGTAAAAAATTTTACAGTGTTTCGGAACTGTTGGACATCTATTGATATAACCTTTAAAACTGTATCTTTAGTTTGATTATGTAATTCAGGTTTGCTTGCCAAAGATTTTGACAAAGCAAAAATTATCTCAGGAACAGGAGTTGAAATCTTCAGCGCAGGACCGCATTTAGTTTGATATAGTCTTGAGAATACAAAAGGTTTAATAGGTTTGAATTGTTTGTTTATAGTATATCCTTTGTCATGAATGGTCTTAGATAGTTCAGGATTAGTATCAGAAATTAAGGCATATATCCATTTCTGAATATCTTCGTTGTAAATATTTTGAAAATTTCCCATTTTTGGTTCAAATGAAACTTTAAATCTCATGTTTATTCCCTCCTTTGGTTTTTATTATTATTTTACCAGAATGATTTTTTATGCTTGTGAAAATTTCCTATATAAATTTACTTAAAACTTTTTTACAAAAAAATAAAAAAACAAGGCAGTAGTATTCCTATCCCATATAGGTTTACCTAAAATACAAAACGGGCAATAAAGGGGCGTTAAAGGGGCTTTCTATCCCATATAAGTTCACCCAAAACACATAAAAATTCAAAAAGAAAGTAAGTTTTATAAACTGTTTCTATCCCATATAGGTTCACATAAAACCCAATTCCTGTTGATACTGACGGATTCGTAGGGCTGTTTTTATCCCATATAGGTTTACCTAAAACCTTGATTCGTGGATCAATTTTTACGGGCTTGACGAGTTTTCATCCCATATAAGTTCACCTAAAACTCTCTATGTTCTTTTACTCTAGGGTGATTTTTTCTGGTTTTTATCCCATATAGGTTTACCTAAAACTTAGCGTTTACAGATGATTAAATAATATTTTTAGTAGTTTCTATCCCATATAAGTTCACCTAAAACGACGACGCAGGAATGGTGACTATACCACTTGCCAAGTTTTTATCCCATATAGGTTCACCTAAAACCCTGAAACAATGACATGTTACTGTTTTGGCTGCGGTGTTTCTATCCCATATAGGTTCACCTAAAACCATATTTCATCGCTCTTGATCAAAGAAAATTGCTCGTTTCTATCCCATATAGGTTTACCTAAAACATTTTGGCTGTATTTTTTGGATAGCGTTCTCTAAAGTTTCTATCCCATATAGGTTCACCTAAAACTGTTCTCTAAAAACCATGGTGCCTCTGAACATCGGTGGTTTCTATCCCATATAGGTTCACCTAAAACCAAGAACAGTTGTAACGGGAACGATAAAGAGAATTAGTTTCTATCCCATATAGGTTCACCTAAAACTATGCTAACCCGTTTTCCTATTCTTGTCTCTATGTCGTTTCTATCCCATATAGGTTCACCTAAAACTTATCTTATCAAAAATTCTAGACGGGTTTTTTTGTAGTTTCTATCCCATATAGGTTCACCTAAAACCTGCTTTTTTCTGTTCAAAGGTTTTTTGGTGGAGTTTTCGGGTTTCTATCCCATATAGGTTCACCTAAAACCGTGTCACAAAAGCCTGAATCCGTGTCACAAAAGCCGTTTCTATCCCATATAGGTTCACCTAAAACCTCACCAAAATTGGAAAATGTATCAATTTTGTAGAGGTTTCTATCCCATATAGGTTCACCTAAAACAAGAGTCCTTCAGAAATACAAAAAGAGCTGAAAGAGTTTCTATCCCATATAGGTTCACCTAAAACCCATTTTCTTCAAGTAAAATCAATAATTTCCTGATTTTGTTTTCCTTCTCCCCAACCTTGTCAAAGATCAATTTTACTTATAAATCAATCATTTCTTTTTCGTCGATCCCCCGTGTTTTTTACATTATCAGGGATCGACGAAAAAATTAATGGCTTTCTCTATTAAATATTATTATAACACCAGCTTTAAACTTCCACTATTGAATATGTTTTTTCAAAAAACTCTTTCCAATTCCGATAATTATCGTTATTGATTCTCGGATCTAACAGATGTATTTCTCCTTTATCACTTTCTTTCCTAATAAGTCTTCCCATACCTTGCCTTAGTTGTATAAATGTCTCAAAAATATTATCAGGATAGCCATGATTTAGTTTCCCTATCCTTTTTAACTGTCTAAACGTCTCTCTTGCAATAAGTAATGGGTCAAGATGGCTCCGAAATGGAATTCTTGTTATCACTAATGTATTAAGCCCTTCAATATCTACTCCTTCCCATGCTGATGCAGTTACAAGTACTGCTTTCTTCTCTTTTTCAAATTCAAATATGATATTGTTCAATGACTGTGTATTTTGTGGAGTATAGGTAAATAATTTTATTTTGCTATCTAAGTCAGATAAAGCTTTCCCCCACTTTCTTGTCTCAAGATGAGATGGAGTAAGTATAAGAGTTTTTTTGGATTTTGTGACTATATTTTTTACAATTTCTTTTGTGTTTGTAATGTGTTCAGCAAGATATTTTTCTTCTTCTACCGTATTAAAATTAGCTGTATCTGGTTGTGGAATATTAGTATAAAGATACAGCTTTACCATTTTGCGAAGGTCATATCCTTTATACACCTTCTTTGTAACATCAAATTTATCTAACCCTAAACGTTTAGTAATTTTTATAAACTGATTGTCTATTGATTTCCCGTTTAAATCTCGCAATGTTCCGCTAAGCAAAATAACAGAAGAATAAATTTTTTGGATTTCAAACGCAGGTCCTATAATATAAGGAGGCATAATCACAATTGATGGTTTTCTTTTCTCTGGAGAAAATTTGATGTACATAACATTAACATTATCTATTCGTCTATCTTTCTGTTCTTTAAATTCTTCTATAATTTTTTTGCTTGTTTCCCTTAAATTTTCTCCATTGCGAATTTTAGCCATAAGAAATTTTGCGTATAATCCAAAAATAACAGTAAAAACATCAAGTATTTTATAAATTTTTGCTTTCAATTTTTCATTTACATTACGATAATCCCTTTTAGATTTTATTTGTTGTATTAACCCATAAAGTTCATACATAGGAGAAAGTATATTAGCAATACGAACATCAGTTATTGGTAATACATCATCTAGTAATTTTTGAGAAGCATTATCTAAATTTTTCTTTATTTCATTTAATTTTGTTTTTATAGATTTTTTTGTAGATTTGCCAAAATTTTCTGTTACTTTTTCAATGGTCTTAAAAATAGTACTAATTGCAATTTGGTCACTTAAGGCATTTATCATACTGCGTTCAAGTTTATGTGCTTCATCTACTATTACTGCATCCACAAAGAATGGCAATTGGTCAACTTCAAAGGCAATGTTTTCTTCTGTTTTTATGGTATAGTCAAATATTTTCTTACGTTCATCAGAACGAAGTCGGTACCAATTGTAATGGCAGAAAAAAGCATGGTTCGTGATAACTATATTAGACTCTTTTGCACGGTTTTTGGCAATAGTAAAATAATAAAGTTTTTGTTTTTGTGGTTCTTCATCTTCGTAATCTATCCTAAAATCAGTTATAACATCTGCAAATTCAGGTTTTATAGCAACCATTTCTTCTATATCTCCGTTTACTTTATCTGCAAGTGTAAGGATTGATTTAAGTAAATCTTTTTTTTCTTTATTCTTTTCTTCACTTATTGCATTTATAAGTTTTGCTCTATTTATATAGCCCGTCTGCCCTTTTATGATAGCCAATTTTACCTTGTCCCCAAATAAAGGAGCAATAAATTTTTCATATTCCTCCCGATATTGTTTTTGTAAACTCCAGGATGGAGTTGCAATTAAAGTTTTTCCTGTAGTCTGGTATAAACTGTCAGTAATTTCTCCGTCTCTAACTATTTTGCATTCTTTTTTTTCTATAGCATAGAGCGCAGCAGCAACTAACACGCCAAGAGATTTTCCTGTCCCTGTTGGGCTTTCTGCTACAAATGCTTTGTGGTTGTTGTTCATCAGTGTTTTGTAAATTTCAGTCGAAAGATCTATCTGTTCTTCCCTCTCTTTAATTTTGCCAGCTTTCTGTAAGGTTGTAAAGACTTCTTGTGGTGTTTTAAATTTCATAAAAACCTCCTTAAAAAATTTTTTTGTACTCTTAATATATTTATGCATTTTGCTGTATAGGCATAAATAATTATTGTAACTCCCATACTTTTTTGCTTGTTCGACCCTTTTGTTAATTTCTTCAAGCCGTGTAACATCAAAAGCAATTAAAATAAATTGCTACTATCCCATATAGGTTCACCTAAAACTTTGATTAAACCTTAGTAACCAAGCCCATTAAACATTAACCAACACATTTAACACTTTTATTAAAAACATATTTTCAACAAAAAACTCCTCTCCTACTTCATTAATCATCTCAATCAAAGCTTTTGTTTTTTTATTTTTTATGTTCTCTGCATCTTTATTTTTCCTATAAAATTCCAAATCAGCAGGAACTCTTATTTTTTGCTTATATTGATTCACAAGCTCTACATATCTTTTTGCAATATCAAGGTCAACAGTAAACCTTTCATTTAAATATGTTGCAATATAAGACTTACACTCTCCAAGGTTATAATTCACCACTCCGTTACAAAGATAATGACTTCTTTGCCCACCAAAGAATGGTTTGTTAAAGGCAATCATGAAAGCTCCTTTTGGCGGATCGAAGAAAAACTCAATTAGATCCCTTCTGTTATTCTTATTTATTGTTCTAAACCATTTATTTTGGTCATTATACCAATATGCAATTGTTGCATGAGAGTCAACTATGGAAATTTTTTTAGTTTCAAATTTACCCTTGTCTTTTTTGTCTCCTTTATAAACATAAAGAGGGCTCCCGTTAATAAAGATGTTACAGTAATAATTGTCAATCAAAGTTAATTCACAGTGTTTGCAAACGTATAAACTTTTTGTATCAAAACTTCCGCTAAGAACCTGAGTAAATCCCCCAAATGAATTTGATATTATCTCATTTATATCCACCATGCCTGCAATAGAGAATTTTTCATTACATATAGAACAAAGTTCTGCATCAGCAGTATCTTTTGGCTGTTCTATTTTGCCCCCCAAAATTTTTGTAATCAACTGCCCAGGAGTTTTTATACTTAAAAATTCGCTATTCCACATACATACCCTCCACTTTTTAACCAGTATGGTGGTCTTATTCTACTTGATATATAAGGCTGTTTGCATTTAAGGTTCCCAATTCCCAATGGCACATGCCTAACAATCGGCTCATTTGTCTCTTCTACTAATATTTTGTCCACTCTACCAAAACCAAGACTTGATTTTTTCCCTATATGGGTTATCCCTAAGCTTTTTAAATAATCATCTATGTCTTTAAGATTGGTATAGGTAAAATCAGCAATAAAAGAAATTGAATCAGTATTAATTACATCAAGTGTAAAGTCAAACTGCCTGTAAGGTCCACTTCCCTGGTCAAGTGTATTCTTTTCTGCAAGAATTTTTGTAACATCGTAGCCATGTTTTGATAGATATCTTCCCATTGTTGTGCTTTTAAAAAACTTAATCGGTTTGAAATCCATTATTTTAAACTGTGGATGGGATGCTTTATAAAACCACTCTCCGTTAGGTAATACAACTTTTTCAATAGGAAGTTCTTTAGACATTTCCACAGCCTTATGAAAGTTGGAATCCTTTGCATACTGACCTTTGAATATTACACCACTCAGGATGCTATCCAGAGTGGTGTAGTTTTCTATTATTACAAATTCAGGATGCAAATTAAATGTCACTTTTGCTCGCATATTTGCACTCCTTTAAATTCTAATCATGTCGTATGTGAGATTTTTAAGATATTTGTTATATTCTGCAAGTGCCTGTTTAATTTTTTCCCCGTTTATTTCAAAATTTTTTATATCTTTTACTTTTATACTTCCCATGTTTTCCCTTCCCCCTTTATTATCAATTTCATAAATATCATATTTAACTTGCATCTTCCCGAAACCAATGTTCTTAAAACAGCCCAGGTAAGGAAATTCTGAAAATCTTTCGTATGCTCTGATAATTGCACCAATTTCCTCTAATTTGGGATTTACCAATAAAAGTTCATGTACGAATGTAGCTCCTTCTACTACATAGTCTTTTATTTCCCATATCATCTGAGACGATGCAATTTTGGGAGTTTTTTTCTGTTCTTCTTTCTGTTCTCCTTCTGGAGAAATTTCTAAAAGACTTTCTGTATTTTCCGTTTTTGCTCCATTTGATTTTTTCTTTTTTTCTCCCTGTCTCTGTTTCGCACTTTCTTTGTACTTAATTTCGTATTCTTCTTTATCCCTAATGCCTTCTTCAGATAAGGCTGAGAAGAATTCCCATCTGTCTGTGTCATCAGAACGAACAAACTGTAATTTTTCTCCTATATAAGTCTTAAATGGTGGAAAATCATCATTTCCTGTTGTTTCTTCACACTGAAGGTATCCAACTCCACAACTAAGCTTACCAGGGATAAGTTTGTTTAGATGGAATAAGGCACCACCGAAGATTGACGCAACGATATTGTTTTCTCTTATTTCTCTTATTCTCTCTAATACTTCTCTTGTTTTTAATGCTTTTCCTTTTTCTTCTTTACCTTCAAGATTGCCACCTGAGGTAAGAAAGAGAAGTTCCTTATAACCAAGCTGATTTGGGAACTTCTCAATAATGTCTTTGGCAATGTTATCTCTGAGATTGCTTCTAATTGTATTAGGAGATAGAAATGGGATATTATAAACATTTCCCTTATAATGAACACGTATTTTCCTTGTCTCTACAACATTGGTACTTTTGTCTGCTGGATCTGATGAACAGAACGGTGATAAGGTTTTAAATTCTCCTTCAAAAATTACTTGTTTCATGTTTTGTTTCCTCCTTTGTTTTTTTTGTTTTTTTATAGTTCCTATATTATTAATGCATTGAGCAACAGTTACTTTGTGTTGAAATGAGTTATCTTGCCAGGTTTCTGTTTTATTTCTTCACATATTAAGACAAGTAGAATGAGTTAATTTACTCAAATTTAAAATATATAAAAACAAAAATGATAATAACTATTATGAATACGACAATTTCCCACGGGAATAAGGAATTTGTATTTTGGCGTGTGTTTGCTTTTGGAACAAAGTCACGATCATAAGTTTTAGAATCTTCAGTAAGAGGATGTTGAGTTTTATTATGACTTCTAACTTCCTCTAATGGTTTTTGTTTTTCTTTTACTTTTTGTAAAAATTTTTCACGCATTTTAGCCTCTTCTTTGTTTACTATATTTATATTATAACTAATGCTTTTTTATGCACTTTGAAAATTAAAACAGTTTACCTATCTGTATTTTGGCTTTGTTTTGCTTCACAATGAATATCATTTTGAAAACCAATAAACCACTGATTTACCTTTTCTCTGTTGCCAGGGAAAATTTTTTGTGCGATTGTATTTGTGTCTGATAAAATTTGACATGTGGTTTGTTTAATGTTGCCATCTTTAATTGCTCTATACACTGTCCATGCCCCAACAAAACATAAAATAGCCAGTAGGCAGGCAATGAAGACACCACCCATTTGATTTTGCAAATATTTCATAACAAAAAATATTAAAAATTTGATTAAAAATTTATGATTTATGTATGTTTTATAAACTACTTTGCTGTTTAACCTTTTTATATCTTACAAAGCAAGCTTCTATCTTTAAGCTGGGGAGTTGACATTGTCAGTTATTAAAAATTTTTATGCCTATGATATAGCTCATAAAATTCATTCATTTCTTCGTTGGTGTTGTAAAACATCCACTCTTTCATTTCTGTGATATGAAAAAGTTTTTGTCCATGTGGCGCACCGTCAATCCAATTGTAAAGTTGAACAAGGCATAACTGCGAATGAGGGTCATAATCCAAAACCTGCCCTTGATATTGAACTTTTTGGTTAACAAAACTATGAAACCATTTCCCCACAATTGCAAAAATTAGTTCACGTTGTGTTTTTTTGTTTTGTTGTTTTATCTTTTCCTCCTGTTTTTATTTTTATATTATATAAATATTTCAAATTTACCTTATAGAAATGGTTAAAATTTTAAAACTTCAAAATCTTCTTTAATTAAATAATCTCTGTCATCAATAAAAGCGTTTCTTTTTGCATTTTGTATCATATTTTCTATATCTCTTCCTGAATATCCTTTTGTTAATTTTGCAAGAATGTTAATGTCTATATCTTTTATCTCTGTACCCTTTAGTTTTTTAATAAAAAGTTCTTTTCTTTCTTCAAGCCCTGGGAGTTCAAAATGAACTTTTAAACTAAATCTACTTAATACCGCAGGGTCAAGCATTTCAGGATGATTTGTTGATATAATCACTGCATACTGCCCCATTGCTGTTTCATTAAATCCCTGAAGTTCACTTAAAAACTGATTAACTACGCTTAATGTGTATTCATGTTTTACATTCTGCCTTGACATAAACAAACTTTCTGCTTCATCGATAAAAAGTATTCTCGCAGAACCACTTTTTAACCATTCAAACAATTCCCTTATTTTTCTTTCTGTTTCTCCAATAATTCCCTGTTTTAATTCTCCAGAAGATACTGCTTTAAAGTCTGCATTAACCTGTGATGCAAGTACTTTTGCTGCAAATGTTTTACCTGTTCCAGGAGGCCCGTAAAACATTACATTAAGAGCTTTGCTTAATCCTAACTGCCTTGCTTTTTCAAAATCCCTAAACATTTTTTCAATTGCATAAAGCTGTTTTTTAACTTCTGCTGGTGCAATAAAATCATCCCAAGTATATAAATTTTCCATTGTTGGTTTTTGTTTCCCTTTCTCAGCTTCTATTACATTCAAAATATCCTGCTCAGTAAGTATCTGCCCTGTTTTCATTATTGATGCCATGTTTATTAAATTTTTAATATCTCTTCCTGACATTCCCTCAGTTAAATCTGCAAGCCTTGCAAAGTTAAATTCTCCTTCTGTTTTAATTTTTTTAAGCATTACTTCAAAAAGCTTTTCTCTTGAATGTTTATTAGGTTTGGGAATAAAAACATGTTTTGATAGTCTGCTTTTTATAGCATCATCTATGTTTTCAATGTAGTTTGTTGCCATAATGGTAAATACAGGTTCAAAGTCTTCTTCAAATCCTTCTATTTCCTGTAAAATTTGGTTTACAAGCCCAGTATATCTTGTATCAGGAGAATCTCTTCTTGTAAATATTGCATCAGCTTCATCTATAAATACAATGCTTGGTGCAGAACCTCTTGCCTGAGAATAAATTTCTGCAATTTTCTTTTCTCCTTCTCCTATATATGAACTGATAAGTTCATTGATTTTTATGTGATAAAACGCACAGTCAGCATTTGATGCAATAGCTTTTGCAATAAGAGTTTTGCCACATCCAGGAGGCCCATAAAGTATTGCTCCTTTTGGTGGGTCAAGCAAAGTGTTTTTGAATGTTTTGTAATTACCAAGTATTTTTGTTACATTAAGAAGTTCATTTTTTGTGTCTTCATTTACTATAACTTCATCCCAGCTAACTGTTGGAACATTACTACGAATAAGTTTTCTTACCTCTTTGTCGATTTTAATTATTCCTTCTGTTGTAAAAACACCTTTTAAAATTGCCTGTTCAAGTGTTGCTTTAATTTCTGATGTAGCTCTTCCTTCAAAATACTCTGCAAGTTCATCAATGTTTACCCCTTTAATATGAGATTGTATTTCTTCGTTTTGTTTTTCTTCAATATCAAAAAAGCAATTTTGTAATACATTTGGGAAAAATTTTTTCTTAAATGAAAGTATCCACAAAGAAAATAAAAACATTAAAAATGTAATAGCCCCTAATAATTTTTTTTCAAAAAGTATTTGTAATTCACCTAAAAATGTTTTCTCAAACCCTTTCCCAAATCCTACTTGCATTCCTAAAAAATAACAAAATCCATATAAACACATGATGATAATTGAAATAACTATTAAAAAAACTGCAAAAACATTAAGAAAATTATTTAAACTTTTAATTATTTTTTCCTTTTTTATAAATTTTGATTTATCTGGTTTAATAAGGTTTTTAACCATTGCAGGAATTATTTCTTTTAAATCCTCTTTTTTAGGTGCATTTATTTTTATATGGAAATCAAATCTTCCTTTTCTTATTGATGCTTTATCAAGTTTGTCATAGAAATTTGTGGTAGCAGCTACAATAACTTTTGCCCCAGATTTTCTTAAATCATCCATGTAGGTAAGAAAAGTATTAGTGATTTTTATGTCATCTGAGTAATGTGTTTTATCATCTCTACGAACAAGTATTTCATCTGCTTCCTCAAATAGCAATAGACATGGAGCATTATCCATTGCATTTCTAAATATTGCTGCTGTTTTTTCTACCCCTTCATTTACCCACTGGGATTTAATTTCATCAAGATGTATTTTTATAAATTTAATACCAAATTTTTCAGCTAATTTTTCTGCAAAAAAACTTTTACCACATCCCGGAGGCCCATAAAGAAGTATCCCATTAGGCTTTATATTGCTATCAGATAAAATAGTAGCAGCAGCATTTCTTAACTGTTCTTTTACAGCTTTATACCCACCAATAAGAGAAAGCCCTTTATTAGATTCTGGTATGTGAAATGAGAAATTAAAAATTTTATGCTTTAATGATTGAAAATCAGCTTTAAAAAACAAAATTAATGTTACTAATCCTCCTAAAATAGCTGTTAAAACTATATCTGGTTGTAATTTAAGAGGAGTAGCAGTAACAAAAGAACGACTTATAAAAAAAATATCAATAAGTGAATGTAATATGGAAATTATAACAATAAATATAAAAAACTTTATAGAGAAAGTTATTAACCATAAAAAAAAATCATATTGAGGTGTATAAGGTTTAGTAATAAATTTACCTGCAAATGTTTTTTTTGTATGATGATCATAAGTTATTTTTTCTTTCAAAAAAAATCTTAATGCCCCTCTAATAATCCACATAATTGAAAGTAAAATAAGAGAGAAAAAGAATATACTAGCAACAAAGAGTGCAGTTATTTTTGCAGGAAAATTTATTATTGTTGAAATATTCATATTCCCTCCTTATTTCTAAGGATTTTATATTTTTATAATTTAATTATATCAGATTAATTTTGGGAGATTATGAAGATTAAAATCAGAAAAGAAGAAACAAAAAATAATTTATTGTCAAAAGAAAATAAGATTATTTTTTATCTGGCCTTGATCGAAAAAGAAATTTCCCCACAGCAGGGGCTATTAATGTGTCAGCCGCACCTGGTAGTCTAAGTGATAAACCAACTCCTCTCCATGTCAATATTCCTGTTAATGTACTATAAAAAGCTAAAGACATTCCTAGCATAAATAAAGCATCAGTTAATGGACCTGGTTGCCCTAAAACAAATAAAACTATTGACCCAAGTTGACCATCAACTCTGTCCCAAAAATTACTCATCAGCATTGAAGAAA
>Ga0078972_1009701_pt1 | contig 18741 bp, 16 predicted proteins | sample YelNatPaOPGAMG01_FD_67568 | JGI IMG/M metagenome (GOLD analysis project Ga0078972, IMG submission 67568) | Hot spring thermophilic microbial communities from Obsidian Pool, Yellowstone National Park, USA - OP-RAMG-01 (SPADES assembly) (version 2) | ecosystem: Environmental > Aquatic > Thermal... | reverse complement strand
GGTACAGGCGGGAGACCGACATCCCCGGCCGCCTCGCCAAGGCCCTGGCGTTCCCCTACAAATTGCTGCTTAATAAGTACTTCGTGGACGAGCTCTACTTCGGGGCCTTCATCCGGCCCTTCGTCATGATGTCGCGGATCGCGTGGGGCATCGACCGGTGGCTGGTGGACGGCACGGTGAACGTGGTGGCCTACGCCAACGAAGTCCTGGGCATGCTGTTGAGATTCTTCCAGACCGGCTACATCCGTAACTATGCCCTGTTCATCCTTCTGGGCATTCTCGTGCTCCTGTATTTCTTCATCTGAGCGAGGGGGAGCCTGATGGGCGACGTGTGGATGGGCGTTCTTCCTGTGGCGGGCATGGGCGCTGCTGCCTGCCTGCTGTTCCTCCTGGCGGCGGTGATCCGGAACGGCCGCACCATGAACCTCCTCGGCGCGGCGGCGGCCCTGCTGCTGGGGGGGACGCCCGTGCTCATGCTCTGGCAGGAAGGCGGGAAGGTCGTGCCGCAGGCGCTCCTTTCCAGCGATAAGCTGGCGCTCTTCTTCGACGGACTCTTCGTGACCGTGACCATCCTGGTCCTCCTACTTTCCCTGGACTACTTCCGTAAGAAGGAGGCTCACCACCCCGAGCTGGCGGGGCTTGTCTGCCTCTCCGCCACGGGTATGATGGTGCTCGCTTCGGCCACGAACCTGATCACCTTCTACCTCGGTCTGGAGACCATGTCCATCTCCTTCTACGTGCTAGCCGCCTTCATCCGTACCCACGAGAACTCCGTGGAGGCCTCCCTCAAATACTTCCTTCTCGGTGGATTCTCCTCTGCCTTCCTGCTCCTCGGCATGGCCTTCCTGTACGGCTCCACCCGCTCCTTGGACTACGGCGGTCTGGCGGCGGCGCTGGGTTTAAGAATGTACGCGCTGGGCCAGCCCGTCCTCCTGCTCGGCTTCTTCCTTTTCCTGGTGGGGCTCTTCTTCAAGCTCTCGCTCATCCCCTTCCATTTTTGGGCGCCGGACGTCTACCAGGGGGCGCCCACTCCCGTGAGCGCGCTCATGGCCGTGGGCGGGAAGACGGCCGCCGCTGCCGCGGCTATCCGGGTTTTCCTCTCGGTATTCTCGGTCAACGGCGAGCTGGCTCAGAAATGGCTGATGCTGATGATGGCGGTGGGGATATTGACCATCTTCGTAGGAAGCATGGTGGCCCTCACGCAGAGGCACATGAAGCGCCTGCTGGCCTACTCGTCCATCGTCCATGCGGGCTTCATCGCCCTCGGGATCGGGGCCCTGGCCGTCCCCGCGCTGGCCTCCCCCATGCTCCAGGCCATCCTCTTCTACCTGGCGGCCTACCTCTTCATGAACGTGGGAGCCTTTGCCGTGGCGGGGGCCGTGGAGAAGGGAGGCAACATGGACGAGAGCCTCACCTCCTACGCCGGCCTGGGCAACAGCGCTCCCGCGCTGGCGGCGGTCTTCTCGGTGTTCCTCTTCAGCCTGGCCGGGATTCCTTTGACCGCGGGCTTCCTCGGCAAGTTCTATCTCTTCAGGGTTTTGGTCAACGGGGGGTACTACCGGATCGCGGTGCTCGGGCTGGTGGGTGCGGTGATTGCCACCTACTACTACTTGAAGGTCGTGGTAGCGCTCTATTTTCCAGCGCCCGGTGAGGAGCCCGCTCCCAAGCCGGAGGTGCCGGCGTGGACCCTCGCGGTCCTGTTGCTCACCGGCGCGGCCACGCTCTACCTGGGCATCTTTCCCGACCTCCTCACCGGAGCGATCAGCGGGCTGCGGATCGGCTGAAGATCCGCAGTTCCCTTGGGCAACATCGAAAGGGGCGCGGACCGAGTCCCGCTCCTGCGGGTGCCCTCGCATCCCTCCGACCACAAGCTGAAATCTATCCCCTAGGGAGGAAGAGGGCCGGTTTTGGCGTTACACTCCTCTGGCAAAGCCAAACGATGAAAGGAGAGCGATCATGGCTACGATCACGCTGCAAGGCAACCCCATCCACACCAGCGGGAATCTGCCCGCCAAGGGGGCCAAGGCGCCCGACTTCAGGCTGACGCGGGCCGACCTGTCGGACGTCTCGCTGGGGCACTTCGCGGGCAAGAAGAAGCTCCTCAACATCGTCCCCAGTCTGGATACGAGCGTTTGCGCCGCCTCGGCGCGCCGCTTTAACCAGGAAGCTTCGAAGGTACCGGGGGCGGTGCTCCTGACCATTTCGTGCGATCTGCCCTTCGCGCAAAAGCGCTTCTGCGAGGTGGAGGGGATCAAGAACGTGGTGGCCTTGAGCGAAATGAGGGACCGCTCCTTCGGTGATGCCTACGGCGTGAGGATCGTGGACGGTCCGCTCGCGGGCATCCTCAGCCGTGCCGTGGTGGTGCTGGACGAGCACGACAAGGTCCTCTACACGGAGCAGGTTCCCGAGATCGCGAAGGAGCCCGATTACGATAAGGCGCTGGCAGCCCTGAAGGGCTAGCCGCGGTAAACGGCCTTACGGGATCAGCAATGAGTCGCCGAGCTTGAGGCGGTGGCTCGGGCTGATGCGGTTGGCGCGGCAGATGCGGTCCACGCTGGTCCCGTAACGCCGCGCCAGATCCCAGAGCGTATCGCCCTGCCGGACGTGATGCACGCGCTCTCGGGGTTCCAAGCTCCGGCTCCGGCCAAGAGCGCCGGCTCGGGGGGCACCTTCGCCTTCGCTCAGCACCAGGCGCTGGCCCGGGTGCAGGAGGTTGGAGGTCAGGTTGTTCAGCTCCCTGAGCCGGTCGATGGGCACGGCCGTGCGTCGGGAAATGGAGGCGAGGGAATCCCCCCTGCGGACGCGGTAGACTCGGGCGGTCGTGGCTCCGGGGGCGCGGTTTTCGGCGTAGAGCTCGGGGTCGCTGGCGGCGGAGCCTAGAGGAATGACCAACATCTCGCCGGGGCGGACCCGCCAGGTCGGCATGCGGTTCGCCAGCCGGATAGCCTCCGTGCTGACCTTATAGTGGGCCGCGATGCGCCGGAGGGTATCGCCCCGCGTAACCTTGTGCATGGCCACGGCGATTCGCTCGTCCGGGGGAACGGCCTTGAGGCGCGCCATAAAGCCGTCCAGGTGGCTCGCCGGAATGCGCAATTCGAACGGCCCGGGCGGCGTCATCAGGCGATTGAGAGAGGGGTTCAGCGCCTGGATCTCTTCGAGGGGAACCTGGGCGCACTTGGCGATCACCCTCAGGTCGGTGGCCTCGTCGATGGTCACCATGGCCGTGGACGCCGGAGGATCGGGGGCCGGGGGGGTGAAGCCGTAGGCCTTGGGATTGCTGGCAAGAAGGATGGCGGCGAGGATGGCCGGGACGTACTCCCGCGTTTCACGGCGAAGGAACCGGGAATCGCGCAGGGTCCAGAAGGTGGAATTGGGGCGCCTCTCCATGATGCACTGAATCTTCGCCTCGCCGCAGTTGTAGGCGGCGAGGGCCATCTGCCAGTCGTTGAACATGCCGTAGAGGTCCTTCAAGTAGCTGGCTGCCGCCCGAGCGGAGGCTTCTGGATCGCGCCGCTGGTCTTCCCAGAAGTCCACCTTCAGGTTGTAGCGGATGGCCGTGCCCTTAATGAACTGCCACATACCCACGGCCCTCGCCCTAGAGACGGCATCGGGGTTGAAGGCCGACTCGACGATGGCGAGGTAGACCAGGGAGGGCGGTACCCCTTCGTCTTTGAAGATCTCCTTCATTCTGGGGATGTAGGGGCCTCCCCTGGTGAGCGCCCGCTCGAACCAGTCGTGCAGCTTGGTCTGGAAGAGTTGGACGTAGGTCAGGACGGCCGGGTTGTCGGTGGGAATGGCGAAGCCCAGGTGCGTCTGCTGGAGGGCCGCTTCGACCTCCTGGTAAGTGGACTTCAGGGCGTCGGGTGGCAGGAAGGTGGTGACGTGAAGCAGGTCGTCGTCCGTAGGGGAACCGCCGGCCTGCTCGGGCGAGGCGGGGGCGGCGTTGGCGTCGAGCTGGAGCTGGAGACAGAGGTCGCACATGCGCTCCAGCGCCCCCTGAAGCTTGGGATCGGACTGTTGGTCCGGCGTGAGGGCAACGTACGTGGCGAGCGCCTGCGTCATCTCCCTCGCGACCTGCGCTGCCTGTTCATCCGTAAGATCGGGATCCTCCGCCTGTGTGCTGAGGCGCTCCATCGTGGAGAAGAGGCTATCCGTGGGGCTGGGTGCCTTGACGATGGCCGGTGCGGGAGCCAGGGACATCCCATCCGGCTTCTTGGCGGGGGCGCAACCCCAGGCCAGCAAAACCGGCAGGAGAGATACGAGCAGGTTCCGTCCGTGCCTCGTCATAACGGAATGTTCCCGTGCTTCTTGGGGGGATTGGTCTCGCGCTTGTTCGCCAGGGCGGACAAGGCGCTGATCAGCTTGGGACGAGTCTCGGAGGGCAGGATGACCGCGTCGATGAATCCCTTTCTGGCGGCCACGTAAGGGTTGGCGAGCGTCTCGCGGTAGGCGCTCACCATCTGGGCCCGAGCGGCCTCGGGGTCCGCCGCCTGGCTGAGTTCCTTCCGATAGAGGATGTTCACCGCCCCCTCCGGGCCCATCACGGCGATCTCCGCCGTGGGGTAGGCGAAATTGAGGTCCGTCCGGATGTGCTTGCTCGCCATCACGCAATAGGCTCCGCCGTAAGCCTTCCGCGTGATCACGGTGACCTTAGGCACCGTGGCCTCGGCGAAGGCGAAGAGCAGTTTGGCCCCGTGCACGATGATACCTCCGTGTTCCTGGTCCTTTCCGGGAAGAAAGCCCGGAACGTCCTCGAAGGTCACGAGCGGAATATTGAAGCAGTCGCAGAAGCGCACGAAGCGCGCGCCTTTGATGGAGGCCTTGATGTCGAGGACTCCCGCGAGAAACGCCGGCTGGTTGGCGACGATGCCCACGACGCGGCCCCCCAGGCGACCGAAACCGACTACGATGTTTTGCGCGAAGTCTCGGTGCACCTCGAGGAAATTGCCGTCGTCAACCACACCGTAGATAATCTTCTTGATGTCGTAGGGAAGGTTCGCGTTTTCGGGTACGACGGTGTTGAGCGCCTCGTCCCGCCGGTCCGGCGGATCCTGCGTCGCCTTGGTGGGGGGGTCCTCCTGGTTGTTGGAGGGGAGGAAGGAGAGCAGGGCGCGCACCGTCGCGAGGGCGGCGGCGTCATCGCCGGCGCTGAAGTGGGCTACGCCCGAAACGGAGGCGTGGGTGTGCGCCCCGCCGAGCGCCTCCTTGGAGATATCCTCGTGCAGGACCGTCTTGATCACGTCCGGGCCCGTGATGAACATGTAGGATGTGGCCTCGGTCATCACCACGAAGTCCGTGATGGCCGGGGAGTAGACCGCGCCGCCGGCGCAGGGGCCCATGATCAGCGAGATCTGCGGAACCACACCCGAAGCCAGGGTGTTCCTGAGAAAGATGTCGGCGTAACCGCCGAGCGAGCCCACGCCCTCCTGGATGCGAGCTCCGCCCGAGTCGTTGATGCCCACGATGGGAGCCCCCACCTTCATGGCCAGGTCCATGATCTTGCAGATCTTCCGAGCATTCGATTCGGAAAGGGAGCCGCCGAAGACCGTGAAGTCGTTGGCGAAAAGGAAGATGGGACGGCCGTCCACCCTGGCGAAGCCCGTCACCACGCCGTCGCCGGGGATGCGCTTCTCCTCCATGCCGAAGTCGCGGCAGTCGTGCTCCACAAGGGCGTCGGTCTCCTCGAAGGAGCCCGGATCCACCAGAAGTTCGATGCGCTCTCTCGCCGTGAGTTTGCCCGCGTCGTGCTGGGCCTTCAGCCGTTCGGGGCCGCCGCCCTCCCGGCCCGCCTTCAGGCGGCTCTCGAGCTCCTCGAACCGCCCCGGCATCACTGCGCCTCCGAGAAGGTGCGGTAGGTGAGGCCGCTGACGGTGTCCCGGTAGCGATCGTCGGGGGCCGAGTTCTGGTAGCGGTTGGCGAAGTCCAGGAGCTTTCTCGCCTCGGCGTCGCTCTTGTCGAAGTCCAGGAGGTCCTTCAGGTTCTGGCGGGCTCCTCGGACGTTGGAGGCCTTCAAGTTGAAGACCGCCCAGTTGTAATAGCCGTCGCGGATGAGCTGGCCCACCGCGTCACGCTTGCCGAGCTGGCGCGCCAGGGTATCGTCGGGGTAGATCAGGCGCCAGGCGATCCTGAGGCACTCGGCGAAGTCGCCCTCCTGCAAGGACTGGATGGAGGCTTGGTACTCCCTGAGGAACTGCTGGTCTCTTGCATCCTCGGCTTGCTGGCGCTGATAGGCCTCCTTGGCTTTGGCGAGCCCGGCCTGGGCCTCGGCATTGGAAGAATCCATCCCAAGGGCCTGCTGGTACAAGGCTGCGGCCTTCGCGTAGTCCTTGCCCGCCATGGCGTTGGCGGCTCCCTCCAAGAGGCCGGGCAGGGTGGGTGCGGGCTGGTTTGTGGTGGGTGAGGCGGCCTCCGAGCCTCCTTGGACCTGTGTTTCGGGCTTGGGGAGACGGGGCGGCTGGGGCTTCGGGAGGTGCTGGATCTCGGCCGGAGGGTTGGAATCGCCCCCGCCCAAGAAGTACCGGGTTCCCAGGAAGATGCCCAGGCCCGCCAGAAGCAGGACCACGGCGATTCCCGCGATCAGCGCGGTGCTGGGACGACGGGAAGCCCCCCTCTTGCCGGAGGCGCTCTTCACAGAGCTTTTGACGGCCATGGGGGTGGCGGGCGGGGGCGCGGGGGGGGCGACGGCCGGTGGCGCGGCGGACGCGGCCGGGCCCGGCGCGGGCGGGACCCCGGCGTCGAACTGGAAGGGCTCGGGAGGAGGAGCGGGCGCTGAGGGCGCCTGGGCGGCCAGCGGCCGTCCCGCTGGGGCCGTCGAAGGGGTGTCCAGCTGGAAACCTGCGAAGGAAAATTCGCCGGGCGAAGAGTCGTCGAGCTGAAAGGCGCCGGAGGCCGGCGGCGGGGGCGGGGTCTCTGGCTGGACCCTCATTTCGGGACCCGTGGGGAGGTTCAGGTCGTCCTCGAGCTCGAACTCGGCGGGCCCGGATTGGAAGGCCGGGGGCGCCGGCTTCGGCTGGGGCGGCGGCACCTGCGGCGGCGGAGCTGCCGGCGGCGGCGCGACGGGGGGGGCGGACGGCGGGGCCGGTTTGGGAATACGGTCAAGGTAGTATTGCGCCTCGCGGTGGCCGGGGAAGTCGTGGAGAATCCGGGTCAAAAGCTCTCTGGAACGGTCGAACTCTCCGGCGTTGAAGGAGGCGATGGCTTCGGTGAGGAGAAAGTCGGACTCCTGCTCGTTGGATTGGAGCCTGGCCTTGGCCTCGTCGATGAGCCGCTGAGCCTCCTGGTTGTCCTCGTCGATGATGAAAATCCGCGTCCAGGCGTCGATGGCGTCCTGGTAGTTCCCCTGGTCAAACTGTTTCTGTCCTTCTGCCATGTACTCCTGCACCTTGGCCTGCTCGGCGGGGGAAAGCTGCGGGGAGGCACCGGTGGTGGTTCGCTCCGCGAGCGGGGAGGCATCCAGAAGTTCAAGGGAGCCGGCGCCTAGCGCCGGGAGCTCCTGTCCGCCGTCCGTCTTTTCGGCCGGGGATTCGAAGATCGGCTGGGAATCCAGGCTGACGGTCTCGTAGGGGGAGAGGCTTTCCGGGAACACGACGGCGGGCGGGGCCTGGCCCGCCTGGGGGGGGCGCGGCGAAGCGGGCCGCGGAGGGCTCTGTGGGGGAGGTTGGGGAATCCCCGCCGACGGCGCCTGGACCGGGACGGCGGGCGCCGGGCCGATGGGGCCGGCCTTCAAGGCCTCGGCCAGGGAGCGGGCGCCCGCGTTGTTCGGCGACACCTTGAGAATTTCCTGAACCAGCCGGGAGGCGCCTTCAAACTGACCCTGTTCATAGAGGGTCCGGGCACGCTTGACCTTCTCGCGGACCTGCATGTCCAGCATCATCTGGTCTTGGAGGTCGATGAGCGTCTGCCGCGCCGCCTGGTCCTCAGGGTTGGCCTGCACGACGGACTTCAACAGGGCTGCCGCCTCCTGGAACTTCCCCGCGTCCGCCAGTTTCTTCGCGGTTTCGATCCTGGGATCCGACATGGGCGATCCTCCCGTTCCCTGGCATTCTACACGCCGGTGTAGGCCGCGGACAAGTCCACGAATCGCGCCGTCTCACATGTTACCAAAGAAAGTTAAATGGCTTGACGGGGGCCACGGGCCCCAATCCCTTGGCAGGTGATGGAGCGATTCATGGAATCTGTAAGATTTGTAAAAACTTGCACCACCTGTTCGTTTCCCATCGCGGCATTGGGACCGATTCGAAAGCTTGACCCATGAAGCATCGGAGGACCATACTACAGTGCCGCTTTGGAGGTCCGACTCGAATGGAGGAGGCATTCCGGACACTGGCCGTGAGGGGAGTGCACTGGTTCGACGTCCTGGACGTCCTGGCCGTGACCGCGCTTTTCTTTCTCGTGTTCCGGCAGGTGCGGGGCACCCGGTCGCTGCACATGCTCATCGGGGTCGTGGTTCTGGCCGTGGCCAACGCCCTCTCCGGACTTCTGGAGATGACCGCCACCCACCGCCTCCTCCAGAACGTGCTCTTCTACATCCCCTTTGCCGTCATCGTGCTCTTCCAGGAGCCCATCCGGAAGTTTTTGGCCACCCTGGGCGGGACCTTCTTCGGGTATCGCGCGGGCCGCGAGGCCACGAGCCGGGTGGCGAAGGAGACGGCCAACGCTTGCTTCATCCTCGCGGAGCTCCGTTACGGTGCGATCATCCTGCTGGAGCGCAGCCAGGGGCTGAAGGAGTACGCCGAGACGGGCATCCGCATCGGGGCCGCGGTCTCATCCGACCTTCTGGTCACCCTCTTCTACCCGGGGACGCCTCTGCACGACGGGGCGGCGCTCGTAGCGGAGGGAAAGGTGATGGCGGCCAGCTGCTTCCTGCCGCTCACCGCGGGCACGCTGCCCACGACCTACGGGACGCGGCACCGGGCCGCCGTCGGAATCACGGAGATCTCAGACGCCGTTTGCGTAGTCGTGAGCGAGGAGCGGGGGGTAGTCTCCCTCGTGATGGACGGCAGACTGGAAACGGTGGACAGCTCCGACGAACTGGAGCGCAGGCTCACTGACCTCCTGGGAGGAAAGCCCGTTGAAAGTCCGGCAACCGAATCCGGAAGCTAGGGGCAGGCTTCGCGAGCGTCCGCCCCTTTCCCTGATCGTTCTCTCCTTTGTGTTGGCCCTGCTTTACTGGGGGTACACGGTCTCCGAGGAGAAGTCCCTGAAGGACGTCAGCGTCCCCCTGGAATTCACGAACGTCCCTAAGGACCGAATCGTTGTCGGGGAGAACCTCCCCCGCCTGGTGACGGTGGAGATCAAGGGCTCCCCCGAGATGCTCAGGAGGGTTCGCGAGGAGGACGTGGACGCTAAGGTGGACGTGGGCAAGCTGCAGCTCGGTCCCCAGGTGCTGGAGATCGGACAGGAGGACATCCGCCTGCCTTCCTCCGTCTCCTTCGTGCGGGTTCTGCCTGGGGTGCTGCACTTCACCCTGGAGCGCAAGGTGACGGAGACGCTCCCCCTGGCTCCCCGCTTCACCGGGCACGTGGCGAGGGGCAAGCAGGTTCTCGGCTGGTCCATCGATCCGCCCAATACGCGCATCGAGGGGCCGGAGAGCATCGTGCGCCGCATGCACAACGCTCCCACCCAGCCCGTCTCCTTGGAGGGGCGATCGCAGGACTTCCAGACCCCGGTCGTGCCCACCTTTTCGGACACGGAGATTAGCGTGCTGGATCTGGGTCCTTACACCCTCAACGTCCGGATCGGCGAACGCCGCAGCCAGAGAACCATCGGCCCTATCCCCATCAAGGTGCTCCATGCCAAGTACCCGGTCGTGCTGGAGCCCACCACCCTGAAGGTCATGGTGGATGGCCCCTTTTCCTTGGTTCGGACCCTCACGCCGCAGGATTTGGTAGCCGAGGTGGACGTGACCGGGCTGAAGCCCTCGAACCAGGCCTACCAGCTCAGGCCGGCGGTCCGGTTCACGAGCACCAACCTGGCGGCGCAGGTGGAGATCACCTCCTGGATCCAGCGCTTCGTGGGTGTGAAGGTGCTCAAACCCGGGCAGACCGCCGAGCCTTTGCCGGCGCCCCTTCCAGCGGGAGGGGAGCTCCCTTGAGACGCCGTTATTTCGGAACCGACGGTCTGCGGGGCCGGGCCGGTCAGTTTCCCCTCGACCCGCCCTCGGTGAGAGCGCTGGGTAGGGCCGCCGGCCTTATTCTCGGCGGCTCCGGAGCCACGGCGCTGGTGGGCATGGATCCCCGGGAATCGAGCGGCTGGATCAGCGCGCAATTGCTGGCGGGCCTCCGGGAGAGCGGGGTGGAGTGCCGCTTCGCCGGAGTGATCCCCACACCGGGGCTGGCACGGCTCGCGGCCGCCGGCGGATACACCTTCGGTGCCATGGTGTCGGCCTCCCACAACCCCTTCGAAGACAATGGGATCAAGTTTTTCTCCGGCAGTGGATTCAAGCTCCCGGACGAGACCGAACACCACATCGAGGTGGCGCTGGAAGGGCTCAGGGAGGGATCGGGGCCCGCGCCCGAGGCCGACTCTCCCGGTCCGCCGGAGATGGGGATGGAACGGGCCTACGTGGAGTGGCTCCAAAGCCTCTGGCGAGGCCGGTCCCTGGGGGGATGCCGGCTGGTGCTGGATGGGGCGAACGGCGCGGCCCACCGGGTGGCCCCGGCCCTCTTTCGGGCGCTGGGGGCGGAGGTGGTATGCCACGCCTGCGAGCCCGACGGCCGAAACATCAACGCGGGTTGCGGAAGCCTCCACGCACAGGATTTCGCGGCCAAGGTCCGGGAAGCCGGCGCCGACATGGGATTCGCCTTCGACGGCGACGCCGACCGCTGCATGGCCGTCACGCCCTCCGGAAAGGTCCTGGACGGAGATTTCATTCTCTACCACGAAGCTCTGGCGCGCCTTCCCGAGGATAGGCTCCCAGGGGGCTGGGTGGTGGGGACCGTGATGAGCAACCTCTGGCTGGAACAGGCGCTGAAGCGGGAGGGGTTGCGCTTCTTCCGGGCACCCGTGGGCGACCGATACGTCTTGCAGTGCCTTCAAGACCGCGGTGGTCTCCTAGGCGGTGAACCCTCGGGGCACATCCTGTTCCTCGACCTGGCCACCACCGGCGACGGCCTTCTGACGGCGCTTAACTACGCCATGCTCGCCAGGGACGCCGGAGGAATGGAAGCCCTGGCGGAGGGGATCCGCCCCTACCCGCAGGTGATGGTCAACCTGAGAGTGGAGAGGAGGCTTCCCCTGGAAGAACAACCGGCCATCTGCGCGGCCCTCGATGAGGAGAAAGCTCGGCTGTCCGACCGCGGGCGGATCATCCTCCGCTACTCCGGTACCGAGCCCTTGCTGAGGCTCATGGTGGAGGCCGATACCCTTTCCCGTGTGAAGGGTGTCGTGGAGAGACTGAGGGCCGTCCTCGTGCGGACTCTCGGCGAGGCTTAAGCTCTAGGTGAAGGAGGGGCCCATGAAGCTGGGTGTCAACATCGATCACGTGGCCACGCTCCGGCAGGCGCGAAAGGGGACCGAGCCCGATCCGGTCCACGCCGCCGTGCTCTGCGAACTCGCCGGGGCGGACGGGATCACCGTTCATCTGAGGGGAGACCGCCGCCACATCCAGGACCGGGACGTGGAGCTGCTGAAGCGGACCATCGGGACGCGGCTCAACATTGAGATGGCCGCCACCACGGAGATGCTGGAGAGGGCCGCGGCCATTCAGCCCTGGCAGGTCACGCTGGTACCCGAGAGGCCCAACGAGGTTACCACCGAGGGGGGGCTGGACGTGGTGCTCAACCAGGCCCAGCTCGCGCAGGCGGCGGCCAGGCTGGCCTCCCACGGGATCCGCGTGAGCCTCTTCGTGGACCCGAACCTGAACACCGTCCGGGCCGCCCACAAGGCTGGGGTGCAGGCCGTGGAGATCAACACCAACGCCTACGCCGTCGCCCGCACGGAGGCGGAGCGGGCGGCCGCGCTCAAGGCCATCGACGAAGCCGTGAGGATGGGGAGCAAGTTGGGCCTTGGCATCCTGGCCGGGCATGCCCTCAACTACCGGAACGTCGGCCCCATTGCGGCCATGGAGCTAGTGGAGGAGCTCAATATCGGCCACGCCATCATCGCCAGGGCGCTCTTCGTGGGACTCCAGCAGGCCGTGGCCGAGATGAAGGCCCTGCTGAAGTAAAAGTCGGAAAACGAAAGAAAAGGGCCAACCACAGAGACACAGAGGCACAGAGAATGAGGAGTGAAGCGAATGGAGGAGTCCGCCACCGGCGGCCCCGTCGCCTCGGCGTCATCCTGAGGACCCCTTCGAGGCGGCACCCTCGAAGGATCTCGGGGGTGTGAGGTACCCGAACCCCGCCTGAGATCCTTCCGGGAGAGCCCGCTGCGGGGAGCCGTCAGGATGACAGGAGGCGCGGGTGGCGAGGCCGAAGACGGAATTCGGGGAAAGAACCACCACGAAGACACCAAGGTACCAAGGGATGGCGGAAGGCGAATAGGGAAACGGGCAAACCACGGAGACACAGAGCCACAGAGAATTGGGGAGTTGGCATGATTTCAAACGGCAACGGGCAGCAGTGGGCCACTCACAGGAGCATTCTCTTCCCCTCTGTGCCTCTGTGTCTCTGTGGTTATCTTTCTTCGTCTCCCGTCCATCTTGCGTCTGGCGCCTCGCGTCTCGCCCTTCGTAGGTAGTGCCCCATGAGAGTGCTCGACCTCAGCCATCGCATCGAACCGGAGATGCCCATGTTCCCGGGCGACCTGCCTCCCGAGTTCCAGGCCGCCGCCACCGTGGAGCGGGACGGCTATGCCGCTCGGCGAATCGGACTGCACAGCCACACCGGAACCCACGTGGATGCCCCGGCGCACCTCCTGGCGGAGGGAGGGACGCTGGATGCGATGGACCCCGGCCGGTTCGTGGGCAGTGCCCGGGTGGCGCGGGTGCCCGCCGGGGAGACTTCCGCCATCGGATTGAACGAGCTTCAAAGACTCTCCGGCGACCTGGCCGGACTCAGCTTCCTGCTCATAGATACGGGGTGGGCCAAACGCTGGGGAACTCCCGGCTACCAGGAGGGCTTCCCTTGTCTGGAGCCCGAGGCGGCCCGCTGGCTGGCCGGCTCCGGCCTCTCGGGCGTGGGCGTTGATGGCCCCTCCTTCGATCCCGCCGGCTCGGACGGCCTGCCCGTCCACCGGATTCTTCTCCAAGCGGGAAAGCTCCTGGTGGAGAACCTGGCCGGCCTCGACCTCGTACCGGAGGCCCCGTTCCTCTTCGCCTGCCTTCCCCTGCCTCTGGCCCGCGCGGAGGGCGCGCCGGTGCGCGCCGTGGCCATCCTGTGACCCTTGGGCGGCATCGCACCGGCCTCGCGGCGAGCGCGCTTCTGGGCGCGCTCCTCGCTCTTGGCCTCCTGGGCCTCGCCGCGTGCGGCGGGGAGCGGACGCGGACCGTGGAGATCGCCCTGCCCAGCGAGGGAGGCGTGTACTGCCCCGGCCGGGGCTTTCTCTACGCCCGGACGAGCGAGAAGATCCGCTTCCTTCTGACGGGAAAGGCCACGGAATCGGACCTGCGCGACTACATCGCCGTCCTCATGGGGGAGCCGGGCCGCCGGGCCCCGGAGAGCGTGAAGCGGCACGAGATCCTCTCCAGCAGTGTGGAGCTCCTCCTGCACCCTTTCGCGGGTGCCGGGAGGGCGGCCGATCATGAGATGGCCCGCTTGCAGACGGGCGCCATGCAGGGTCAGTTGGCCGAGGTGAGGCACGCGCTCTTCGACCGGGCCTCCTTCGACGCCTCCCTGGACTCGGTCCTGGTGCCCATGGGCGCCTACGGACTCGGAGGACCGGCGGCGGGCTGGGGCCTGCTGAATCTGGCGACGGGCGACTTCCGCCGGCTCGCCGATAGCTCCCTCCTGCCCGCCGAGCGAGGGCCGGGAGGAGCCGGAGGGCGGATCGAGATGGCCTGGCTGCACCCGGGACGGGAGGGGCTGATCCTCGCCATGGACGGGGCCGGGCGGGCCGGGGTCTCGGACCTCCAGGGCCGCCGCTACCCGAAGGCGGAGGAGACCGCCTGGTCCGTGGCCTGGAACCCTAGCCTTCCCTACTTCTACGCCTCGGGCCCCGGAGGCGTCTTCAGGGTGGACCTGGAGGGGCGGCTCACCCCCCTGCGCCTCGGGGAGCACGCCCGCTTCCAGCGCATCGAGGTGAGCCCGGACGGGCGCCGCATGCTGCTCTTTCCGGCCGGTGGATCGGGCCCGCCCGTGACGGTTGGATTGAACAGCGAGGGTCTGGCGGCGGGGCGCACGGTTCCCCTGCCGGTGGAGGCGGCGCAGGCCCCCTACGTGGTCTGGGAGCCCCAGGCCGGCCGTTTTCTCTGGTGCTTCGATCCGGCGGACGGCCGGGCGTGGCGGGTGGATACCGCCGCGGGAAAGGTGGCCGGAACCTGGTCCTACGACGCCGGGCGGACGAGGCTGAAGGCCGTGCAGACCGGGGACGATCCGACGGTGACGCTGACCTACGTGCCGGCCGGCCGGCCGGTCTGGGCCAGGACCCTCGCCTACCTGGACTGCCGGACCATGACCTTCGTCGGGATCGAAGCCGTGCCCCCCGTCGCGAAACTGCGCTGGACCGCCGCGGAAACGGCGGCTCGTTGACGGCGCGGCGCGCAACGCCCCCTTCGGGGCAGACAGACCGATTCAGAACCGGCTGGGGCGGTAACCGAGCAGGCGCGCCGGAAGGGTGACGACGGCGGCCATGAGATCGAGCATCCCCTTCACCGCGATGCCCGCCACCCGGAAAGGAATGGACAGCAGCCAGAGGAGGGGATAGAGCACCAGCACCAGCAGCGCCAGCGGCCAGCAGAAGAACAGCAGCAGGAACCAGAGCAGAATTTTCACCACGGCCGCCTCCTACAGAGCGCCCTCACCTTCTTACTACGGCGCCCGGTCTTCGTAAGTTGCAGGTACGCTCCTCGCCTGAGGGCCCTCATGGACAGGCTTCACCGGTCCTGGAGGGGGTGGTCGGCCCAGCCGTGGAATTTGCCGAGGCGGCGGTATTCGGCGACGTAGTCGGCGTAGTTGCGCCAGCCGTTGCGGACCGCTTCGCGCTCGGTCTCGGTGAGGGGGCGGACGGGTTTTGCGGGGGAGCCCATCACCAGGTGGCCGGCGGGCATGACGCGCCCCTGGGCAACCAGCGAGCCGGCCCCCACGATCACCTCCTCCTCGATGAGGCAGCCGTCCAGGAGAATTGCGCCCATGCCGATGAGCGAGCGCCCCGCGAGGGTACAGCCGTGGAGGATGGCGCCGTGGCCGATGACGACCTCGGGGCCGATCTCCAACGGGAAGCGCTCGTGCGTCGTGTGGAGCGCGCAGTGGTCTTGCACGCTGGTGCGAGGCCCGATGCGGATCCAGTGGACGTCGCCGCGGATGGAGGCGTGGAACCAGACCGAGACCTCCTCGCCGATGGTCACGTCGCCGTTGATGCGCGCCGTGGGGTCCACGTAGACGGAGGGGTGGATATCGGGTGAGCGTTCGAGGTGGGGCAGGTGCATGGGGACCTCCGGGAATGCGAGACGGGAGACGCGAGACGGTAGACGCGAAACGCGAAACGCGAGACGCGAAACGCGAAACGGGAAACGCGAGACGCGAGACGCGAAACGCGAGACGCTGGGCGCGAGCGGCGAGACCGATGGGGAAATGGGCGGCTTCCCCGCAGGTCGAGATGGGGAGATGCCGAGATGAGGAGATGAGGAGACGAGGAAATGCAATGAAGATCCCGTTCTCCTCATCTCCCCTTCCCTCATCCATCATCCCTCATCCATCATCATCCCTCACCCCTTCACCACCTTGTCATAAATCCACAGGGCGAGGGCGATGAGGACGGCCCAGGCTCCGAAGGCGAACCAGACGCCGTCGGGCATGCCGCGCGCCTGGAAGAACTTCACCAGGTGGCCGCCCACGGAGGGGCCGAAGCCGAAGCCGATGGCGAAGGGCAGGAAGCCGTAGCCGATGTAGAGCGCCAGCTTCTCCTTGGGGGCGATGACCGAGACGTACTCCACCATGCGCGGGCTGAACATCATCTCCCCGATGGACCAGATGACCAGCGAGAGGGCCACCGCCCAGGCGCCGAGCACGTAGCCGAAGGGGCCCACGGAGGCCACCGCCACGGCCGAGATCAGGATGCCCACGACCATGGAGGGCAGGGGACGGTAGCGCCCCATCCACTTCCCGACGAGCACCTGGAAGCAGACGATCATGATGGGGTCAACCGCCTGGAAGTACTCGATGTGGGCCTTCATGGCGGGGTCCAGGCCGGTGATGAAGAGGGGGATGTTGGTCCAGATCTGGCTGTAGAGCGCCCAGACCCCCGAGAAGATCAGGATGAAGACGAGGAGCTTGCCGTCCCCGAAGCGCTGGGGCTGGAGGAGGCCGCCTCCCCGCCGTCCCTCGCGTCGCTCCCGGGCCCGCAGGGGAAGGTCCACGGCGAGATTCAGCAGGACCCACAGCCCCGCGGCCAGCAGGAGCGTCTCTCCGTCCATCCAGCCCTTCAGCCACCCGGCGCAGGCCATCGCCAGCCCCGCGGCGGTGAGCAACAGCCGGGCGTTGCCGAGCACCAGGACCATCTCCCCCAGGACCACGCCGAGCGACTTGCCCTTGGCCTCCTCGGCCACCGGGAGGTTTCGGAAAAAGACGAGGGTCACGGCCAGGGCCGCCGTCTCCACGATGCCGCAGGCCACGAAGATGAGCGCCGGGTGGCCCGTGGAGGTCCGCACCACGTTGGCGAGGAAGGGGGCGAAGAAGGAGCCGATGTTGATGACGGTGTAGTAGATCGAGAAGCCGAGGGTGCGGTTCTCGTCCGTGGAGGCCGACTTGACGGCGCCGGCGATGACGGGCTTTATCACCGCCCCGCCCAGGGCGATGGTGAGGAGGGCCGCGAACATCCAGGGATAGCTCGCCACGCGGCTCGCCCAGAAGTAGCCGCCCGTGACGATGACGAGGGAGACCGCCATGGTGGGCCGGAAGCCGTAGCGGTCGGCCAGCGCGCCGATGAGGATGGGCAGGAAGTAGCCCATGAAGAGCATGGTGCCGTACATGGCGTTGGCCCGGAGCTGGCCGAAGCCGAGGTCCTGCGCGAGGTAGATGATGAGGTAGGCGAGCATGCAGTAGGAGGCGAGGCAGTGCAGCAGCTCGGTCGCGATGGCCGCCCAGAAGGTCTGGTTGAACTGCCGTAGCGAGGCCAGGAGTCCAGTCTTCATCCAAAATTCGCCGATTGAAAGGCAGGCGGCTTCGGCCAAGTTTCGGGTTCCCGGGGGGCAAGGCGTTGTTTCTTGGACGGGGAGGGCCATTCCCTCCCCGCCCCACGGGCGAAGCCCGCTGGGGCCCCACCCCACCCTTGGGGCTTCCTCCCCCGGATCAAGTCCGGGGTCGGAGGCCACCCAAATCCCTTGGAGGGTGAAGACCGTCTTTCACGGAAACGGTTTTGCATCTGCCTTTCGTTGCCGCTCCAATGTCCAATCGCGGGATTTGGGTTCATGCGGGTCTCCTCAAAAGGGCTTCAGGGGGTAGGGGCCAGCCGGATGCGCCGCAGGATGGCCGGGATGTCGCGCGGGTAGGCGTGGATCCAGAGGACCGCCAGGCCGAGGTGCTCGAAGGCGTCCCAGACCGCCCGGCGCGAGGCCGAGTAGCGGATGGCCTCGCGGCTGCCGCCGGGGAGGGGCGCCGGAGGCTTGAGCAGGATGAAGTGGCGGTTGGGGACCGCGAGCTTGCGGGCCAGATCGATCAGCCGCCGCAGGTTCGGGTCCTCCCCCGAGGTGCCGATGAAGAGGCAGGTGGTCCTGGCCAGGAGGTCGATGAAGACGTGGTCCGTCCAGTGGTATGGCTGGTGCAGCCGGTCGTGGTAGTCGTCCTCCGAGAAGATGAGGCTGGTGGAGCGCCGCAGGGAGGGGTCGGCGGGCAGGAATCCGTGGGTGTGGTAGATGGGGATTCGGTGGCGGGGGATCTGGATCGGGGCCTCGAAGATGCTCCGGTAGCGCCCCGCCACGCCGAGGCGCTGGGCAAAGGTCTCCAGGAGGTCGTCGAAGTTCAGGGTCAGGATGGCCGAGAGGCGCTCCATCGCCAGGATCTCCCGCACCGTGCCGGAGAGCCGGGGCGGCCGCTGGTAGAGGGCCTTGCGGACTTCGTCCAGGAACCGGTCCCCCAGCTTCGCCTTGACGTAGCGAACGATCATGGGCCGGACGCGCTCCTTGAGGGTGGCCTCGATGTCCCGCACGTGGAGCGGCGCCTCCTCCGGCCCCACGGCGTCGTACAGCCCGGCCAGCGAGCTGCGCAGCAGGCTCCGGGTGAGCTCCTCCCACATGGGCAGGCCGCAGGCCTTGGAGACCCCGGCCCCGAGGACGAGGCTGAGCCGGCCCTCCCGGTAGGCCTCCTGGAGGGCCTTCAGTGCGGGAGCGTTCCACTCCCCCTCCTTCTGGACCTCGCGGTCGGCCAGCTCCTTGCGCCGGGCGGAGGGTTCAGCCACCGGCCGCGAAGGGCCGTCCGGTCCCTTTGAGGAATTCCTTGCCATCACCATTCCCCCGGCGAGCGGTGCCGCCTTGCCATCGTCGCATCGTGCCCCAGGACGGGTCAAGAAGAAATGGGGTCAGGTCTTGAGGAGCGGCCAGGATAGGCTGGTCCGATGGGAAAGGAGGTGGCGAAACTCCTTGAAATTCGGTGAGTCGTCCAGCGGGTGCGAAACCCGCCCGGTCAAAGCTGAGCCCGGCGGGCCGGAAGC
>Ga0078972_1009700_pt1 | contig 18744 bp, 20 predicted proteins | sample YelNatPaOPGAMG01_FD_67568 | JGI IMG/M metagenome (GOLD analysis project Ga0078972, IMG submission 67568) | Hot spring thermophilic microbial communities from Obsidian Pool, Yellowstone National Park, USA - OP-RAMG-01 (SPADES assembly) (version 2) | ecosystem: Environmental > Aquatic > Thermal... | reverse complement strand
TCGTCCAGGTGTCGGCGCCGCTTGACCGGCAGCATCCCTTGCGCTTGCTCTTGCATCGCTCAGCCTCCATCGTGTGATCGATGATGGGCATTGTTCAGCGTCAAGCTGCGCGCGAAAAGGACGCCAAGGGGTTACCGGTTACGCCACAGCTCAGCCCAGGTGAGGGCCAAGGGCAAAGCGCGCGAGCAGTCAAAGACCAAGGCACAAACCGATGCGCAGGCAACCGAGACAGAACCGTTCTGAGAGGCCCGGCCGCCAGCAAGCCGCTGCGGGCTCCGCCCTTCGCAGCTTGCTGGCGGCCATTCACATCTGAGCAAGAAGGAGCTTCAAGAAACAGCTTTGACCGTATAGTTATCCACAACCGAGTATCCAAAAACCCGGTTCAGATCCCTGGTCAAAATTCAATCGGCACAACTGATCAATTTTGAATCGGCGCCAACAGCGATGTGGGTCAGATTTGGGCCAAAGCGTGTTTTACGCACGTTTAAGGCATTCAACAAACTTACGTAAGTTGTTGATTTTATGGTGCCCAGAACGGGAATCGAACCCGTATGACCTGTTTAGGGTCGGCGGATTTTAAGTCCGCTGCGTCTACCAATTTCGCCATCCGGGCAAGCAGCAGCGCGCTAGGCTAGATATGGAGGCGGGGGTCGGAATCGAACCGGCATAGACGGCTTTGCAGGCCGCTGCATAACCACTCTGCCACCCCGCCGGGTGATGGGCTTGTGCGCAACAAAAATTAGATCGTACGCAAAACCGCCTCGGTTTGCTGCGTCGGGATTGGGTCTCTTGCAGATCGATCCTGCAGGATCCAATACCACGCGCTCCGGGCATAAAAAAAGGAAGCCTGGCTTCCCTTTTTTCAGAATATGGAGCGGGAAACGAGACTCGAACTCGCGACCTCAACCTTGGCAAGGTTGCGCTCTACCAACTGAGCTATTCCCGCGTAAACTGAAATTATTGCGAGCGCTGATCTGTTTGTCAATAGCCTGCGCATGCTCAATGCAAACCACGTTCGTCGGGCTCGTCCACCGAAGTGGCAATCACACTCACTGGGCGGCCTTTGATGCGATGCCAGACATACACAGCATACCCCGAGATCCCATACAGCACGAACAGACCAAACAAAACGAGCGGCGGTTGATAGGCAATCAAGCCGATCAACAAAACAATCAAGAATATGCTGATGAAGGGAACACTGCGACGAAAACTCACGTCCTTGAAACTGTAGAACGGCACATTGGTCACCATGGTGATGCCTGCGAAGAGGGTGATGACAAAACTGAACCAGGAAACATGGGCACCCTGCACACCGGCATCTGTCATGATCCAGAGGAAACCGGCGACCAATGCGGCAGCCGCGGGGCTGGGCAAACCTTGGAAATAACGTTTGTCGATCACGGCCACATTGGTGTTGAAACGCGCCAGACGCAAGGCAGCGCCAGCGCAATACACAAAGGCAGCCAACCAGCCCAGTTTACCCAGGCCGCGCAAGGACCACTCGTAAATGATCAGCGCAGGTGCTGCACCGAAGGAAACCATGTCGGCCAGCGAGTCGAACTGCGCACCGAACTCGCTCTGGGTGTTGGTCATGCGCGCAACACGCCCGTCGAGGCTGTCAAGCACCATGGCCGCAAAGATTGCCGTCGCTGCGGAGTCATAGCGCCCACTCATGGCCATGACAATGGCATAGAAACCGCAGAACAAGGCGGCAGCAGTGAACGAATTGGGCAGCAGGTAGATGCCACGTCGGCGGCGATGCGCGGGATCCTCTTCGGGGCACGGGGGTTGATCGTGCGATACGGTAGGAGCATTGGCCTCTGAATTCGGAGGTTGCCCCATCGCTTCCGCGCGGGCCTCTTGCTGCGGAAATGGCGACACGTTACGCGACATGGTGGGCCTCATTGAAGTCAGGCCGGTGCGAGGAGGCCATCTCAGGCTGCCAGATCGGCCAGAACGGTGCTGCTTGCATAGACTTTGTCACCAATCGAGACGCGCGACTGCGAGCCCAGTGGCAGATAGACATCCACCCGCGAGCCGAAGCGGATAAAGCCAAAGCGCTGTCCTCGCTGCAAGGACTCTCCCGCTTCCACGTAGCAAAGGATGCGCCGCGCAATCAGCCCCGCAACCTGCACAGCGGTCACCAAACGCCCACCGCTGTCGATCACCAAGGCGTTGCGTTCGTTTTGCTCGGAGGCCTTGTCGAGATCAGCATTGAAAAACTTACCCGGGAAGTATCGCACTGCACGCAGCGTTCCGTCGACTGGAGCCCGGTTGGAGTGCACGTTGAACACGTTCATGAACACGCTGATTTTCAGTGCGTCACGTTGCGCGTAGGTGTCAAACGCATGCTCGATGGCGACGATGCGACCATCTGCCGGGCTGAGCACGGCAAGAGGGTCAGTAGGAATGGGCCGTGCCGGATCGCGGAAAAACTGAATGACAAAAAGGCTCAGCAGCCACAGCGGCAAGGACCACCAGAACCCTGCCAGCCCCCATACGATGACGGAGAGAAGGACACTGCTGGCAATGAATGGCCAGCCTTCACGGGCAAGTATGGGATGGGGATAAGTCATGGCAAGAGTTTAGTCGCCTGACAGGCGAACAGACGGCAAAGCCGAGGGTCTGCAAGCACAACACCCGGCATCTGCCGGGTGTTGTGCATGAAAAAACGCTGTGTTCAGTTCCAGGACTGGCCCGCCAGTTTGTTCGCCTTGATCCATGGTGGTACGCAAGACTGCGTGACCTGTACTGCAACAGACCGCGCTATGGGCGAACCGCGCCCGACCTGCAAGCCGGACGCTGCCGTTCAAGGTAAAAGTCAGTTACGCGATTTGTCGACGAGCTTGTTCGCCTTGATCCAGGGCATCATCGCCCGCAGCTTCTCGCCCACCTGTTCGATCTGGTGATCGGAGGTCAGACGGCGGCGTGACAGCAGAGTGGGCGCACCGGCGCGATTTTCCAGAATGAAGCTCTTGGCATACTCACCGGTCTGGATGTCTTTCAGGCACTGACGCATGGCGTTCTTGGTGTCCTCGGTCACAACCTTCGGCCCAGTGACATACTCACCATACTCCGCATTGTTGGAGATGGAGTAGTTCATGTTCGCAATGCCGCCCTCATAGATCAGGTCGACGATGAGCTTGAGTTCGTGCAGGCACTCGAAATACGCCATCTCCGGGGCATAGCCAGCTTCGACCAGGGTTTCGAAACCCGCCTTGATCAGCTCGACGGTCCCGCCGCACAGCACGGCCTGCTCGCCGAATAGATCGGTTTCGGTTTCTTCGCGAAAATTGGTCTCGATGATGCCGGCCTTGCCGCCGCCATTGGCCACGGCATAGGACAGCGCCAGATCGCGCGCCTTGCCAGACTTGTCTGCATGCACCGCGATCAGGTGCGGCACACCGCCACCCTGAGTGTAGGTGCTGCGCACGGTATGGCCAGGCGCCTTCGGTGCGATCATGATGACGTCGAGATCGGCACGGGGCTGCACTTGTCCATAGTGCACGTTGAAGCCGTGTGCGAACGCGAGTGCTGCGCCCTTCTTCATGTTCGGCTCGACAGCATGGCGGTAGACCTCGGCGATGCTTTCGTCTGGCATGAGCATCATCACCACATCGGCGCCTTCGACGGCCTTCTCCACTTCGGCCACTTTCAGACCGGCCTTCTTGGCCTTGTCCCAGGACGCGCCGTTTTTGCGCAGCCCAACGGTGACTTTCACGCCGCTGTCGTTCAGGTTCTGGGCGTGAGCGTGGCCTTGCGAGCCATAACCCACAATAGTGACTTTCTTGCCCTTGATGAGCGAGAGATCGGCGTCTTTGTCGTAATACACGTTCATATTGGCTCCTGCTTTAAGAGGGTTTGCATTGCACGCGCCGAAACGCGCCCGGATGCGAAGGGGGAAGACAGAAAAAGGAAAGTGTTCGCGGCTGGTGTTCAGGCGCGCAAGATACGTTCGGCGCGGCCAATCCCGCAACTGCCGGTTCGCACCGTTTCGAGGATGGCCGTTGCATCGACCGCCTGGATGAAGGCATCGAGCTTGGCTGCATCGCCGGTGAGTTCGATGGTGTAGGACTTGTCGGTCACGTCGATGATGTGGCCGCGGAAAATATCAGACATACGCTTGATCTCCTCGCGCTCCTTGCCCACGGCGCGCAGCTTGATCAGCATGAGCTCACGTTCGATGAACGAGGCCTCGGTGAGATCGACCACCTTGACCACCTCGATGAGCCGGTTGAGGTGCTTGGTGATCTGTTCGATCACCTCCTCCGAGCCGCTGGTGACGATGGTCATGCGCGACAGCGAGGCGTCTTCCGTGGGCGCAACCACGAGAGATTCGATGTTGTAGCCACGGGCGGAAAACAAACCCACCACGCGAGACAAGGCGCCCGCTTCGTTTTCCAGCAAAACTGCAATGATGTGTTTCATGGTGTCACTCCTCTGCGCAGGCTTCGTGCGGTGCCGGTAAGCGCCGCCTGGCTGCTGCGAGATTGAAGAGAGAAGGGTGTGCAGCGACGCCGCACTCTGTCGGAAAAGGCGCTTGTCGCAAGCTTTGCAGACTGCCGTGCCCGGTGAGACGCGGCCGCTGCAAAGCCAGCAATGTTGCGCGGTTCAAATAGTCAAAGATCCTCCGAACCAAGCAGCATGTCGGTGATGCCGCGCCCAGACTGAATCATCGGCCAGACGTTCTCGGTGGGATCGACCGCGATGTCGAGAAACACCGTGCGGTCTTTCATCGCAAACGCCTTTTCCATCGCAGGACGCAGGTCTTCGAGACGATCGACCTTGATCCCCACATGGCCATACGCTTCGGCAAGTTTGACGAAGTCGGGCAGGGAGTCCATGTAAGAATGCGAGTAGCGGCCTTCGTACTCGATCTCCTGCCACTGCCGCACCATGCCCAGATAGCGGTTGTTGAGCAGGATGACTTTCACCGCCGTGCCGTACTGCAGGCAGGTCGCGAGCTCCTGGATGTTCATCTGGATGGAACCGTCGCCGGTGACGCAAACCGCCTCGGCCTCCGGCTTGGCTAGCTTAATGCCCATGGCGTAGGGCAGTCCCACGCCCATGGTGCCCAGGCCACCGGAATTGATCCAGCGGCGCGGCTCGGGGAATTTGTAGAGCTGCGCGGCCCACATCTGATGCTGTCCCACATCCGAGCAGATATAGGTTTCGCGATCCTTGGTCAGCTCGTATAGGGTTTCGATCACGGCTTGCGGCTTGATGACTTCCGTGGAATGCTCGTAAGCTAGGCAATCGCGCTTGCGCCACTCTTCGATCTGCGCCCACCAGGCCGCCAGCGCGCCGCCGTCGTTCTTGTGGCCGGCCTTGAAAGACTGTTCGAGCTGATCGATGAGTTCCTGCAGCACCTCGCCGACGTCGCCCACGATAGGCACGTCCACTTTCACCCGCTTGGAGATGGAAGACGGGTCGATGTCGATATGCACGATCTTGCGCTGCACCTGGGCAAAGTGGCCCGGATTGCCGATCACGCGGTCATCGAAGCGTACCCCCACCGCGAGCAGCACGTCGCAGTGCTGCATTGCCATATTCGCTTCATAGGTGCCGTGCATGCCCGGCATGCCAAGGAACTTTGGGTCTTCGCCGGGAATCGAGCCAAGGCCCATCAGGGTGTTGGTGCAAGGATATTTCAAAAGATCGGCCAGCTTGCGCAACGCGGGCGACGCATTGGCCAGCACCACTCCACCGCCGGTGTAAATGTAGGGGCGCTTGGCCGACAGCAACAGTTGCACCGCCTTGCGAATCTGCCCGCCGTGGCCCTTGCGGACCGGGTTGTACGAGCGCATTTCCACGGACTTGGGATATTCAAATTGCGTGGTGTGACGCGAGACATCTTTCGGCACATCCACCACCACCGGGCCGGGACGGCCGGAACGCGCAATGTGGAAGGCTTTTTTCATCACCGTCGCCAGGTCGCGCACGTCCTTGACCAGGAAGTTGTGCTTGACCACCGGCCGGGTGATCCCCACAGTGTCGCATTCCTGAAAGGCATCGAGGCCGATGGCTGTGGTCGGCACCTGCCCGGTGATGATCACCATAGGAATCGAGTCCATGTAGGCGGTGGCGATGCCGGTGATGGCGTTGGTCGCCCCCGGACCGGAGGTCACCAACGCCACGCCGACCTTTCCGGTGGCGCGCGCATAGGCGTCTGCCGCGTGCACCGCAGCGGCTTCCTGCCGGACCAGCACATGCTGAATGGTCGTTTGCTTGTAAAGCTCGTCGTAAATGTAGAGCACGGCCCCGCCGGGGTAGCCCCACATGAATTCGACGCCCTCTTCCTGGAGGCAGCGCACCAGGATTTCGGCGCCGGTGATGTCCTGCGCCGCGAGGGCGCTGGACTTGGATGCGGCCGTTGCGGCCGACTTGTGTTCTGCGCGGTTCATTTCCATGAGTTCACCTTGTGAATTTCTCTGACGAAAGACTTCAGGTCTCCCTCTGCACCCGCTTGTGGCAGGCCTTCGAGATACGCGTGCAATCAGGAACGTTGTGGGTGCAGCAGGCCGCGCCTAATGCGCTTCGCCCCTTTGCTGCACGGAGGTTCAGACCGAACGGAACTTTATATTGTAGTGCAGCGCAGCACGCCTCACAATGTTGCATGTGATTTTCAGCAAGGCCAGGCACGCGACGCGTTGGCGCTGACGGTCAAGTGTGTGCACCGGTTTCGCGCCAGCGTGCTTTATTTGCGTGCGCCATGCACCACGGCATAATGCCCAGTTGTTTCTCATCCACACGGACCGCCGACCGTCCGACTCGATGGCAACCGAACAAGAACTCAACGACTTTCTCGCCAGCATCGACAAACGCGCCTATTTGCGCGCCGCGTTCTCGACGCGCGATGACGATGCCGCCATGGATCTGGTGCAGGATGCGATGATCAGTCTAGCGACCAAATACGCCAACAAGCCGCGCGATGAACTGCCGCTGCTGTTCCAGCGCATCCTGACCAATGCCATTCTCGACTGGCACCGCAAACGCAAGGTACGCAACGTCTTGTTCAGCAATCTGTCGGATTTCGAGACGCAGGACGGCGACGGGGATTTCGATCTGCTGGAGGCTCTGGATCTCGAACAGGTCAGCGAACATCTCGAGGGAGCGGACACCCAGATGGAGCGGTTGCAAATCCTCAAACATCTGGAAACAGAAATCTCTCGTTTGCCCGCACGTCAACGGGAAGCCTTTTTGTTACGTTATTGGGAGGAACTCGACGTTGCCGAAACCGCCCAAGCCATGGGCTGTTCAGAAGGCAGCGTTAAAACGCATTGCTCGCGCGCCGTTCACTCTCTGGCACGCGTCTTGAAAGCACAAGGCTACGCATGAAAACCGACGCACCCGACACGCTGCGCACCACAGTGGAAGCCCGCCTCTCGCAGCAGCTTGCTGCCCATCTGCATCTGGCCGAGCAGCAGATCAACCCCGAACAATCCGAGCGTCTCAAGGCCTTGCGGCTGATGGCCGTTCATCAGGCGCGCATCACGGTTGCGCAAACCGCGACACAACAGGGTCACACTTTGGCGCTCACCGGTCCGTTCCAGTGGAAAGCCTGGCTGTTCCGTACCAGCGCCGTGCTGCCTTTACTCGTCCTGGTCGCGGGTCTGCTGGCACTTCAGAGCTATCAGCAGGAAAAATTCATCCGCGTCACGGCCGATATCGACACTGCCCTGCTGCTGGGAGAACTTCCGCCCGCTGCCTACGCCGACCCTGGATTTGCCCGTTTCCTCAAACAGGAACGCTAATGACGTTCCAGCTCAGTACCTCGCGCACCTCGCGAACGCGGTTGCTGCTTGCACGCCTGCTGTTTCTTTCCAGCTTGATTGTCCTGCTGGCCTGCAGCCACGCAGTGCATGCTGCCGAGGCCAGTCCGAGCTGGAGGCAGCTCAGCCCGGCGCAACAGCACATTCTCTCGCCGTTGCAAGCGGACTGGCATGAGTTCGACCACGACCGCAAGAAAAAATGGCTGGACATCGCCGCGCGCTATCCCGCAATGAGCCCGGAGCAGCAAAAAATCCTGCAGCGCCGCATGAATGAATGGGCGCATCTCAGCCCGGAAAAGCGGCGTCTGGCGCGGGAAACCTTTCTTTCTACAGGAAAGGCGCCGTTGCAGAGCCGACGCGAAGCGTGGGAGGCCTACAAACAATTGCCTGAGGCCGAGCGCGAACGACTCAAGGAAGAGGCGAAGCATCCCAAGCCCCATCCCGGCCAGGTCGGCAAGTATTTGCAAGAAAAGCAAAAGCGCGAAAACAATCTGCCGCCCGCACCGGTCAAGGCCCATGTGTCCGCACCTGCGGCAAAGTCGGGCACAGCGGCCCCGCCCGTGAAGGCGGTCTCCGGGCCACTGCCCGTCGCCTCCAGCGCCGTGCCCTGCGCCGATGTGCTGCGCTGCCCTGCGCGCTGAGGGCGACCGCGATGGATGGAATGGTTCCCGCTGTCGCTGCGGCTCCCCCGCCTTCCATACTGATTGCCCCGCCACTGCGTCGGCGTCTGGCCTGCCTGATCTACGAGGGACTGATCCTGCTCGGCATTGCGTTGTTTGCCGCGGCCCTGGTCGTTTTTGTCATCCATCTGCTCGGCATCGAACACAAGGCGCACTTACTTCGCCCGGTCATGCAGTGGGCCGAGTTCACGGTCCTCACGGCGTATGGCACCTGGTTCTGGAGCGCGGGCCGCCAGACGCTTCCGATGAAAACCTGGCGTATTCGAGTGATCACCTCCGAGGGCACTGCTCTAACCGTAGGGCGGGCGCTCTGGCGTGCGTTGCTGTGCTGGCTGTGGATCCTGCCCGCGCTGGCGCTCACCGCCGCGCTGCACCCCAGCCCCCGGAACATGGGCCTGCTGCTTAGTGGCGGTGTGCTGCTCTGGGCCGCCACTAGTCTGCTGCGCAAAGATCGGCAGTACCTGCATGATGTACTGGCGGGCACCCGCCTGATTTCTGTCTCGCCCTGAGTCGGACACACTGGGCTGACCCTCCCCCACGCACCCCCACACAATATGAGCGAAACCGGTCTGCACGTCCACTCCCCCCACGAAGAACAGCTTGAAGAGGCCGCGCACCATGAGGGTCACGGCCTGAGTCAGTGGGTCGCCATCTTCACCGCCCTACTGGCGGCGCTGGGCGCCATTGTCAGCTACCAAGGGAGTCATTTGATGAACGAGGTCGTGCTCTTCAAGAACGAAGCCGTTCTGAAGAAGGCGCAGGCGACCGATCAGTGGAATTACTACCAGGCCGCCAGTACCAAGCAGCATCTGATGGAACTCGCCATCCAGCTCACACCGCCGGATAAGCATGCCGAATTCGAAAAATCCATCGCCAAATACAAGGCGCAAAAGCTGTCCATCCGTGCACTGGCCGAGTCGCTCGAGGCCGAATCAAAGCGGGCCGACGCTGAATCCGCACGGATGAACCGGCCGCACACTGACATGGCGCGCGCGCTGATCTTTCTGCAGATTGCCATCTCGCTGGCCTCGATCACCGCGCTCACCCGCCGCACCTGGCTGTTTGCCATCGCCGGGCTCAGCGCCGCTGCCGGTGTGGGACTGTGGCTGTTCGCGCTCGGGGTGATGTAATGTTCAGCCCGCAATCGCCCTGGTATGCCTGGGATGGCTGGAATGCCCGGCTGTTTCTCGCCATCAACCATGCGGGTGACAACGCGGTGTGGAACAACGCCGCGCGGCTGGGCACGGCACTGGCCGATCACCATCTGCTGCCGGTCTACATGGGTCTGGCACTAACCCTTGCGCTGCGCTGGCCCCGGGTGCTGCCGGTACGCAGCGTGCTGGTTTACGCCTGGGCCAATCTGCTGCTCTACCTGGCGATTTATGGCTTGCTCAAACCTCTGGCCAATTTTCCCCGGCCGCTGTCGGTGTTCGGGGCGCAAGCGGTCCATGTGCTGGGCGAGCCCAAATTCGTTCACAGCTTTCCGTCCGGACACGCGGCGTTCGCTGCGGTTCTGGCTACGAGCTTCGCCTTCTCGCTGCCGCGACGGTGGGGCGCACTGCTATGGGTTTTCGTCCTGTGGGTCTGCTGGTCGCGCATTGCCGTTGGGGCACATTTCCCGGCAGACGTCCTCGGCGGCGCACTGGTGGGCCTGCTTTGCGCACTGGCTGCGCACTGGCTCGCGAAGCTCTGGGCGCGGGACGGTGCGTCAAGGTAGCTGCGCTAGACACCGTCCGCCGCGAGCCGACGGGTGGCGTCCCACGCAGCCAAGAACATCTAGGCCCCGCCCGCCCAACCCAGCAGGGTCATCCGTTCGCCCAGCCAGAGCAAGATGCATATTTCAGCCCATCGCGGACGGTATTTCAGGCTGATCGTGGGCGCTGTTTCAGCGTGATCGTGGACGATCTGGGGCGTGCAAGTGATCCCGTGACCGGGCCTAGGCTGGACGCTTTTTTTGATCGATGCCGATGCCCACAACGAGAATCACGATGCGCCAGATCCGAGAGGCATTACGCCTGCGCCCTGCAGCGCGGCTGATCGTGCCCGACCAGGTGCGCGCCCTAGTCAAGCGCCCCGACACCGACGATCCGCTGCCCAACCGCGCGTACGAGGAGTTCGCCAGCCATTACGGCTGCGCGCCGCTGGCCGCACGCCCAGTGCATCCGAGGGATAAGCCCAAGGTGGAAGGCGCGCTGCTCCTGGTCAAGATGTGGATCCTGGCGCGGCTGCGCAACCGCCGCTTCTTCAGCTTGGTCGAGCTCAACGCGGCGATCACCGAACTGATTGCCGATCTGAACCTACGCCCGTTCCAGAAGCTGCCCGGCTGCAGGCCCGACGCATTCCTAGCCGTGGACGCCCCGGCGCTCTCGCCGCTGCCGACCACGCGCTGCGCGCTCGGGAGTTGGAGGCAGGCCAAGGTCAACATCGACTATCACGTCGAGTTCGAAGGCCATGACTACAGCGTGCCGCACCGCCTGGTCGGCAGCACGGTGGAGATGCGCGCAGGCGCCGGGATGCTGGAGATCTTCCATGCCAATCAGCGCGTGGCCTGTCACGCCCTGGACGCCCGCTGCGGCCACCCGAGCGGAAACCACCGGACGTACCGAGCTCTACATCGGCTCCTGGCTGAAGTCGCAGCGGCTTGACAAGATTCTTCTCGCCACCAAGGCGGCAGGACCGGGCTGGGGGCTGAACTGGGTTCGCGACGGTCAACACAACTTCACTCGCAACAACTTGCACCGAGGCTGGACGGCTCGCTCAAGCGCCTGCAGACCGACTATGCCGGTGAGCGTGTAGAACGCCTACAGCCTGCTCAACCGCTCCTGGGAAAGCGGCCTGGCTGAAGTCGCCTGCCGCAAGCGGGTTGCGCTGCTGGCTTACTCTCCGCTGGCCTTCGGCCTGCTGACCGCCAAATACCGCTATAACCCCCAAAGCTCCGGGCGGATGCAGCTGTTCAAGGGGTTTGGCGCCTGCTATGCCAAGCCCCAGGTAGACAAGTCGGTGGCGGCCTATGCCGATTTCGCCGCCGCAGAAGGCCTGACGCCCACGCAATTGGCGCTGGGCTTCGTTTACAGTCATTGGTGCGTCGGCAGCGTGATACTCGGCGCAACCTCCCTGCCGCAACTGGGCGAAGACCTGCGCACCTGCCGCACAGTGTTGTCGCCCCGGGTACTTGCGGCTATTGAGAACATCCACCTCACCATCCCCAATCCGACGCCGTGATACGGCTCAGCTCGGCGGCAGGCACAGTGCAAATGCTTCAACGCTTGAACCGTCCGGCGCAAGCATGCACAGTTCGTTTCTTGCAGACCACATCTGGCAGCCGCAAGACTTGGTCACTTAGGCGACCGATGAGGGCATCCCACGAAGGAATGCAGTTGTTCCCACTTTGGCGCGAAAACCCACGTGCCAGCGTTGGAAGTCAATGCAACTTCATGATTTTATGAGGGCTTTTGGTGCGCCCGGCTGGAATCGAACCAGCGACCCTTGGCTTCGGAGGCCAATACTCTATCCACTGAGCTACGGGCGCAGATCGCAGAGTCGTCAGTTCTGCTCAGTCGGCATCTTAACCTGATCCAGGTGGCGGCTTCTCAGACGCAAAGCGGGTGTGTTGATCGCGGGTGGCACAAGGCGACTCGTGGCAGGGGCTGCGACAGAATGTCACGTTGCTGAGCGTAACGGCATGTGATCGAGATCAAATTCGCGGGCAGCTTTGGGCAGTGTTGGGGTTGACCCGGTCGATGGATCGTGTGCCGCGCATATCATGCAGGTTGGATTTTTTTGTATTCCCACTTCCAAATCGACAACTATGAGCGCACCGCACTCGAATTCTCAATCGGCCTCCTCCAGTGCCAAGGATGTGTCTGACCTGCCTTTTGCGCCCACCTTGCGCAAAATCCTGATCGTAATGGGCATTGGCTTTGCCGTCCCGATCATTCTGTTGTTGCTGATTGCCTTCTACATCGGTAGCAGCAGTGAGCCGCCGGCCGGGTCGGAATCGTTATCGACCGCGGCGGTCGACGCACGTGTCGCCCAGGTGGGTTCTGCCGCAGCGGCGGCCAGCAGTCAGGCGGCTGCTCAGGCAAATGCCGCGTCCATGTCCACGGTGGCCGCAGCAGCTCCGTCAGCGTCCGCCGCAGCGGCTCCGGCGGGTTCCGGCAGCGGGGCCGCCATGCCGGTGGCGGCGACTAAGGTGGACGGCAAGGGACTGTATGAATCGACCTGCATCGCCTGTCACGGTGCAGGTGTGGCAGGGGCGCCGAAGGTGGGCGACAAAGCCGCCTGGGCCCCCATCATTGCCCAGGGCGATGCGGTGTTGTACGACCGCGCTATTCATGGCTATACGGGTAAACACGGCGTGATGCCGCCCAAGGGCGGCTCGACAGCGAGTGATGATGATGTGAAAGCCGCCGTCGATTACATGGTGGCGCAGTCCAAGTAAGCATGCCCTGACTTCATCCGGGTGCATGCACCATGGAGACTGGTTCGAATCGGAAAAGCCCGCGTCACGCGGGCTTTTTTGTCGGCGCCTCCGCAGTTGGATCGGGCTGAAATCCGAAGAACGCCGCCGGGGCGCTGGTGAACTGGCCAATGGGCATCGGTTGTGTGTCGGGTAGTCGCAACTGTGTGCCCTGCGCGTCGAGATATTCGGCAAAGGCCGGGACGTCGTTGCTGTGCAGCAGGGCGCCGCCACGGTCTGTGCGCAGCCAGATCTGCCCGTGCGCATCCATCCAGACGGATTCCACCGCGCAGGGCAGTTGGGTCTGTGTGCACCAATGCCAGCCGTTTTGCGCCGTGTGTTGCAGCCGGACGATCCACGGAGCGGCTTCCAGGCTGACATCCACCCGTTGCGGGCCGTTCTGGAAAAACCACGATCCGCCCGCATCAGAGGTGTAATTGCGGCCGATGAAAGCGGCCAGTCCGTCGTGCAAGACCGGGCCGGCATCGGTCTTGTCCAGGCGGCCGTGAGCGTCGCGCGGCCAGAGGGCGGGGCCGGCGTGATTGCGCATCCACCACTGCCCGCGCTGGTCGAGCGCCAGCCAGCCGGTGCAGCGCGGTACATGCGGCCAACGTGCCATGGCCTGAAGAACGGCGGTGTCCATGTCAGTCAGATGACGGTTTCAATTCAGGTGCCATGCTGGAAGAACTGGAGCAGTCGCCTGGGCAGCCAATCCAGCCGCCCGGGCAGGCCACCTTGCGCAAAGCCCACATGGCCGCCCTGTGTCGGCTGTTCGAGCCGCACCCAGTCGGACGCGAGACGGGGATCGGGCAGTACGGCAGCGGGCTGGAACGGATCATTTCGAGCATTGAGGATGAGGGTGGGCAGGCGCAATCGGCGCAGATGCGGCTTACTCGACGCGCGCGCCCAGTAATCGGCCGCATCGCGGAAGCCGTGGATGGGGGCGGTGAAAGCGTCGTCGAACGTGCTCAGGTTGCGGGCGCTGCGCACGCGCTGGGCATCGGCCAGACCGGGATGGCGTGCAATCATGCGCAGAGCCTTGGGCTTGAGGGTGCGCAGAAACATGCGGGTGTAGATCTGATAGCTCAGGCCGGTGGCAATCGCCTGGCCGCCCGCGGCCAGATCGAGCGGCGCGCTTACCGCGGCAATCGCGCGAACTTGGCTGCCCGCGCTGGTGCCTTTTTCCTGCGCCCAGCGCAGCAGCGCGTTGCCGCCGAGCGAGACGCCAGCGGCGTAGATCGGCGAGTGCGGTTGCAGCGCGACGAAGCGCTGCAGGATCCAGTCGATCTCGGCAAAGTCGCCCGAGTGATAGGCACGCGCAGCGTGGTTATCTTCGCCTGAACAGCCGCGGAAATGCGGCACCGCGCATTGCCAGCCCGCCGCAGCGCAGGCCGCGAGCACGGCTTGCGCGTAGTGGCTCCGCGACGATCCCTCGAGGCCGTGGAACAGCACCAGCAGCGGGGCCTCGGGCGGCGACGGCGCCTCCAGCCAGTCCACATCGATGAAGTCGCCATCGGGCGTTGTCCAGCGTGCGCGGCGCAGTGCTGGCGCACGATCAGAGGTGCGCGAGATCAGGGCGGGGATGACGGTCTGTAACTGTCCGCCGGGCAGCCAGCGCGGCGCGGTGTACGGCGGGACGGGGCTAGACGGGGGCATGGACGCGAGGACGGCAGAAGTGCGCGGCAGAAATGCGCGAAATGCCTTGGAAGTTAGCGCAAACCTGCGGAGTCAGTGCAGCACGTCGCTGGGTGTCATGGCGTCCAGCGGGGTTTGTGGCGTGCCCGGGCTGGCATGGTGCAGCACCATGCGCCACCCGGAGGCGACTTGCACGAACACATTGGTGGCCAGCACGAAACCCCATTGCGGCTTGCCATCGATTTCCACCTGCACGCGCTCGACCACGCTGTGCGTCGCGCTGGTCATGCTGTGCCAGCGGTGCTGCACCTCAGCGTTGATCTGCAATACCCCGTTGGAAAGCAACTGGGCAAAACCGTCGCGGATGGCTGCGGTGCCGTCGAGTCGTTGCCCGCCAGGGTGGATGCAGCAGATTTCTTCGTCCTCGGCCCACAGGGACATCAGCGCGTCGAGGTTGCCGCTGGCGAGGGCGTCGTAAAACGCGGCTTCCACATCATCGGGAGAGTTGGTCCAGGGAGTCTGGGGTGGGAGCTTGCGGCGGGGCATGGGCGGTCTCGGTTGTGTGGGTGGCGTCAGCGGAACACCACGGTCTTGTGACTGTTGCGCAGGATGCGGTGTTCCACCTGCCAGCGCACTGCGCGGGCGAGCACCACGCTTTCCACGTCCTGCCCGACTGCTGTGAGGTCGGCGGCGCTCATGGTGTGATCCACGCGCTCCACGTCCTGCTCGATGATGGGGCCTTCATCGAGGTCGGCGGTGACGTAATGCGCGGTGGCGCCGATCAGCTTGACGCCGCGCGCATACGCCTGCGCATAGGGGCGCGCGCCCTTGAAACTGGGCAGGAAGGAGTGGTGGATGTTGATGGCGCGGCCGTCGAGCTGCTGGCAGAACTCGGGGCTGAGGATTTGCATATAGCGCGCCAGAATCAGCAGTTGCGCGCCACTGCGCTGCATGATCTCGGCAATGTTTTGCTCCTGCGCGCGCTTGTCCTGCGCGCTGGCGCCCGCGGCGAGCGGCAGGTGGTGGAAGTCCAGGCCGTAGCTGCGGGTGAGGTCGGCAAAAGCCGTGTGGTTGGAGACCACGCCGCCAATGTCCATGCGCAGCTGGCCGGCCTTCCAGCGGTAGAGCAGGTCGTTCAGGCAATGCCCATGCTGACTGACGGCGATCACGACTTTGGGCCGCACCCGCAGGTCGTGGAACAGCGCCTGCATGTCAAAGCGCTTGCGCACGTCGCCGAACAACAGGGCGAGCTGTGCGGCGTCCTGCAGGTGCTCGGGCGCTGAAAAATGCACCCGCATGAAAAACAGTCCGGTGTCGGCGTCGCCGTACTGCTGCGAATCCATGATGTTGCAACCGGCCTGGTACAGCAGGCCGGAGACCGAATGGACGATGCCTGGCGCATCCGGGCAGGAGAGGGTGAGGACGAATTCGGGTTGGGTGTGCGGCATACCGGGCCGCGCTGGCGGCGGTGGGTTGAATGGCAAGGCAGCGGATTTTAGGGCGGAAGGCCTTCTCAGTCGGCTTGGAGCCTGCAGGCGCTATGGCCCTGCGCACCGCGCGCAAGGGGGCGCAGGCGCCTTTGCGGGTCGTTGCTCAGCGGGTGAGTTGCACCGAGCCTTGCACGTTGAGCAGCAAGGGCGTGCGTCCGGTGGCCAGCGGCACGGCGGGGGAGCTGTCGGCTGCCATGGCAGCTTCGGCGCGCATCAGCATCGGGCGGGGCTGCGGCATCTGACCTTGCACGGGCTCGATCTGCAGGGTGCGCAGGGTGTAGGCGGCGTATCCCAGGGCGTGCGCCGCAGTGGCCGCCTTCGCCTTGAACCGGGCGATGGCCGATTCGATCAAGGCGGTTTCCTCGCGCTCGCGCAGGGCATGGGAAACCTCGAAACCGTTCGACTCGATCATCAAACCCTGCTGGGCGAGTTGCCCGGCGAGTTTGCCCAGCGCAGCAACATCGTGTGACTTCAGAATGAGCCCGGCGCGTACCGTCCAACCATCGCGTTGTGATTGGTTGTTCACCGTCTTCCAGCGCGGCTGGGTACTGAAACCGCCGCTGCTGGCTTCCACCCCCGGCACGGCGCGCGCCTGCTGCAGCGCGGCGTCGATGGTCTTGCTGACCTGCGCAGTGAGGCTGGCGGAATCCATCCCGCTGCGCTCGGTGGCTAGGGTGATGACCGCCAGATCGGGCACCACTTCGACCTGCGCTGAGGCCTGCAGATCAACCACGCCGACTGGCTGCTGCGCCACGGTCTGGGCCGAGGCGGCAGCGCACAGCATCAGGCTGGCGATCAACGAAACGGTGGTGTGCTGCAGTTGGCGCAACGACATGCTGACTCCCTGGATGGCCTGTGATGAAAGCCTTAAGGTGAGTCTAAGGCAACGCAGCGAACATTCCCCCATCGCAATTTCGTTTGACTCGATTCGGAGGTCATCATGCAAACCAGAAAACTTTGGGCCGCTCTCGCAGCAGCGGGCATTATCGCCGGGGCAGGCACCATGGCCTACCAGTTCAGCTACGCCGAGCAGGCGCCGCAAGTGGAGATGAACCACAAGGTCGTGCCGTTGTTCAACAATCCGCCAGCGGCGCCGATGACCAGTGTCGCGACCAGCGCGCCGAACTTCGCTTCCATCGTCAAGGCCTATGGTGCTGCCGTCGTCCACATCAATGTGAAAGGCGAGACCAAGGAGGCTGTGCAGCAGCAGATTCCCAAACAGTTCCAGAACGACCCCTTCTTCCGCTTCTTCCAACAGTTCAACAATGGCCAGCAGCAGGAAGTGCCCACCGAAGGGCTGGGCTCAGGGTTCATCATCAGCTCGGATGGCCTGATTCTGACCAACGCCCACGTGGTCAAGGGTGCCAGCTCGGTGCGTGTGACGTTGACTGACCACCGCACCTACAAGGCCAAGGTGCTGGGCTACGACACCAAGACCGACATCGCGGTGATCAAGATTCCGGCGACCAATCTGCCCACGGTGCGTTTGGGCAATCCGTCCAGCCTGGAGCCTGGCGACTGGGTGCTGGCCATCGGTTCTCCCTACGGCTTCTACAACACCGTGACCGCTGGTATCGTCAGCGCCAAGAGCCGTTCGCTGCCGGACGACAGCATGGTGCCCTTCATTCAGACCGACGTGGCGGTGAACCCCGGCAACTCCGGTGGCCCGCTGTTCAACACCAAGGGTGAAGTGGTCGGCATCAACTCGCAAATCTTTACCCAGACCGGTGCGTTCGAAGGCCTGTCCTTCGCCATTCCGATCAATGTGGCTGAGCGCGTGGCCAAGCAGATCATCGAGCACGGCAAGGTGCAGCATGCCCGCCTGGGCATTGCGGTGCAGACCGTGTCGCAAAGCCTGGCTACCTCCTTCGGCCTGCAGACCCCGCGCGGTGCGCTGGTGGCGCAGGTGGAGAAAGACAGCCCGGCGGCCAAGGCCGGCATCCAGCCAGGCGACATCATCCTCAGCGTGAATGGTCAGCCCGTGAACGACTCGGCCGATCTGCCGATGATGATCGGTCTGTCTGAGCCCGGCAGCAAGGTGACGCTGGGCGTTTGGCACGACCACAAGCAGCAGACCGTCACCGCGGTGCTGGGCAACTTCAGCGACAACGTTACTCTGGCCTCGGCCAGCCCCGGCGCGCATGGCGACCACGGCGGACTGGGCCTGGTGGTGCGCCCGCTCAACGCCAGCGAAGAGCAGCAGGCCGGGGTGACGCATGGTCTGCTGGTCGAAGGTGTCAGCGGGCCTGCGGAAGAGGCCGGCATTCAGCCCGGTGACATTCTCATCGCGGTCGATGGCAAGTCGGTCAACACCATCGATCAGGTCCGCACCATCCTGAAGGGTGCAGGCAAGTCGGTGGCCCTGCTGATCCAGCGTGGCAGCAACCGCATCTTCGTGCCGGTGCAGATCGGCTGAAGGCGCAACCCCTATTCACCCCATCCTCCAAGCAGTGTTTTGCGGGGCCGCTGGCCCTGCTTTTTTATGGATGCCTGGTGACCTGCCCCCCGTCAGCCGTACCAGCCTGAAGTTAGTGAAGTCCGTTAACCAGCAGGAGAATGACGGACATGAAGAAGAGCAGATTGACCGAGGGTAAAGATTCGGTGATGCCGTAGCGAGAAGGGGGTGGGCGTGCAAAACGTGCTGGACACAACATTGTTTTTGCCGTAGTCTGCGCTTTGTGAACGACACAGCCGCAGACCTCAACTCG
>Ga0078972_1009699_pt1 | contig 18745 bp, 17 predicted proteins | sample YelNatPaOPGAMG01_FD_67568 | JGI IMG/M metagenome (GOLD analysis project Ga0078972, IMG submission 67568) | Hot spring thermophilic microbial communities from Obsidian Pool, Yellowstone National Park, USA - OP-RAMG-01 (SPADES assembly) (version 2) | ecosystem: Environmental > Aquatic > Thermal... | reverse complement strand
CCTCGGCCGGGTGCATGTACGAGTAGGGGATGGCGATCAATGCGCCCAGGTGAAAGACCTGCGCCACCCCGCGGCAGGCTTCTCTGACCGCTGCCTGGTCGCGGAGGTCGCCGGCCACGACCTCCACCCGCTTGAGCACATGCGGCGGCAGGTCGGCAAGCAGGCCGAGGTCGCCACGCGAGGTGTAGCGCACAAAGGCGCGGACTCGCCTGCCCCTTTGCACCAGGGCCTCGGTGAGGTGGCTGCCAATGAAGCCGCCCGCGCCGGTAACCAGAACCGGGAGGGCTGCTCTTGCGGAGCGGAAGCCATGCCTGGCCATCTCCTGCTACTCCGTACGGGTCGCCATGGTCGGCAGGGGAGATGGCCGCCCGTGGCGAGCGTGCGGCGCTACGCCCTGCGGAGTTGGCGAGTGACGAGGCTCGCCGGCAGCGGCCTCGGGCGCCAACAGCGCCACGACGTTGGGCATCACCACCACGCGTACCGGCGTGGCCCGGCAGATCTCCAGAATCGCATCCTGCGCGTTGGCGTCGATGTGATGGATGGCAAAGACGATCAAGTCGATGCGCTGTTCCTCCACAACCCGCGGGATGCACGACCGGTCGCCCAGCACCCGAACCCGGCGGATGCGAACCCCGCGTTTGCGGGGGTCGTCATCTACGACCCCCACCACGCGGAAGAGGTGTGCTCCTGCCCCATTCTGCAGCATCCAGATCGCCGCATGCCCCGCCTCGCCAGCGCCGATGACGAGGACCCGCTCACGGGCATCATGGGTGGCGCCCAGGAGCTGCGTGCAGCGATCGCGCAGCCCGGAGAGCAGCCGGCTGCGATAGCGGATAGCCACAAAGCCGCTGAGGGCAAGGCACCCGGCTGCGAGCAGCAGCCCGGCCGGAAGGTGCAGGGGCATGATGTGGTTGGTGCCCACCAGCAGGGCCACGGCCAACCCCGCCGACACGGCAACATCGGGCATCTCCTGGGCGCTCGCGTAGCGCCAGGCCGTGCGCTGCAGGCCCAGCAGCCGGTTGGTCAGGCGAAACGCCAGAGCCAGGCCCAAGCCGGCCCCCACCAGGTAAGTCCAGCCCAGGTCGAGCGGCCAGCGGCTGCGCCAGGCGAACGCAACCATCAGGACGGCAGCGAGCGCCGTGAGGGAATCGGCCAGCAGCCAGGGCAGCTCCTCACGCACCAGGCGCTGGATGGGCCCGAAGAAGATGTCTACAGCCTCGTCGGCTTCCTGCCGCCAGACGGGGATGAGGACGAACAGCGTCCGCACCAGCACGTCGAGGTCGAGCAGAAAGGAACGAAGCTGCACATACATGAGGTCGAGGCGCAGCTTCTGGGGCAGGATGTCGCGCAGGTACGATTGGGCAGCCCCATGGTAGCTCAGCATGGCCTCCTCATGCCGGTACAGGATGGCAGCGGGGCTGGTGATGCCGGGCAACACCGAGAGCACTCGGCGCTCCTCGGGCGAGTAGCAGGCCACGAATTCGGGGTCCTCGGGGCGCGGCCCCACCAGGCTCATCTCCCCTTTGAGCACGTTGAACAGTTGCGGCAGCTCATTGAGTTTGGTGTCGCGCAGCCAGCGCCCCAGGCGCGTGACGCGCGGGTCATCCCGGGCCGTCACCCTTGGCCCGGCGCCTGCCCCACCGTCAACCATGGTGCGGAACTTGAGCATGCCGAAGGGGCGGCCGTCCTTGCCGATGCGGAGCGCGCGGTAAAAGACGGGGCCGCGGGAATCGAGTTTGATGGCGATGGCAATGGCGATCAGGATGGGGCTCAGGAGCAGGATGCCCACCAGCGCTGCGGCCAAGTCGAAGGCTCGTTTGGTCATCTCGCTGCCCTCATCAAAAGGCGGTTTCCGGCCTCAGCGCCTGGGCCCTGGAGCGGCTCGGGCAGCTCCTGTTCCTGCACAGGGCGCCGGCCTTCCAGGTAGAAGCGGATCATCCCCTCGGCCTTGGCCAGGGTGGGGTGGCCAGGCCGGCGGGCGAGGAGCGCGCGCACGGCCGCGTGGCTGGCGCGGTTGAACAGCGGGCTGAGCCAGGGGTGAAAGACCACGCGCTGGCGCACCGGCTTGGCCACGTAGCCCATGCGAAACTTGAACTCATCCACACTGGCAGGGGCATCGAGCGAGCCAAGCCCGTAGAGGACCGAGCGCACCCCCGGGCGACGGATGGCCGCCTGCGTGACGACGAAGCAGAGCGCATTGTTGACATGATCCCGCAGGTACTGGCGCAGGCTCTGCTGGTAGAGCAGCTCGTAGCAATCGCCCATCTGGAAGGCCAGGAGCGCAGCGGCAAGCTTGCCGCCGACCAACGCACCCCAGGCCTCAAAGCCCGGCAGGCCCTGCGTGGCCAGGCAGCGGGCGCGCCAGGCCTCGCGGCTCACCCCTGCCCGCCGGCCCTGCCGCTCGGCGGTATCGGCCAGCAGCTCCCACCCCTCGTCGGCCAGCCTCTCGAATGGGATAGGCTCCACCACGCAGCACTTGAGGCCATGTTGCACGTTCCTCCGCGCATGCGGCCCGAGCAGGTCCAGAGCATAGTCGGCGCCCTCGTACACCGAGTGGTAGCTGACCTTGCCGACCGGCGTATCCACCGGGGCCGAGTAGCGCAGGCCGATGGCTCGTTGCCCGATGAGCAGATCGGCCAGCTCGCGCTCAGAAGGCCGGATCACCCAGTGGAATGGGAATGCCTGGTAGACGCGGGGGCCGTGCTCGTACCACCAACTGCTGGCAGTGCGCACCACGCGGTACCCCTGGCGGCGCAGCCATTCGGCGAACGCCTCCACGTCCGAGACCCAACGGCCCTGCGTGTTCACTGGGTCCCCCTCTCGCTATAGGATACACAGCGGGCCGGCCGGCGCTCCGCCGCTGGCGGCCGCTGCCTTTGCTCCGCTCCGGCCATCACCCGATCTTCTCCAACCACTCCTCACGCCAGAAGAGGTGGCAGGCGCGGTCGCAGCGCCCGAAATCAGCCGTACCCTGGCAGAGGACCCCTTCGAGGAGCACGATCCCTCGCGATCGCTTGACCTCGAGGTCGCGCTCGTCGACAAAGCGCTCCATCCGCTTCAGCACCCGCTGCACGCTGCCGCAATAGGGGGCCATCTCGGGCATGAAGGTGCAGCCTTTGAGCTGCCGCCAGTGGTTGAGGGTGGCCTCGATCTCGGCCCGCGACCGCACGCGCACCAGGTCTCCGGCCTGCAGCGGGGAGGTGCCAGCTTCGGCGGCAGCAGGTCGCACGCCCCGGCCGCTGAGCCTGGCCAGCCGGTTGAGGAGATCGTTCGTACGCATCTTCAGCCTCCGCTCCTGGGCAGGGCTGAGGCGCCTGCGCACCAGGAGTTTCAGGCGCCGGAGGAGAGAGGCCGGGGGCATGGAGTCCGGGGCCTCCGCGAGCGCCCGCAGGTTCGAGATCTGGCAATCGACCGCCGGTCGCCCATCCATCGCTCACCTCCGCGGCAACATGCCGCGCCTACCTGCTCTGGTGGGGAGCCCCGTAGCCGCGGTATCGTGCCGCGCAACCTGCCGCCAGGAGCAGCTCCTCGAACCGCTCCGCCGCCGCCTCGGGGGAGTGGTGCGCCACCGCGTAGGAGCGCCCATGGCGCCCCAGGCGCTCGCGCAGCTCGGGGGCCGACCTGAGGCGGAGAATCGAAGCGGCAAGCTCTGCTGGCGATTCCGGCGGCACGCAGAGCCCCGCTTCGGCACGCTGCACCAGCCTCCACGCGTCGCTCCCCTCATCGAGGCTGGCCACGACCGGCCGGCCGCTGGCGAGGATGGAGAAGATCTTGGAGGGCAGCGAGCGCAGAGCCACGCCCTTTTGCAGCGTCACCAGCGATACGTCGGCGGTCGCCAGGACTTCGGGCAGGCGACTGCGGGGCTGGAAGGGCAGAAACGACACGTTGTTGAGGGCTCGCTCTTCAGCCTCGGCCACCAGAGAGGCCCGGCCTGTGCCATCGCCGACGAACACGAAGTGGATGTCCTCGTAGCCCGCCAGTTGCGCTGCCGCGGCCAACACCTGGTCGAGGCCCTGCGAGAGGCCGATGTTGCCCGCATAGAGCGCCACAAAGCGGCCATCGAGGCCGTGCTCTCGCGCAAAGGCGTTCTCGCGGGGCAGCGGCCTGATCAGGTCGGTATCGACCCAGTCGTAGATCAGCACCATCTTCGACTCGGGCACACCCAGGGCAGCAACGCCCGGCCCGAAGGAGTCGGAGAGGATGCGCACCCACGCTGCGCGGCGCAGGCAATAGCTTTCCAGCGCCCTGACGGCAGCGATCACAGGCCGGTGACGGAAGACCCCCAGCGCGATACCCACATCGGGGTAGACATCGTGTACCGAGTAGATAGCCGGCTTGCGCCTCAGCGCCGAGAGGGCCGCAAAGGGGAGCCCCACCGCCAGCGCCGGATTGCCCAGGACCACGGCGTCATAGCGCTGGGTGAGGCCGGCACAGGTCGCCCCCAGTTGGTAGCAGGCGTACTGCACGAGGCGCAGCGAGAACCTGGAGCGCGGCAGCGATGGCACCCCCACGCGCAGCACGTCGACGCCGCGCTCCACAGAGCGCTGCACCACACAGCGGCGGAATTCCGGCCGCACCTTCCCGCTGGGATAGTGGGGCACCGCGGTGACCACGGTCACCTGGTGCCCGCGGCGGGCCAGCGCCTCGCAGAGCATGGCATAGAGCGGGGCGCTCGGCCCATCGTCGGGGGCGTAGAACAGGGTGACCACCAGAACGCGCATCGCGTGGCCTCGCCTAGCCTTCGACCTTCTGCTGCAGGCGCAGGTGCGGCTGCAGCAGCGGCTGCCCCAGCTCCAGGCTGCGGCGCACCTGGGCCTCGATCCAGGGGTAGGTCCGCGCCAGGCCCTCTTCCAGTGAGACCTGGGGCTCCCAGCCCAGCACCTGGCGCAGCCGTGTGTTGTCCGAGTTGCGGCCGCGCACGCCCTGCGGGCCCGGCACGTGCTTCTTGCGGATGCGCACGCCTGCGACCTGGGCCACGATATCGGCGAGCTCGTCGATAGTGACCAACCGGTCCTGGCCCAGGTTGAGCGGCTCATGGTAGTCAGAGCGCATCAGCTTGTAGATGCCGGTCAGGCAATCGTCGATGTAGCAGAACGATCGAGTCTGTTGGCCATCGCCCCAGATCTCGACCTCGGGGTCGCCGGTGAGCTTGGCGATGGCCACCTTGCGGCACATCGCCGCCGGCGCCTTCTCGCGCCCGCCTTGCCAGGTGCCTTCGGGGCCATAGATGTTGTGGAAGCGTACGATGCGGGTCTCCAGGCCATATTCCTCGCGGTAGTGCAGGCAGAGGCGCTCGGTGATCAGCTTCTCCCAGCCATAGGCATCCTGGGGTTGGGCGGGGTAGGCATCCTCCTCTTTCAGCGGGATGACGTCGGCGTCGGCCTGCCGGTACTCGGGGTAGACGCAGGCCGAAGAGGTGTAGAAGTAGCGCCCCACGCCATTGGCGCGCGCCGCCTCAAGGGTGTGGATATTGATCAGGGCATTGTTGCGCAGAATCTCGGCGTGATGGGCGGAGATGAAGCCCATGCCCCCCATATCGGCCGCAAGGGCATACACCTCATCGACGGCGCGGGTGGCCTGGAGGCAGTTGTCCCACCGGCGCAGGTCGAGCAGCTCGAACTCGTCGGCGGCGCTGGGGGCGAACTCGGGGGGCTTGATATCGACCCCCCGCACCCAATAGCCCTCGTCCTTGAGGTATCGGACCAGGTGGTGGCCGATGAAGCCAGCGGCACCTGTGACGAGAACCCTGGATGAAGCCATTTCTGGTCACCTCCATCTGCAGCATTCCTCAGACAGACCGGGCGCCAACCCGTCGATGAGTAACCGCGGGGCGGAGACGCATGGCAACGGCAGGCACAGGCCGATCGCGCCTAGACCAGGCACCGAAGCTGAGCCTCCATAGCTGCTGCAACGGCCATGGGCGCGTACCTCTTGGCCACAAATGTCGGGCCCCTTTTTGCGAACTGCTTGCGTTCTTCAGGCGAGGCGAGCAGCGACGCAAGCTTGTCTGCCACGACGGCCTGGTCGAGCGGAACGACCAGACCCGCCCCATCCGCGTCGATCTCGTCGGCGATGCCCACCTGATCCGACACGATCACTGGCAGCCCGGCAGCGAGCGCTTCCACAACCGCCATGCCAAAGTTCTCTGAATAGGAGGTGAGGATGAAGACGTCCGCGTCGCTGAGGGCACCGAGCCTTGTGCGAGGGTCCAAGTAGCCCGTAAGGACCACGTGGCTTGCGACCCCAGCAGCTGTGGCGGCCTCCGCGAGGATCCGGCTGTAGCCGTCTTCGTCGGGCCCCGCCAGTACGAGGTAGGCGCTGGGCCTGGCGCGGAGGCACCGCGCAAATGAGGCGAGTGTAAGGTCGATGCCCTTTCTCCGATCCAGGCGCCCGAGGTACAACGCCACCTCTGCGTCGGCGGGGATACCGAACGCGCAACGGAACGCACCCCTGGTAGGCATGGAGCAGAACTCACCCAGCTCTACCGGATTGGGCACCAGGAAGGCCGGCGCCGTGAGCCGGAGCCACCTGGATTGGGTTGCCTCCAGTTGCGAGGTATAGTGCAGGGCCGAGGCCGAGTTGATCAGACGGCGCTCCAAGAGGAGATGGTACACGAGTTTCTTCACCAGCCCGTGCTTCCACGTCCCGATCATGAAAGAGGTTCTTGGCGCAATCACAAAGGGCGCGCCCCATGCCCGCGCCGACCGGCAGGCCGCCAGCAGCGGGTAGGTCCAGTTTCCGATGACGTACATCAGGTCGTAGCTGCCAATCCTTCGCCGGCAGGCATCCTCAAGCTCCGGCGAGTAGAAATAGCGGGATGCTCCGTGCCTGCGAAAGTAGTACACAGTCACGCCGTTGAGGAGGTGTGGCCTCGTGGTATCGATCTGCAGGTTTGCCGGGCCATTGGCGTCGGTGGTGTACACTGTGACACTGTTGCCCAGCGCGGCAAGCGCTTCGCACAGAACCGGGACGCTGCGGGTGGGCCCCCCATACACGTAGGCCGGCTTGTAGAACGGCGTCACACAGAGGATATCCAAATCGGCCCTCCTACAGGTGTTGCCTGGCCCACTCATGCACCACGTACAGGGCCCATGGTCGGGCCCAGTTCGTCTTTCCGCCCTCAAAGTCAGCCCACACGGAGGCGATCGCTGTGGGGTCGAGCCAGGGGGTCAGAGCATCGGCCCCTCCCAGCAGGCATTTCCGGACGGGGAGCGACAGCCCCTGTCTGAGCCACATTTCGAACGGCAAAGTGAACGTGCGCTTCGGGGCCGTGATGACTTGGGCGGGCAGGACGCCCTCCATCGCCCGAGCGAGCAGCGGCTTGACCCGCCCCGGCACCTGCTTGCATTCACCACTGAGGGAAAGCACTCTCTCGACGAGCACATAGTCGAGCAGAGGAACTCGCACTTCCAGAGAGTGCGCCATGCTCATGGCGTCAGTGTCGCGAAGCAGTGTGGAACGCATGTACTGCGACAGCTCCAGCCAGGAGACCTCGCCCACCCAGTCGTAGCGTCGCGCGAGCTGCACCTGGCAGGCCACTGCCTGCCTCCACGAAGCGATGTGGGGGTCGCCCTCGGCGATTGCGCGACGAATAGGGGCCAAGAGGAGCGAGTGAATCTGCGGGCCGGTGAACAACCCGCGCACAGCAAAGTACGCGTGCGTAAGGGGCATCCTGCCTGCAAGAAAGGCGGCCAGCTTGCTGCGGCCATCGGGGCTGCCCAGTCGCACAGCCGAGGCGAACTTGCCTAGCACCCTCGCCATCGTGCCCGACTGGGCGAGCCGCTTCAGGCGCGGCACCTGCTGAAAACTCGGGTAGCCTGCGAAGAGCTCGTCGCCGCCAAGGCCAGAAAGGGCCACCGTCAGGCCCGAACGCCGCGCCTCTCTAGAGACGAACCAGGTGTTGATGCCATCTACAGTGGGTTGGTCCATATCGGCAATAGCCTTTGGCACATCATCGAGGAACGCCCGGCAGTCAATGCTCTGGCAGTGGTGGCTGGCTCCCAGATGGTGCGCCGTGAGGTCAGCCAGGTGGCTCTCGTCGGCGGGCCAATTGTCAAAAGCCATGGTGAAGGTGCGCATCGGCTGTCCTGCCGCGCGGCTGGCAAGCGCCGCCACGCACCCCGAGTCGAGGCCGCCGCTGAGGAACACCCCCAGGGGCACATCACTGGCCAGGTGGGTACCCACAGCATCGCTCAGCCACTGCCGTACCTCTTGAGGACGGGCCTGGCTGTAGTGTGGCGACGGCGGATCCCAGAAGGTGCCTCGGATCACTCTGAGACCCGACCGGCAGACGGTAACACGCAGGTAGGAGGCAGGCTCAAGGGAGTGAACGCCCTCGATCATGGTGAGCGGCTCTTGCACACTGCCAAGCGCAAGATAGGTGTACAGGCCGCCGAGAGAAAGGTGAGAGGGTATGCAACCGCTTGCCAGCAGGGCTCGCACCTCAGAGGCGAATAACAGGTGCTGGCCATCTTGCCAGAGGTAGAGCGGCTTGATGCCCAGGCGGTCACGGGCAAGGATCACCCGGCCCTCTGTCGCCGTTCTGCCATCGTAGATCGCCACGGCGAACATGCCGCGCAGGTGCCTCAGGCAGCCCTCACCCCACTCTTCGTACGCATGCACGATCACCTCGGTGTCGCTCCGCGACCTGAAGCGGTGCCCCCTGTCCCGGAGCGCCAGTGCGATTTCGCGCCAGTTGTAGATCTCACCGTTGAGGATCACGGCGACGGACGATTCCTCATTGTAGATCGGCTGATCCCCCGTGCTCACGTCGATGATGCGCAGGCGCCTGACGGCGAGGGCAGCGTTCCCCGCATCCACAAAGCCTTCGGAGTCTGGCCCCCGATGCACCATGGCCGAGTTCATCCGCTTCGCCAGAGCCAGGGCGTCACCAAAGCCAAGAGCACCACAGATGCCACACATCAGTCCTCACCGCCGTCCCTTCGTTCTCTGTTCGTGTGACTGGCTGGCCGATTGGAGGGCTGCGTAGAGCCCCTGCGAGAAGCGGTCCAGTCCCCAGCCTGCTATGCGCGCGCGGGATGCTGCCGCCATGGCCTGCAAGTCGACCATGCCCGTGCTGACCTGCGCCATCAGAGAAGCAAGGGCTGTGATATCGCGGGGAGGGAAAGTGAAGCCGTTTTCCCCGTTGGCCACCAGGTCCGGAGCGCAGCCGCAGGCAGACGATACCAGGACAGGCAGCCCAGCGGCCATGGCCTCGTTGATAACCAGCCCCCACTGTTCCCGCTCCGCCGCGTGGACGAAAGCGCCCGCCAGGCCATAGTAGGCAGGGAGCTGGCCGATCTGCACAAAGCCGGGAAAGGACACCCCTTCGATACCTTCGGCGCGCACCAGGCGGTCGAGGGCAGGTCGCTCGGGTCCGTCTCCCAGGACCACCAATCGCCACGGCGCCCGCTTCCCGGCACCTTTCCCGAGCTGGCGGCGGTACTCGGCGTACGCGCGTAGCACGGTGTCGAGGTTCTTGCGCTTGATGAAGCGAGCCGAAGCCAGGAAGAATGGCCCGTCATGCTCGAGCCCGGGCAGCGAGCGACAACCATCTCGGTTCCGCCTGGCGCGCTCCGCCTCACGCCAAAAGTAGTCATTGTCCACGACATCGACGCCCTCGTGGATGGTGTCAGGTCGCATGCCCAGTTGTTGGAGGTACTCCCGTTGCAGTTTCCCGGCACACAGTGCCGCATCGAACCGCTGCACAATGCGTCGCTTGCACCATTCCTTCCAGGTGCTGCGCGGCGCATCCGCATAGTGGCTGTCAGACATCAAGATCGCCCGGCGGCGATGCAGCTTGCACCAGGCGAGCGCACTCCAGGCATCGTAGTAGCTGTAGCCATTCAGCGCCACGGCGTCGGGGTCGAGCCGGTCAAGGAGTGCGGCCACGCCACGGACCATCTGCACCGGCGATACGCGTTCGAACACCTGTCCGGGCAGCGCAACGTGCCGTTCAAAGGCGGTTGGCCCGTCGTCGACGTCCCAGCCGTAGATGTCATCGTCGCTCGCGATCTCCACTCCCACCACGTTGACGCCGAGCGCCGACAAGCTACGGGCTGCGTGGTTCAGGCGAGCGATATGATAGGGGCCAAAGCGGCTCCAGTACACGGCCACGGTGACCACAGCGCGTCAACCCTCCTGGCTTGCGGCCGGCGCGATGAAGGCGCTTTCGCCCCAGCCCTGCAGCGCCGTCGGCTGCACGAGGGCATCGCCCTGCCGACTCCCCTGCTGCCGGCTGGCATGGCCCGGATGTGCCAGGCCGACCCTCGAGTCGGAGAACAGGAGCGCCACAAAGATCCAGAAGGAGATACAGAAGAGGCTTCCTGGCGACAACAGCCAGGCCTCGAACATGGTGTTGAATAGGCCTGCGACGACGATGGCAATGAGGACGAGGTGCGACCTGTCGCCCCGAGATGGCGCCTGGCTCCAGCCCCTCCAGCAAGCCCGGCAGATGGGGACGATCAGAGTCAAGACGAGAATGGAGAATCCCAGCATCCCCAGCTCCTCAAGGGCCGCCAAGAGGCTGTTGTTCTTCTCGATGGTGTAGCCCGCTGAGGCAAAGGTGATGCCGTCGGCCTGGGTCCCGGTATCCGAGACGCCCAGCCCAGCCCCCAGCAGCGGCCTGGCGAGGAACCGGTTCCACATGTCCCCCCAGGTGAGCAGCCTTCCACTGCCGGTCAGGTCCGTCCCTCCTCTGTACAGGAACTGGGAGATGGGGTTGTCCTGTGGCACGGTGAGGTAGATCGTGAGCACGGCAGCCACCAGCATCGCGACCAGGAGGATGCGCGCCTGCCACCGCCTGCCGCCAAGCAGCAGCACAAGGGTGGCGACCACGCCCGACAATATGCCTGCTCTCGATTGCGAGGCTGCCAACTCGAGCACCGTCAGCAGGAGCAGCAACAGTAGGCCAAGCCTCAGGCCTGCACGCCTGCACTTCAGGGCCTCGGCCTCTAGGAGAGGGAGAAAAAAGACTCCGTATAGCGCCCCGATACCGTTGGGGTTCACGAACCAGCCGCGGAACCTTCCGTTATTGAGAGACAGCGACGGCATGGCCACGTAGAAAACCGCGTTCGAAAGGACAACTGCCAGGGCCAGCCACATGTACATGCGACGTGTGTACTCTTGGGCACCCGGGCCAGGATGCAGCGATTGCACGGCAGGCGCGACATAGAGCGCCAACCCTGCGAGCAAGAGGAGGGAGAAGCTCTTCAACAGGGATACCGTGGGATAGTAGGATAGTGCCGAGGTCATCGCCGCATACAGCCCGAGCATGCCAAGCCCTATGGCCGCCGCGTTCCTTGCCAGGCGTTGCCCCCGAACCACGTACACCGATGAGAGAAGCAACACGAATAGCGCGACCCAGCGCATGACGACGAATGCTGTGCTCTGGAACTGAGCGAGAATGAGCGAGACAAGGTATGCCCCGAAAACGACATCGTAGAATCTGCGCACTACGAACGGGAGGAACAGCGAGAGACCAATCAGCCACGGCAATGCCGACTGGGCCGCAGGGGCCACCGAGGCTGCCCCGGCCACGAAGGAGACCACGAGCAGCGCCACCACCAGGGCTCGGCCGTGCCCCGCCTCTAGCACTGTGCTCCGCGATGCCACGCCGTTCATACAACTCCTCGCTCTGCTGCAGCCCTGCTCGTCGGTCGAGCGCGCTCAGGGCAGCTCACGGATGACCCTTGCGGGCACCCCTGCGGCCAGGCAGTCATCGTCGATGTCGCTGCGCACCAGGCTGCCCGCGCCGATGACACAGCCGCGGCCGATCTGCACACCCCCGAGGATCGTGGTGGACCCGCCAATCCACGTCCCATCACCGATCTTGATGCTCTGCGAATTGCCGGCACCAGCCCTGTGGTCACTGCTGCCGATCTCGTGGCTGCCGGTGAGCAGCACGCAGCGCGGTGCGATGTCCACGTCGCGGCCAATCTCGACCAGCGCGTCACCCCCAGCGATCAGCGTGTCGTGGCCGATGAAGGTGTTGTCGCCCACCGATAGCATTTTCAACTTGATCTTGACCGAACTGACGACCCGCACATTGTGGCCGATGTGGAAGCCGCGCAGGCGCAGCAGGAAGGCCTTCAGGCGGAACAGGCGGGTGTCGGGCAGTAGAGGGAACACGAGTTGGATGATGTACGACAGCATATCCCTTCCCTCGTCGATTAGCGCTGTCCTTGGCTGCAGCGGGACGGCGCTCACCGTAGGAGGTCTGGCGGATCACACACGCACGTGCTCCACGCTCTGCGCACTCATCGGCGCAGGCCTGCCGATACGCCCGAAGCGCTTGGCCAGATACACCGAGTATGGGAGCAGCATGAAGAGAATCGACGCTCCGACAGTGCTCCAGACGATCGCCGGCAGGCCTGCCAGCCGGGCCAGGGCAACCTTGCTCACGGTCGCACAGACGGCGGTCAACAGGACGCAGGCGACCTGGAGACGGAGCACGTTGGCTGCGTTGAGGAAGAGTGCAATCGCGGCGAGCACAGACGACACAGTGGTCCACACGCCCAGGCCAATCATGAGCGCCAGCGAGTAGGTGGCCGTCGGCCCCACCCACAGGTGGAGTATCCTTTCGCCAAAGCCCACGAAGACCAGTGAAGCAATCGCACAGAGCCCGGCGCTGGCCAGGATCGCCCTGGCGAGCGTCAACCTGGCCCAGCCGGCATCGCCGCGCACGTTGGCCTCGCCGAAGGCAGGCCAGAGAGGCGCCAGCGCCATGTAGAGTAGCATGGGCACAAGGGCAAACAGCTTGGCCGGAACCGCATAGCGCGCGACCGCCTCTGGGCCGAGGGCGTGGGCGATGACCATGTTGTCGGCGTAGCCGATGACCGCGTTGCCCACCTGGATCATGACGAACTGAGAGCCCACCCAGATGATCCGCTGGGCCACAGAGGCGTCCACGTGGCGGCGCTTGGGAACCAGCCAGGGCCGCTGGAACCCGAGGAGGCCCACCGCGTTCAGGAGATTGCCCACGACCGGCGCCCCCATGAAAGCCAGCACAAGGAGCGGCAGGCCTGCCCCGAGCCTGGCGATTGCCAGGAGCCCGACCAGGCCCAGCAGGTTGGAGGCAGCCTGCCAGATACCGCTGATGTAGCCCTCTTGATACGCCATCTGAACCCGAGGGATGATACTGAGCGGGAGGTTGGCGATCATCACTGCGACAAACACCGCCGTTGCCGGGCCTGCTTCCTTGCTGGCGATGGGCGAGGAGACGTTGAACACCCGGCCCCAGGCGACGTGAGGGTAGACCAGCCAGAAGAGAAAGCCCAGAACCAGCGCGATCCCGGCGAGCACGGCGACGGCACTGGAAACGCACTTCCTGGCCGTATCAACATCGTTCCTGCCGTAGGCTTCGGATATGATGTTCAGCACCCCATTGCCAATGCCCAGATCGGCGAAGCCGAGGAATGCGGCCAGAGAAGCGATGGTCATCCACAGTCCAAAGCGTTCGGCACCCAGATAGGTCAGGGTTACGGGAACCGCCACCAACATGGAGAGGGCATTCACGCCCTTTGCCAGGCCCGAGCTGAGGGCGGTCCAAAAGACTCTCTTGAGCCTCTCCTTGCCCCTCTCCTCCGCCACAGTCGCATCCAGACGCCCCGGCCTCAGGGAAGGCAGCAGCGCACGCCCATGGGCGATGGCTGCCCTCCAACCGATACAGGGTTTCGAGCTGCTGGGGTCCATGCTAGGTTCATTCCCTGTCAAGGCTGGCCAACCACTCCTTCAACCTTCCGAATGCCAGTTGGTACCGGGCAATGTAGTACACGGCCTTCAGATACTCCTCCCCCACATACTGCCGCGACGCCGGGTCGGCCCACCAGCGGCGCTGATAGGGGGTGAGCTCGAAGGGCACCGGGGCCATCTGTACGCGGACGCCTGGGCCCAGCACCCGCCAACACGTCCACTGCACCCGGCGCATGTGGAAGGGGTCGCTGACGACGATGACCGAACGGATCGGCTCGGGGCTCTGAGCGATGTAGGCCTGCAGCCGGAGCACCTCGGCGTAGGTGCTCGTCACCTCTGTATCATCGGTGACGATTGCACCCGCCGGCACGCCCCGCGCGAGCGCCAGCGCCCGGCCCCGCTCGCCATGCTCGCCCTGGATTTCGGGGCACCAACCGCCGGTGAAGAAGAGCCGCTTCCCATAGCCCTCCTGGTACAGCCGGATGGCATACTCGGCTCGATAGTCAGCGCCGGCAATGATGTGGATCACGTCGGCCGGCTGCAGAGCATCCTGCACCACAAGATGGTCACCAATGGCCTGGAGGATGGGCTCGTGGGCGAGGAGCAGCGTTGCCCCCAACAGGGCTATCCCGGCAACACATAGGCGGTAGCGGATTCTCAGGGAGCCTCCTGCTCATATGCTGTACGGGGTCTGTCTGGTCACGACACTCAGGCAGGCTCCGCCGCTCGCGCAGCCTACTGGGCTGTGCGAGTCCTCGAGGCCATGCAGGGCAGCCCGGCCACCTGAAGCGAGGTGTGGGGCCAAAGCTGCGCCCCCTCAGCGCTCCAGGGTACAGGCTACCCGCCCGTGCTTGCCGCCGATGAGCGAACCGATTTAAGGTCCGCGGCCATCCCTCTTAGCAAGAACTGTGCCATCAACCAAGATACGGATATGCCTATCTTTAGTATAGCATGTACTTTTTGCATTTCAACCGTATCGATGTAGTAAATCGGTCTCAGTCGGGTCTTGAGTTTGTGAGTCTCTGTCCGCGGGGCGGTCGGGTGAGGGGGAAGAACAGGAGGTCGCGAGGCAGGCAGCACACGCGCATCGGAGGCCGGCCTGGGAGGCCTGACCCGCACAACTGTCGGCTATATCAGCCCTTGCCGGTGGAGGCGCCGCTGCTGCAGGTCGCCCAGGCGGCCCGCGGCAGCGGCATGAAGTGGAGAAAGCGTACCACGCTACGCCGGGTCCGACTCGGCCCGGCCGAGCAGGTCCACGAGGGTGCGGTAGCGGGTCCACGGCTCATCTGACCCAAGGAGCCAGTCGACAACGGCTCTGCCCATGGGGCACATCCTTCTCGCGCCGGGCGCGCCAACCTCAAGGCTGGTGCGCCCGGGCGGCATTTCCCTGAACATTCCGCAGCAGCATCCAGGCCATCGCCGCATTCGCCAGCGCCAGGCCGGGGAAGACGATGAGCTCCACCGGGCTCACCATGACCCCAGCCAGCACCTGGCCGAACGCCATCGCCGAGACCGCCGTAGCCATGGTCAGCCCCTTGAGCAGGGCCACCGCCGCCAGCAGGTAGCCCAAGGGCCGCGCTTTGAGGAGCAGCAGGCCTGCCAGGATCGCGAGCGGAACAATGAGCCCCAGGTCGAGGGCCTGGATGACCAGCGTGGTATAGCTCTCCAGCCCGTAGGGCGGCGCGCCGGTGAGGAGCGCGGGCACGATCCGGCCCAGCCAGGCCAGGAAGAGGAACCCTCCGATGGCAAAGAGGACGATGGCGATGCCCCGCCGGGGCAGGCGATCTGAGAAGCGGCCGGGCAGCGCGGCCACATCGATGCTCGTCATGGCCAGGATGAAAGCAAACAGGCTGAGCGAGAAGAGGGCCACGTACACCAGGAAGAGCGGGTTGAACGCCGCAAGGAAGGCCATCGATGCATAGGTGTAAAGAAAGTAGCCCAGGGTCCCCGCCAGGAGCAGCGCGCCTCGCAGCGAGCCCCGGCGGCAGAGCCACGCCGAAACGGCCAGGAGCGGGATGCCCAGGCACAGCGTGACCACATCGCCTGCGATCGCCTGCGCAGCCCCCGACACAGTCTCGTACCGGTACAGCCCGCGGCCGTGCATCATCACCGTCTCACCGCGCAGGGTGGTGAACGGGTACGGGCTGCCACTTCCCTGCCAGAGCACGCCGCTGCCCGCCGCGACGAGCGCCAGCGCAGCAATGAGAGCCACGAGCACAAGTAGAGTCCTTGACGTCTTCAAGAGTTACCTCCACAGCCCTTCGTAGTGGCGGCTAGGGCTCTTCCCTTGCCACCCGGTTGCGCAGGGTGCCGATGCCGTCGATCTCGACCTCGATGACGTCGCCTGGCCGCAGGAATACCGGCGGCTTGCGCGCAAACCCCACGCCCGAGGGGGTGCCGGTCATGATCACGGTGCCGGGAAGGAGAGTCATACAGCGCGAGAGGTAGCTCACGAGCTGGCGGGTGCCGAAGATCATGTCGTTGGTGTTCGAATCCTGCATCACCTGGCCGTTGAGGCGCGAGCGGATGCGGCAGTTGTCGGGGTCCAGCTCGGTCTCGATCCAGGGGCCCAAAGGGGCGAAGGTATCGAACGACTTGCCACGCGCCCACTGCACATCAAGGCGGAGCTGGCAGTCGCGCGCGGAGACGTCGTTGCCGCAGGTGTAGCCCAGGACGTACTCCAGAGCCTCCGCCTCGGGCACGTTGTGGGCGCAGCGGCCAATGACGATGACCAGTTCCGCTTCATAGTCCACTTCGTCAGGGGCCATCTCTGGGAGCAGGATGGTATCGTCGGGGCCGATGACGGCGGTGTTGGCCTTGAGGAAGAGAACGGGGGCGCTGGGAATCCGGGCACCGCTCTCCGCAGCATGGGCGCGGTAGTTCAGGCCGATGGCCAGGACGTTGGGCGGCTGCACCGGTGCGAGCAGGCGCACCTGCGCCAGGTCTAGCGCGGCCGAGGTGCGCCGCCAGCGGCCAAAGACGTCGCCTTCGATCGGCAAGACGCGCGCCGGCGGCTCGAGAATGCCGTAGGCCGGCGGCTGGCCTCCTTCTTGATAGCGAACAATGCGCACGGAGATCACCTCCACATTCACAATCGTTTGATGATACACCAAAGCAGGGCGCCTGCGCGAATCGGCGGGCGGCGCCCGGCCATGGGTGTATCCCAGAATCGTCGGCGTAGACTCGGGCCGGCGGAGGGGGCAGCCGTTCGGCGCGGCGCCACACCGGCTTGTCACTCTGAGCGGCTCCTGCGGCCAGGTCTCAGCCCGGCGCCAAGCGAGCGAAGAGTCCTTGCTAGCCATGGCGGCACGCTCGGAGCAGTTTGGCGGCACGGCAAGCAAGGATTCTTCGCTGGAATTGGCGCCCCTGTGCTGCCTGGCCGTCACTGCCGCTCAGAATGACTCCCGGCGACGCTGGCCAGCAGATTCGCCTACGATTCTGGGGTACACGCCCGGCGGTCGCTCCTTTGGCGCCCGGCCGCCGGCGGCCTATAATGCCCGCAACCGGCTTCTGGAAGGAGCAGAGCATGGCATCCGATACCCCCAAGCGGGCGATGGTGATCGTGGCCCATCCCGACGACGCCGAGTTCACGATGGCCGGCACGGTGGCGCGTTGGGCGGCGGCGGGCTGCGCCGTGTGCTATGTCGTGTGCACCCGTGGCGACCGGGGCTCGAATGATCCCAACATGACGCCGTGGGCGCTGGCGCGCATCCGCGACGCGGAGCAGCGCGAGGCAGCGGCCATCCTGGGCGTGCAGGAGGTCGTGATCCTCGGCTACCCCGATGGCACCCTCGAGCCCACCCTCGAGCTGCGCCGCGACCTGACCCGCGAAATCCGCCGCTTCCGGCCCGAGGTCGTGCTGACCGGCGACCCGACCGTGCGCTTTTACGGAGATGGCTATTTGAACCACCCCGACCACCGCGCCGCCGCCTCGGCGGCGCTCGACGCCGTCTTCCCCTCGGCCGAGACGCGCTACATCTTTCCCGAGCTCTTGGCCGAGGGCCTCGAGCCCCACCGGGTGAGGTCCGTCTACATCCACGGTGCCCTCGAGCCGAACACCTGGGTCGACATCGCGCCCGCCATCGAGACCAAGATCCGTGCCCTGCAGGCCCACCGCAGCCAGGTGGAGGCTGCCAGCGTCGCGGCCTGGGTGCGCCACATGGCCGAGCAAGAGGGCCGGCCACGCGGCCTGAGCGCGGCCGAAGCCTACCGCGTCATCACCATCAACGGCGGCGAGGAGTGAGTGGCCGGGATAGAATCTTGGCCTACGGGTGCGCTTTGCGCCCTCTTCTGCGCCCTTGGCGGTTCAACCGTTCCCCTACAGCACGTACTTGCGGTCCCAGTCGGCCACCTGGGCATCGGGGGTCTCGCCGATGGCCACGATGAGGAAGGTCAGCACGCGGCAACCTTCCTCGACGTGGCCGCCCAGCGCCTGGCTGGCGTCGGCAAGGGTCATGTGGGCATGGACGCGCCCCTCGTTGACGAGCCCGGTGACGGCGATCACGTCGTACGGTCCTTCGCCCTCCATGAAGGTGTTGCCCGGGGGCAGGTTCGTGCTCTGGACCACGTGCAGACGGTAGCGGCTGAGCGAGCCGGCTCCGCTGAGGATGACCCCGTTGCGCACGCCCTGCTCCTGGCAGGCGCGCGCGAGTCCCTCGCTCACATCCTCGCCCGGGTTCAGGCGCACCAGGATCAGCCTGCTCAAGGCTACGCTCTGAGTCAGCATCGATGATCGCCTCCTTGGCCGATATACAAGGCGCTGTCCGATAGCCGGTGAGAACTATAGCACGGAAACGCCACTCCGTCAGGCTTGGGCAGCCGCCCTGCTGCCCGACCGGCCAGGGCGCATCCAGACCGCGAGTGCACTGACGGCCCTTGGCTGCTGCAGGTGCCTCGGGCCCACGACCGGGCTGCACGCTCCGCACCGACCCGGTACGGGCCTTGGGGGTTTGGCAGGTTGGCCGGCGCCGCCCCCGGGCGGCGCCGGCCAACCTGCCAAACCCCCCCCTGGGCTGGGGCCGGGCGGCGGCCCCGCAAGAGACCCGGCCGGGAC
>Ga0078972_1009698_pt1 | contig 18745 bp, 13 predicted proteins | sample YelNatPaOPGAMG01_FD_67568 | JGI IMG/M metagenome (GOLD analysis project Ga0078972, IMG submission 67568) | Hot spring thermophilic microbial communities from Obsidian Pool, Yellowstone National Park, USA - OP-RAMG-01 (SPADES assembly) (version 2) | ecosystem: Environmental > Aquatic > Thermal... | reverse complement strand
ATTGGCATTATGAATTTTTATTACTACGTTCGCAGGACGTTCAAGCTGATAAGGTATCCATGTTTCAGGATTAAAAGGATTTGGATAATTTTGACCAAGTTCAAATTTTCCCGCAAAAGGTGCAGATTTTGTGCTGTCAACGAGGTCAAGAATATCAACCACACCATCACGATTCGTATCCGCGGGATTATAATCAATAGCATTGATTTCCGCTTCTCGTATAGTCAGTGGTATAGTGTTCCCGTTCCAATCAAACATTGAGATATTACTGAATTTTGCGGTTATTTTTCCAGTGCTTTTGCATTTGAAAGATACTGTCGCCAAATATCCCGATCCACTAACGCCCTTATTCCTTGTGCCATCACAGGCAAAGGGGACAAATCCTGATAAATTATCAATTTCGGAGTTTTTCCAGAGGTCTGCACCTTTGGATGATGTAATTGTCGGCTTCCAAGACATGAATGACTCTTTCTTAATCCCGACAACTTCTAATTGGGATGGATCAAATGTCACTTTGAAACTGAATTTATATAAAGCGGACACATTTTTTATTGTCACTTTTATATCAAATATGTCGCCTTTATAAACAGATTTAATAACGGGAGCAAAAGCCAACATTGGAGAAGTCTTTGCTGTCATAAAAACCCAAACATAGTCATCATAATATAGACCATCAGACCTTGCATCATAGTTTCCGTCAAACCCGATATTTTCTGTATCCATTGCAGTTCCTGCTAATCTGACGAGATGACGTGTATTATATTCTAAGTCAACGTTAGGAGTGAAAATCATCGTGTTGCCGTCCCATTCAAAAGTTCCTTTGATGATCTTGCCTGTGCCTGAGATCATAGAGAAAGCGGATTCTGTGGATTTCTTATTCATAGGTTTGCTAAATGTTATTCTTATTTTAGTGGTAACTAGGACATCAGTATCGCTATAAGTAGGAACGGTTTTCACAATGCGAGGAGGTGCTGGCGTAACGGTCATTATGTTGATATATTCAGACCATTTGCTTATATTCTTTGACGTATCAATAAATCTAACCCTGAAACTGTATTTTCCAAGTTCAGCATTTTCGGGAATAGTAAGTTCTGCATTCCAACGCCCAACTGGTGCAACTCCTGCATATTCAGTTTTTAGCGGTGTCCAATCCCCGCTTGGGCTACGATATTGAATTTCACATAGAAGTTTATCTTCCTTATCTTGCAAATCTATGCCGTCACTACTGACAATGACGGTTCCTGTTCGTGCCACTGGATCGTGTGATAAAAAGAAATCCGCTACCATAGGCGAATCAATAGTCGGTGAATTCAATATTTTTAGCATAAACCTTGCTATCAATTCATTTGGCAAGACGTAAGTCATACCCGTTGTATCAAGATAAAAACTGCAAAGAGGTGATGGCATTGTCATATCCATTTCGGTAAACAGAATGAAAACTTCCGTCCCTCTTTCGTCTTCAACGGAAATTTGGTATATGTCAAGTGTATCTTGAAGTATCCAAACCTTTATATATTGCATATATAAGGCGGAACGAATAGTTATGACATGTGCTAAACCTCCAGCAGTATTATCTATACCCCGATATGTCACAATCGCTCTGAGGTCTTCTGGCTCAATTTTTTCTACAAAATTTATATCTGAACCCTTGCCAATTGGCGCTCCGATGAAATATGATCCAAATGGGATACCGCCAAAAATATTAATCATAGTGAATAGACCAGAGTTATCATCTGGCAGAATTAAGTTCATTGGCAGTATATTTGGGAAAACATCCTTTGTATAAACTTTTTGATCAGGGATAACTGCTGTTGTATTGACATCATCAGCTACCAAATACATATCCCCATAATTAGTGATAAAGTTTATACGTGTTAAGTTAGGATCACCCTTTACAATATCTATGCGGGCATCAAACATCACATTTGGCAGACTTGACGCTATATCGCTCGGGATATAATTTGGATTTACCACATCAGCAGATATGATCTTAGCTTTTATAGTTAAGACCTGGTTAAACCCTGATGTTCTTTTGAGATCGTTAAGGCGTTTATTTGCTAACGTAAGAATGTCTAAAGATGCTTGATCAATACTTATTCCATAAGGCTTTTCTTCTACTGCGAAGACCATATAATTAAATAATAGTATGAATATCGTTGTTAAGATTAAAATCGTCCTTTTCAAACTTGTAACCCCCTTTATCAAACAGAATTCTCTTTCCATTTCTTTATAGACCCTGGTTCAACAAGTCGCACTTTTATTGACAGACCAAAAGTCTCTTCTATTCTTTTCTGTATCTGCTCTTCTATTGCACTCATCTTTTTTACCTCATCAAAGAAGATATGGCTGGAAACCTCAACCCATACTTCTAACTCATCTAATGCCCCGTTTCTATCAACGCGAAGGCGGTAATGAGGCTCTGCACCTTCAATTTCTGTCAGTATTTGCTCTATCTGAGAAGGATAGACGTTTATTCCTTGAACGACTATCATATCATCGGTTCTTTCAGATACCCTTGACATCCTGACAAGAGTCCTCCCACAAGGACAGGTGGAGTGATCAAGGCTTGTATAATCGCCTGTCCTATATCTTATCATTGGGAATGCCTCTTTTGTTATCGTCGTTAAGACAAGTTCCCCTTTTTCGCCATCAGGCAAAGATTCGTCTGTTTTAGGGTCTATAACTTCGGGGATAAAATGGTCTTCAAAAATATGTAAACCGTTCTTTTCGTAGCATTCCACAGATACGCCCGGACCCATTATCTCGCTTAACCCATAGTTATCAAGGGCGTTGATATGTAAGCCCTCTTCTATTTCCTTTCTGATAACCTCTGACCAAGGTTCTGAGCCAAATAAACCGATCTTCAAGGATAATTCCGCGGGGCTTATACCCTCATTTTTCAAGACATTAGCTATATGTAAGGCAAAAGTCGGCGTGCAGACAAGGACAGTGCTTCTATAATTTCTCATAACGACGATCTGTTTATTTGCGTTTAGTCTTGAACAAGGGATAACTGTTGCCCCTATACGTTCTGCCCCATAATGGAAACCAAGTGCGCCCGTAAAAAGCCCGTAGTCAAAAGCTATTTGGACAATATCATCTCTATCTACGCCAGCAGTATATAGGACACGAGTCATTAATTCTGTCCAATGTTCAATATCATTTCTGCTATAACCTACGACTATGGGTTCTCGTGTTGTCCCTGACGATGAATGAAGCCTTACAACCTCTCTTAATGGAATGGCAAACATACCATAAGGTTGATTTTTCAAAAGGTCTTCTCTGGTAGTGAACGGTATTCTTGAAAGGTCGTCAAGAGAAGTTATATCTTCGGGGACGATCCCATGTTTATCCATAAGATTGCGATAGAAAGCTACATTTCTATATGCGCGATTGACTGTGACCTGTAACCGTTCAAGCTGTATTTGTCTTATTTCTTCTCTATCCATTGTCTCGTATTTTTCAAGTTTGGTTGACATAATTTCTCACCCTTTATTTGATTTCTTTATTCCCAAATTTCTTTATAACCCTTTCCAAGATATGCTCGCTTTACCTCTTTATTTTCAAGTAGTTCTTCCGTAGTCCCTTCAAGCACTGCCCTTCCAGTTTCTAGGACATATCCTCTATCTGCAATTTTCAGGGCTACTCTGACATTCTGTTCAACAAGTAATATAGTTGTGCCTTGCTCATCACGCAGTCGTTTTATGATCTCAAATATCTCATTGACGATCTTAGGGGCTAAACCCATTGATGGCTCATCAAGCAGTAGAAGCTCTGGCTCAGCCATTAATGCCCTTCCGATTGCAAGCATTTGCTGTTCTCCACCGCTGAGAGTCCCAGCTGGTTGTTTTTGTCTTTCCTTAAGTATAGGAAATATGTTAAATACATTTTCTAACTTTTTCTGCATCTGTTTTTTGCCATTTCGTCTATGCAGATATGATCCAAGCATGAGATTGTCAAGGACGGATAATTCGCCGAACAATTGTCTTCCCTCAGACACTTGGGAGATACCAAGACGGACTATTTTCTCCGCTGATAGATTAATTATATCCTGATCTTTGAAAAAAATATTACCTTTACGAGAGGTTATTAATCCGCAAATGCTATTTAAAAGCGTAGTCTTTCCAGCACCATTGGCGCCTAATAATGTAACGATCTCACCGTATCCGACGTGTATGGATATACCTCTAAGGGCTTGTATATTTCCGTAATATGAGCTTAAACTTTGCACTCTAAGCATTTTGCTTATCTTCCTCGCCAAGATATGCGGTTATGACATCAGGGTTATTTTGCACTTCTTTTGGCGTGCCTTCCGCTATTTTTTGACCATAATTTAAAACGGTGACAATATCAGATATACTCATAACGAGTTGCATATCATGCTCAATTAGCATTATTGTAACGCCCTGTTCTCGTATCTTATTTATAAGATCAGTTACCCTCTCTATCTCCCGTGTATTAAGCCCAGAAGCAGGTTCATCTAACAACAATAATTGTGGATCAGATGCTAATGCACGGGCAAATTCAACTAATCTTTGTTCTCCAAACGATAGATCAGAAGCAAGCCTATTAGCCTTTGCTTCTAATCCAACAAATGAGAGTTTTTCCTTTGCAACTTGAATGGTCTCTTTTTCCTCTCTTTTAAAACGACCTAAACGAAAAGCAGATGATAATAATCCGTGTTTCAATTTGCTATGGTATCCGATCATGACATTTTCAAGAACTGTCATGTTATTCATAACCTGAAGATTTTGAAATGTTCGGCTGATACCTAAATTAGCTATTTTATAAGGAGGCAGTGTATCAATCCGTTTTTGTTTATATATTATTTCCCCTGATGTTGGGACAAGGAATTTACTTATAAGGTTATAAAGAGTCGTTTTTCCAGCACCATTAGGTCCTATAATTGCCCTGATCTGTCCGGGTTCAACTTGGAATGATACGTCATTTACAGCAACTAATCCCCCAAATTCTTTTCTTAAATTTCTGACTTCCAAAATCGGGTCTGCCAAGATGTTTTCCTTTCGGTATAGTTGATTATCAATGATATATCTGATTATCAATCGTTTGATGGAATGGAAAGTTTAACTTTAATGTGAGATATAAGTGCCGATAGCCTTCCGACAAGACCATCAGGCATAAATATCATAACCAACATAAGCAATAGACCATAGATAACGATGTCATACTTTTTTATTACGCTTAGCCATTCGGGAAGCCAAGTAAGTAATATAGTTCCTAATATAGCCCCCCATAAACTTCCTGAACCGCCTACAATTACCATTGTAACAAGTGTAATAGATGTCCCAAGATGAAAAGTCGGATAACCGATAAATCCATGGAAATGTGCATATAAAGACCCAGCTAATGCGGCGTATATCGCACTTAAAACAAAAACTTGGACTTTGTATTTCGCTATATTTACTCCCATAGCACTTGCAGCTATCTCACTACCATGTATCGCCCGAAAAGCTCTACCCACCCTTGATTTTGTGATATTCAATGATAAAATTATTATAGCTAATACTATTATCCAAACGAAAATGTATTGTCCCAAAGCAAAGTTACTGTCAAGATCAATAAATCCAAGTGAAAAAGGATAAATTCCTAATAATCCAGACGTATCTTTGGTAAGCCAATCTAATTTACTGAGGACGACATACACTATCTCGCCAAATCCTAACGTAGCCATCGCTAAATAATGACCTTTCAGTTTCAAAGTTGGAACGCCGATAATATAAGCGATAATTGCAGTAAAAATAATTGCTATGACAGTAGAGATCCATGGAGACATACCGAGATTGACATTTAACAGACCTGAGCAATAAGCCCCTATACCGAAAAATCCCGCGTGTCCCAAAGACACTTGACCAGCATAGCCCATCAACAGATTAAGACCGATTACAATGAGAGCGTTGATACCTACTGTCGTCATCACCCCAAGACGATATTTGTTGCCAGACATCGCAATTGGAAAAATAACAAGAAAAAGGATCAAAATAAACATTGGTATCTGTTTAGTAAACCTGTTATTTTGTGGAATTGAAAAAATGAAGTTTTTTATGTTCATACGCTTAAATAATAGTCTTGTAATTTTATACGCCTCTTTTTTTAGTCCCGAAGATACCATCAGGTTTAACAAAGAGAATGATTAACAATATAATAAATGCTATTCCGTCTTTATATCCTGAATAACCAGACGGAGCAAATCCGATAGCCAAATTTTCTACGACGCCAACTATCAATCCGCCGACAACTGCGCCAAGTCCGTTTCCAAGCCCGCCGAGTATAGCGGCACAGAACCCTTTTAGTCCGAGTATCGCTCCCATATCGTAAGAAGCAAAAGTTATCGGAGCGATGACCATTCCTGCCCCTGCACCAACGGCTGCACTCAAAGCAAAAGAAAGCAACACCATAAACCTGACATTGATACCCATAAGCCTTGCTGCTGTCCTGTTTATAGCGGTTGCACGCATAGCTTTCCCCATAAAAGTGTATTTATAGAAAAGCTGGACTGCGAGGACAATTATAGCTGTTACACCGAGGACCCAAAATCTTTGTTGTGTAATGCTTGCACCTAATATAAATATGGGTTCTCCACTGGAAAATGGAGGAACAGGGATTGACTCATCTTTCCATATTATTAGAGCTATTCCTCTTAGCAATATTGATGCGCCAATCGTGATTATTATTAAAGTGATGACAGGTGCATTTTTAACGGGATTGATAGCGAGTCGTTCAAAGATAACACCGAATGCGGTAACTATGAATATTGACAATATAAATGCAAGGTAAAGTGGCAATTGTAATGTAGAATGGAGAAATATCATTATCATTGCACCAAGCATTACAAATTCGCCTTGTGCAAAATTTATCACATCAGTAGCGTTATAGATTATATTGAAGCCTAACGCAACAAGTGCGTATATACCGCCTACTGTGATGCCATAAATTGTATATTGTATTATCTCTCCGATGCCCGGAAGGCTCATGAAATCTCCTATTAATTAAAATCTAATGATAGATTTTCTGATTTGTTTATCATTTCTACTTTTTATATGGATTTAATTTATATGGATTTAATCTATACTCGTAGAGGCACACTGTAATAGCATACCTCTACGTATATTCTAATTATCTATTTTGCAAGCACCCATTTGCCATTTTCAATCTTGACCATGACAAGACAACTGCTATCCAAACCATTGTGATCGGTTGGAGAGAAGTTGAACACTCCGCCAGTGCCAATGAATTTCTTTGTTTTCTCTATTTCAGCTCTTATTTTCGCGGGATCATTTCCGACTTTCTTCATCGCATTTACAACAAGCATTAAAGCATCCCAAGCATGCCCACCGAATGTGCTTGGCTCTGATCCATATTTAGTTTTATAGTTATTTACATATTTGGTAAGAGTTAGTTTTTGAGGGTCATTTTTCGGAAGATCATTTGCCACGAGGAGTTTCCCAGAAGGAAATACAACGCCGTTTGCTGCGTCGCCAGAGAGGTTTATATATTCTTTATTAGCAACTCCATGGCTCATTATAAGCGGAATATCCATTTTTAGATCGTTCTTCATATTTCTTGTTACAATCGCTCCGCCAGGGCTAATGCTCCAGCATATAACAGCCTGAGGATTTGCAGATTTTATCTTGGTCAATTGCACCAATACATCTGGGTCTTTCTCGTTGAATTCCTCTTTTGCCACTATCGTAATCCCAGCTTCTGGTAGTATCTTTTCTAACTGCTCTTTTCCGCTTGCACCAAACGGGGTCTTTGCTGTAATAATTGCAACTTTGGTGAGTTTTTTAGCTTTCAGATATTCTGCGATCCTTTTTCCAACAAGGACATCAGATTGAGGGGTCTTAAATACCCAATATCGCTCATTAACAGGCTCAACGATCTTTACGCTTGCTGCACATGAGATAAGCGGAATTTTGGCATTTTGGGCAGTGTCAATGATTGCAAGGCTTGTTCCACTTAAAGTAGGTCCTATTATTGCACAAACCTTATCTTCGTTGATTAATTTACTAGCTTTGTTACGTGCATTTGTCTCATCGCTTGCGTCATCATAGATGATAACTTGTAACTTCTTGCCTTTTATGCCCCCAGTGGAATTGATCTCGCTTTCTAACATCTTTACGGTGTTTTCCTCTGGAACTCCCAGTGAAGACCCCGTTCCCGTTGTTGAGAATATCGCGCCGATTTTATAGACATCGTCAGCAGAAAAAACATTACTGCTTAAAGCAAAAAACGCAATAAGCAAAAGAGAAAAAAATAAGAAACCGCATAACTTTGGGCTTTTCATTAAAATTCCCTCCCTTTAGTTGTTGTTTGATTTACAGATCAACCGAATTAATTTTCCACGGATTTTATAAATTCCTCTAAATCCCTCTTTTTATGAAGTTTGATCAAATAATCGTTTGATCGCCGAGAACTGATTCCTGCTCCCTGCTTTCGTAAGGACAAGTTTCGCAGAAATTACAAACGCACACAGAATGTCATTCCCGTGAAAACGGGAATCCAGAGAAACATCATCAATTCTACGATCCGATTAATTAACGTAAGTTGTCCCAAATACAAGACATATCTTTCTTACTTTTTCAGGCTTCCCCAGGAAGTAGCAAGTTTGCCTCTAAGATCAACCTGAGTGAGGATAGTTCCTGGCAGTACAAATCTGAGATAAATATCATCAGCAACATCATTCGGTCCTGCCCAGACCCAATATGCCTTGCAATCAGGGTCTTTCAAACCATTTTTTTTCATGGTCTCAGCACCAAACCCCCAAATGCCGCTACCGAACTGCTCCATTTGGGTAGCATTACCCCATTTACTATCATCATAATCTACTTTTTCCCATCCATCTTTCCGCTGTTCTATTGGCACACCCGCTTGCGCCTTCCATGTTTTATCACTTCCATAATATTTACCATCATCAAGGACAACGTCAGCGAGTGCTCCACCACGACCTGATGCTCCCGGTTCTGCATCATGGACGTATATGGCGATCACGGCACCGCCTTTTAGTAGCTTAAATTCATAGACACCTACCGCTTGCCAGTCATTGCCTTGACCAACTTTTTCACCATTAACAAAAGCCACCCATGAATTGTCACCGCTTACTCTGAGCCTGTTTGCCGGAAAAGCAGAGAAGCATAAACAAAACATCAAAACAATAACACCAAAGCTAATTAGAAACTTTTTCATGACGATCTCCTTTCTAAAAATTGGATTTTATTGTTCCCCAAGTTCTGGTGATTTTACCTTTAGGCTCAACTGAAAGTTTCTGTCCATAAACATAGCGGAAGAATACTTCATCAGCTACGTCATTGGGACCTGCCCAGCACCAGAAAGCTTTGCAATCCGGGTCTTGTAATCCATTTGCTCTCATCGCACCAGCGCCAAATCCCCATATACCTCCGCCGAACTGTTCATACAGCGTGGGTTCCACCCAATTAGCATCGTTAAAACCGGGTTTGGTCCAATCGTTCTTCTTCATATAACCGGCATCATCACTACATTTCCATGTCTGGATACCATCTTTACCTTTCTCTCCGGTAAAATGGTATTCACCGTTATTGAGTATTATGTCAGCTAAGAATCCACCACGACCTGATGCTCCCGGTTCTGCATCATGCACATGCACAGCAATTGTAAAAGAACCTCTCTGTATTCCAAATTCATATATACCTACCTTCTGCCAGTCTGCCCCTTGACCAACTTTTTCCCCATCCACATAGGCTTCCCATGAATTGTCACCGCTCACCCTTAACGTGCCCTTTGTTGGATCAGCAGGGAAAGCATAAGCAGATATTAGAATAAACATTGAAACAAAAACCCATGTAGTTATCTTTTCCATAACATATCCCCCTTTCTCATAAAATAGAAAACGTAGAAAAACAAGTAAGTAAAACAAATTTACTAATTACACCCAATAAAAATTGAAAAAGATTATATAATCCCTCCTAACATTAGATTTTACTTAACATTTGATTTTTTAACAAGAAAAAATCAGGAGAACTAAAAAGGTTAAGCTTTTCATTTTTGCTTGAACTTTGAATAAAGCTTTTTTATAAACAGTAACTTAGGTTAATTATTCAATAATGGCTCAAAGGGGGACTTTTAAGAGATAAACCCCCCTTTTATCCCATACGCATTAAGTTAAGGACTCTTAACCCCGAAGGGGTGATATATTTATAGAAACACATAAATAAAAAATCTTTTAGCTCCGTCAGGAGCGACATATTTACCCATCATATTTCGCTCCGCTTCCGCTTTGTATTTTGACGTTTATCGTTTCTATAAATATGGCGCCCCTTCGGGGCTAGAAACAACATTATCTCACGTTAAAAATAACGTTTTTCCCTTAACTTAACGCCTATACCTTTTATCCCCCTTTTTAATGAGAAATTTTGAAAACATTTCTATAAAATTGATTCGGTTGATCTACGATAGAACCGTTATCGGGATTTTATCTCTCCCCAAGCAATAGGAAGCTTGCCTTTCGCTTCTACTGCCATAAATTTGGCAAACCCATCTTTCATAATAGCATTGATCTCGTCTTCTGTTAATGCTCTTTTGAATAGTCCCATTTCGTCCTGCATTCCTTTCCACCAATGCGGACTTCCTTCTCTATGCCCTAATCTGAGGGTATTGTCGTTTGGGGTTGTCTTCCCTGATAACCCTTGTTCTTTTATCAGTTTACCATCAAGATATATTCTGACTGTTTTGCCATCCCACGTGCCTGCAACAAATTGCCATTCATTCTTTTTTATCACTCCACCGGGAGAATCAACATTAATTCTTGCAGGTGGTGTCAGTATAAAATGAAAATATCCGCCAGATGTATTGATAAACAAAGCATAGTTTTCGTTGGTTCCGCTCATAGGACCCTTTGAGAAAAATGTTTGCCAACCGTCGCCTGATCCCTCCCAGTTGAACCAGCATAACATAGTGACTTGTTCGGTAAGATCAAGGGAATCACTATCAGGGACTTCTACGCATTGGCTGACGCCGTCATATTTAATGGCTTTTCCGAACTTGCCATTGACAATTTCTGGTTTCCCGATGAATTTGCCATTATTTCCGTTTCCAGAATCGTCAATTACAATATCACCTTTGATGTTATCAAAAGTCCATATTCCAACAGCATCTTTAAGCGCAGCACTTACACTAATTGAAAATCCTAAAGCCAATATAGCTATACAGAAAGCAATAAATAGCTTATACATTTTACACAGTTCCTCCTCTAAATTTGATAAACTTTGGCTTTTTATCGCCAACTAAACTAATTCCATATTTATCAAACAAAGGATTTCTTTTAATAGTTATCCTCTGACTACCCCTTGCAACCCCTTGGCAAGTTTAGGTAGTCGTCATTATCCCCCTTTCTATATGTTATATACTTCTTCTCCTGTTAGCATTTTGAAGTTATTGTTCTTAAGGACTTCAATTGCCTTGTCTGTATTTTCAAATCTGAAGATCATGACCGCATTATCTCCAGAACTCTTGACAAAGGCATACATATATTCAACACCAAGCCCAGCTGACCATAATGCAGATAGGATAGAAGCTAATCCACCGGGTTTATCTGGCACTTCCACAGCGACAACATCTGTTTCGCCGAAGGTGTAACCAGCCTCTTTGAGTATATTAACTGCTTTGTTTGCATCGTTGACGATTATTCTTAATATACCGAAGTCTGCGGTATCTGCGAGGGATAAAGCCCTGAGGTTAATATTATGATCAGCAAGCACTTTTGTTACCTGTGCAAGCCTGCCCGATTTATTTTCAAGAAAAATTGAAATTTGTTTGACTTTCACATCTTACCTCCGTATTAGCAAATATTAGAATGTCTTTTACTCTTTTGGTCTTAGGTCCTTAACACGTTTCGCCTTCCCTTCGCTTCTTTCTATGGTTTTTGGCTCAACGAGAGTGACCTTGACTGATATACCTAAAACACTTTCAATTTCGTTTTGTAATTTCCTTTGAACCGCTTCAAGTTTTCTAACCTCATCAGAAAATAGCCTTTCGTTCACTTCAACTCTAACCTCTAACTCGTCTAACATTCCCTTACGTTCTACGACAATTTCATAGTGTGGCTCTGTTTCCTCAATTTCCATAAGGACACTTTCTATCTGTGATGGGAAAACGTTAACGCCTCTGATTATAAGCATATCATCGGTTCTTCCACTGACACGTCTCATTCTCGCAATAGTTCTTCCGCACTTGCACGGTTCTGGGTTCAGTGACGTAATATCTCTGGTTCTGAATCTGATAACTGGAAAAGCCTCTTTCGTTAGGCTTGTGAATACCAATTCCCCTGTTTCACCATAAGGTAGCTGTTCGCCAGTTTCTGGGTCTATTATTTCTGCGATGAAATGGTCTTCAAAGATATGCAATCCGTCTTTTTGCTCGCATTCCATAGACACGCCGGGTCCTATAACTTCGGTAAGTCCGTATATGTCCATTGCATCAATATTAAGTTTGGCTTCTAATTCCTTTCGCATATTATCAGACCAAGGTTCTGCACCAAAAACTCCAATTCTTAGCGGCAATTTACGGATGTCAATTCCCATTTCCTTTGCCACTTCACCGATATATAAAGCGTAAGATGGCGTGCATGTTAAAACGGTAGTGCCAAAATCTTCTAACATCATCACTTGACGTTTAGTGTTTCCACCAGATGCAGGAATTACGGTTGCACCCATACGTTCTCCGCCGTAATGAATACCCAGACCGCCAGTAAAAAGCCCATAACCATAAGCATTCTGTATTATATCATTTGGACCTGCCCCTGCACACATAAGGCTTCTTGCCATCAGCTCTGCCCATGTATCTATATCATTTTTTGTATAACCAGCGACTACTGGCTTTCCAGTAGTGCCAGATGAAGAGTGTATGCGGACAATATTGCTCATCGGTTCTGCGAATAGCTTAAATGGATAGTTTTCTCTGAGGTCTTTCTTTGATATAAAAGGAATTCTCTTCAAGTCATCTAACGATTTTAGATCACTTGGCTTAAAACCAGCCTTTTCAAAGGATTCCCGATAGAAAGGAACTCTATCATAAACTTTATGAATAATAGCTTTAAGCCTGCTAAGTTGCAGTTCTTCCAATTCCTTTCTCGGCATACATTCACATTTTTCATTCCATATCATATTCTTCCTCCCTTAAAAGATAGTAAATATGGTATATTAAATATATTCTACAATACCTTAATAGACAAGTCAAGACTAAGCCAATTCACCAATTCACTCCAATTCATCCAATTCACGAGTGTAATTCAAATTTTAGTGATCATTTGACATTGCATTATAACACCTGTTATGCTAATTTATCAATACAGAAAAACGTTTATAATACAATATGAATTTGCTATAATATCTAATAACTGATATAAATGTGGAGGAAAAAATGATTTTTCGGCAGATAACGCCAGATATATTTTGCTGGACAGATACATGCAATGTCTATATATTGCGTGACGGAGAAAGCGCGATACTGTTTGACTTTGGCGATGGAAACGTTCTTAATAATATTAGCAATATAGGCATCAAGAATGTTGACTGGGTTCTATTTACACATCATCATCGGGAGCAATGTCAGGGGATAGCAAAAATAAAATCGTCAGAAATAAAGATCGCTGTTCCATCAGCGGAAAGATCGTTCTTTGAACGTCCGATAAATTTCAGGAAGATAAAACCATCTTTAGGAGATGCCTATACAGTTCATGGTTCAAGCTATGTCCGACCTCCCATTAGACCGATAAAAGTGGATCATGTCTTCCAAAACATGGACGAATTCTCTTGGCATGGAAACGAATTCTGGTGTGTAAACACACGAGGCAACAGCCCTGGATCCATGTCCTATATGCTAAAAAAAGATGGCAAATGGATAGCTTTTAGCGGTGATGTGATGATAGACGGAGCTAAAATGCACACTTGGTTTGATACAGAATGGGACTATGGCTTTGCTTCTGGAATATATGCCCTATTTAACAGTGTAAGCTTAATTGAAAGCTTCAGACCTTCGTTAATGTTGCCTTCACATGGTGACGTAATCAGAAATCCGTTAGAGCAATTAAGAGAATATCAAAGGAAAATCCGAGAGCTTGAAAGATATTATGTAAGAGGATATGAGCAAAGCACTTTTGGATATGGTTCTCAGGATACGGTATCAATTCCAACAGACGTTCCGCATTTATGGCAAGTAATGCCTCATATTTACAAGTGCAAAGGACCTGATCTTTGGGCTAACTTTGCGATAATACTTGCAGATAGCGGACATGCACTTGTTGTAGATTGTGGGCTTGGCAAGGAATTATTGGACAAATATATTGACTGCATGAGAGCAAAACTTGGATTAAAACAGGTTGATGCTGTGATAATAACCCATTATCATGGCGATCATTGCTTAGATGCACCTTATCTGCGTGAAAAATATGGTGCTGAGATATGGTCTTTGGATAAGGTAGCAGAAAAAATTCAATTTCCAGAAAGGTTTGACTATCCCGCTTCGGTAAATACTTATGGAGCAGGCATTGATTCCATTGAATTTGATAGGACATTTTCCGATGGAGAAAAATTTCAGTGGGAAGGTTATAATTTTACAGTTGATTGGCTTCCCGGTCAAACTGAATTTGGCTTATGCTTAAATGCTGTTATTGATGGCAAACTTGTCGCATTCACAGGTGATAATATCTTTGGAAGCACTACCGATCCAAAGCAAAATGGACATGAGGCAGTTGTTGCACGAAATAGTGGGATACTTGAAGAAGGTTATATTTATGCAGGAGAGTATTTGAAAAAATTACAGCCAGATATTATAATCGCTGGACATTCTAACGTCTTAGATAAGCCAAAACATTTGATTGACCGTTTTCTTGATAGTGCTATTGCTTTGAGGAATGCGTTTCAAGCACTAAGCGGTGAAAAAGATTACAGATATATGTTTGACCCTTATTGGGTAAAAGCAGAACCATATAGAGTTTCGGTCAAAGCAGGCGAATCCGTAGATGTGGATATAAAAATTCGCAATTTTCTGAATACCACACAATATCATTATATTGAATTCCATTGTCCTGATGGCATAAGCACTCATCCTAACTTTATTGATGGGTCTGTTAAACCAAGTTCAATTAAAACGATCAAATTGAGTATATATGCGGGATCAGAGGCGATTAAGGGCGTCAATATGATAGCATTTGATATATCGCTTGATGGCAAAAGATATGGCGAATTATTTGATATGATTGTAAATGTGACATAATGTTCATAATCATAATGTTCATAACTATTATGGAGGAATGCTATGTTGGATCAAAATGAGATAAAAAATATAATAGACAAAATAATGTCAATGTCAAAAGCAGATGAGACGGAGGTTGTTTTAGGCAGTTACAGGAACTCATTGACAAGATTTGCAGAGAACCATATTCATCAAAACGTCTCGCAGGATAATGTCTATCTATCTGTAACCGCTATTTTAGACAATAAAATGGGAGAGGCAAGCACAAATAAAATTGATGACGAATCAATAAAAAAGACCATTGAATCTGCGATGGAGATCGCTAAACTTGCTCCGCCAGATGAGGAATTATTGCCAAGACTTGGTCCACAAGAATATCAAGAGGTGCAGGCATACGATCCTGATATTGACGAACTTACGCCGATGGATAGGGCAAAGGCTGTTGCAGAAGTCGTCCACGCATGCGAAAGAAACCGCTTAAAGTCCGCTGGGGCATTTTCCGATAGCAGTCAAATTGGGGCTTTGGCGACGTCAAAGGGGCTTTTTGCATGCTACAAGCGAACAGATATAAGTTTTAGCGTTACAGCGATGGGCGATGACAGTTCAGGCTGGGTTGAAAAGACATCATATAAAAGGGCAGATGTTGATACAAATACACTCGGTCAAATCGCAATTGAGAAGGCTTTAAATAGCAAAAATCCAAAAGAAATTCCACCGGGCAACTATACAGCGATACTTGAACCTGATGCAGTCTCTGAACTGATAATATTTATGTTAGGGGGATTTAACGCTTTGGCAGTTGACGAGGGAAGAAGTTTCCTCACAGGCAAAATGGGACAAAAGATCGCAGGAGATTATATTAACCTTACAAGCGATCCATATCATCCACTTCATCAAGGGAGACCTTTTGACGGCGATGGTGTGCCGACAAAAAGGGTAGAACTTATCAAAAATGGCGTCGCAAAAAACCTTGTTTATGATAGGCTAACGGCGAAAAAGCATGGTGTAGAGCCGACAGGTCACGGTGGAGGTGGAAGAAATGCCTACGGAGCTTATCCGTCTTATACTGTTATGGAAGGCGGAAATTCTACATTAGAAGAGATGATCAAGACAACAGATAGAGGTATCCTCGTGACGAGATTTTGGTATACAAACATCGTTGACCCGATGAAGGTCATCGTTACAGGAATGACAAGAGATGGCACTTTTTGGATTGAAAACGGAAAAATCGCTTATGGCATAAAAAATTTTAGGATCAATCAAAATGTGCTTGATATGCTAAACAACATTGAGATGATGTCCGAACCCGTTATGTCTGGCGGAATAGTTGTCCCTGCAATGAAAGTGAACAATTTTCATTTTAGCAGTGGATCAGATGCGATATAGTGTTTAACTGAAAATGAAAATTTTAGCTAACATAATCACATTATTATTTCTTTTCATAATAACTGCTGACGTTAATGCTGAACTGAAACGTCATAAGGTTACCGTCGGAATGTTCAACACTTACTCCATAAATGACGGCAACCTTGGGCGTCCTGACCCTGACCTAAAAGAAGTTTGGGAAGGAAATCCGAATGTCTCTGGCTATGAAGCGTGTAATATGACTATGCACTATTGGCCCCGTCCCTTTGATCTTCCCGAAGTTGAGCCAAACCAAGACCCTTATGCTAAATGGTGGATAAACTATATGGAAGAGGCTTATAACCTCACTAATCAGAATGGAGAAGTCCGCCTTAAAGTGATAGTAGGTCCCTTATATAGTTTCTATTTGGTGAACCGCGGACAATTATTCAATGAATTCATCGCTGATCTATGCAAATGGGAAAAAGGCAGTAAATACGAGGGGACACTCGGCGGTTGGTATACAACAGAAGAACCTATGGGAAGCGATCATAACTTTGACCCTGATATATGTAACGAGATGATAGACGATATTAAGCAAGTGGAAAAATCCCTCGGTATCCCTCATCATAAGATATACATTGATGTCGCAGTTGATGGCTTGTATTACAGCAATGAAGGCTTGTTAAAATTCACTCGCCAAGTGGACGTTGTGATGATAAGTGCAAGCACCTATCTTTGGACGACAAGCGTAAATCAGCCTGTCTATGAGCCTAATTGGAAAAGCATTCACGGACCAATGAAAATTGTCCGCGATATAATCTATCCTGATAGAGATAGAAGAAAAGAGAAACGCCCTGAGATCCACGTCGTGCTTGAGAGTAGGGACGCAATAGGTCATGGTCAGCCAACAAATTGGGAGATGAGACAACAGATAGACATTGCATTAAGACAAAGCGTCATTCATAATGATCCCCCTGCCGATGGAATCTGGTTTTTTTGGTGGTCAGAGATCGGACGTAAAGCAAAAACATTAGAAGATGACTGGAATTATGGACGTAAGATCGCAGAAGCGATCCAAATCCAAGTGCCTCGCTCAACATCAGCGGAAATATCATCTGTCGGAAAAGGTGTTGACCCTGAAAAAACACGTTTTAGATTTCCACAATCTATAAGTTTTAATCCCTATAATTCTTGCATTCCCTATGATCTTGCAGAATCAGGAAATGTCCGCATAGACATATTGAACGAAAGAGGATCAAGAGTAAAAACATTTAATATGGGCTATCAGGCAGCGGGTAGTCTTATAAGATTTGGCGGTCCATATTGGGAAAAAGGGAACAATTTTAATGGGACTTATACATTTTTGCTTTATCTGAACTCAAAATTTATGGACGAGGTTAAAGTGAAAGTCCAATGGGACATCACAGTCAAAAGCTCATCGCATAAAATAGGATACTGGTCGCAAAATAATGTTATAGATGTCCAATGGGAACCGCAATCAGAGGAGATCGCAGGGATTGAAGGCTACTCTATACTATGGGATACATCAGAATTCAGTTATCCAGATTACAGTATAGACTTGCCAGCAAGTGAAACAACCGCCAAAAGCGAACCATTGGCAGATGGAAACAGTCATTACTTCCACATAGCAAGCATGAACAGCGATGGACGTTGGAGTCAACCTGTCCATTTAGGACCGTTCTTTATAGATACTACTCCCCCAAGTAACGTGAAGGATATAAAATCTGATTCTCATAAAATAGGTGTATGGTCAAAGGATAATATTATTAAAATTTCGTGGAATCCTGCTGATGATGCGACAAGTGGGGTAAGAGGATATTCAATACTATGGGACGATCTTCCGAGGACGTTACCTGACGATAAGATAGACATTTCCGTTCAAACCACAATGTCCGCAACTGAACCGTTAAACGATGGCAAATACTATTTCCATATAAGAAGCGTTGATAATGCTGGGAATTGGTCAAATGTCGCAGAACATATCGGTCCTTTTCTTATTGATACTTCTCCACCTTCAAATGTAAAGGAAATTGTAAGTGATGTTGAGATAGGAAAATGGATAAACAAAGATACCATAAATATTAAATGGCAACCTGCAAATGATAATATAAGCATGATCGCAGGCTATTCG
>Ga0078972_1009697_pt1 | contig 18746 bp, 15 predicted proteins | sample YelNatPaOPGAMG01_FD_67568 | JGI IMG/M metagenome (GOLD analysis project Ga0078972, IMG submission 67568) | Hot spring thermophilic microbial communities from Obsidian Pool, Yellowstone National Park, USA - OP-RAMG-01 (SPADES assembly) (version 2) | ecosystem: Environmental > Aquatic > Thermal... | reverse complement strand
TATATGATATTCTTAGAACAGATTGGGTTCTGTATGATCTTGGGATAACTCCGAGAAGAAATGTGAAGTTTCCGTATGAACGTCTCAGCTACGAGGCACAGCATTCATGTTTTCACGGTATCTTAACAAATGCTTATGTTCTGGGATATCATTACCCTTTACATCTTGATAGAAGTGAACGATGGCTGGAGTATTTTAAGAATAAGCTTAAGTTAGCCGAGGATTATATAAACAGGCAGATCAAGATTTAGTTATTATACGTCTACTTTTACCTGTGGTTTTGAATAATACAATATTGCTGATGACCTCGTCTGAAACGGCGATAAAACTGAAAGACGTTATATTGCGCCTTTAACGATTTGAGTTTCAAATGTTCCCTTGAAAGAAAACTACTGAACAGTTTGGCTCCACGCCTAAGCCGAAGGTTGTTGCGCTTATCATAATGACGATGATATCTAAGACTTATTAAGCACCGATTATATCGGGTCCTCCTCACGTTAAATAAGCGACAAGGTTTCAAAAGATAATCGCAAACGAGTCTTCCCAACCACTTAAAACAAAATTATTAACCATGTGAAGTTTAGTAAAACAGAAATTGTAAAAGGTGAAAACTTGTTTATTTTAATATTTTTGTGGGTGATGTTCGCGCTGTTATCTTTCGGTCTTCTTGGATTAAATTACGTCTACACAAAGAGGGCAGCTGACGAGCCTTGGAACATAAATATTGATAAGCATTATTTACCGCGAATATCTATAATAGTGCCCACATTTAATGAAGGTCAGATTATTGGTTACAAAATTAAAAATTTGAGTAAATTGGAGTATCCAAAGAACATGATGCAGATAATATTTGTGGATAGCAATTCGACGGACTCGACTATTAACCAGATCAAAGAGTTTATCGACAACAATAAAGAAAAAGTGGAAACCAAATTAATAATAGAAGATCAACGAAGGGGGAAATCTGAAGCTCTAAATTCCGCGCTAAAGAACTGTGACGGAGAAATTGTGATAATTTCCGACGCTGACTGTTTTTGGCCTTCAAATATGCTTAATAAGGCCATTCCGTATATGGCTGACCCAAATGTTGGAGCAATATCTGGGCAAAAGAGAATATTGAATTTGGAGGATTCCTATGTAACTAAAAGCGAAAATGCTTATCTTCAGGTGATGAGTTTGCTGAGGGAGGGTGAGTCAAAGATTTCTTCAACCCTTTTTTTTGAAGGTGGATTCAGCGCTTTTAAAAGAGGGATAATAGACTGTTTTGATCCATACAATACTGGTTCTGATGATTGCGGAACTGTGATTGGTGTTTTGGAGAAAAACTATCGAGCAATAATGGTTCCTGAGGCTGAATTTTTTACAGTGTTTCCGAAAACTTGGAGTGAGAAAGTAAAAATAAAAGTAAGAAGGGGAAACCAACTGATTCGAGTATTTGGAAGATACGCATACCTTTTAGCCCTTGGAAAAATTAAAACCGGCAAAGGCGTGGTAACGAAAAATTTACTTGTCTACCTTTTAGCTCCATTTGCGTTTCTGTCTTTAGCTGCAACTACAATTTGCCTTATATTAAAAATGCCTATTGTCATGGTGATTTTATTTTTGCTATTTGCGGTTCCAAAGGTGAGAGACTTATTATTCGAAGTCTCGTTGAACTTTCTGATCATTTTATGTGCTGTTGTTTTGTCTATTTTTAGAAAGTTCGTATTTTGGAGCCAACCTAAAGATCGTCCTCTACTTAAAGAGGAAATGTTGTTGCAGAGGCAATTAATATAGACGAAAACTAGGCTGCTAATTTGAAACCGAAGACTTAAGGCGTACGCTATTTTCGATCAAGTCGAAGCTTGTCGACATGTCATCAGATTCCTATAAGAGGAATAAAGGCTTGGATATATTAAAACCTAAGGTTACGGTTGGTCTTTGCGTTCGTAATTGTCAATCAACGGTTCTTAAAACGGTTAAAAGTATTATTGCTCAAGATTATCCCCATGAGCTTTTAAAAGTACTGGTAGTAGATGGATGCAGTGTTGATAAAACAGTTCAAATTGTGAAAGCAGTTCTGTCTAATTCTGACATTAAAAGTCAAATTTTCTTTGAAAATAAAGGTCTAGGTTTTGCTCGACAGATGGTGGTTGATAATGCAAAAGGTAAATATGTTGTTTGGGTTGATGGAGATATGATTTTGCCTAAAGATTTCATTAGAAAGCAAGTTGAGTTTATGGAGAAAAATCCTGAAGTTGCTATTGGTCGGGCGATGTATGGAATCTGGCCTGAACTTGGGCCTATTGCTTACTTAGAGAATATTCCGTTCGTTGTAGAGAGTTTCAGAAGCAAGAAAATGGTACGATTGGGAATTTGTGGTACTGAGGGAGCTATTTATAGGCTTGATGCGATTCGTCAAGTTGGTGGTTTTGATATTAACATTAAAGGGGCTGGTGAAGACATAGAGCTCGCGCAGAGGATGCTAGCAAATGGTTGGACAGCTAAAGTGACTCCTACCTTTTTTTACGAGTTATGCAAAGAATCTTGGAAAGGTTTATGGAACCAATACGTTTGGTGGGGCCAAGGTGGGCATTATCTCTTTCACAAAAACAGAGATAAAACAATGCTCCTTAAAATGTCGCCATTAGGGGGGTTTATTGCTGGAATTTTGCGTTTTCCATTTGCATATAAATTGACAAGACGAAAACTATTATTCTTATTGCCTTTTCATTATGCTTTCAAGAGATTAGCTTTTTGTTACGGCTTTATCAAGGCTCATGCTGAGGGTTACGGGCATTGGAATTAACATCGGATAAACATGGAGAGATAAAACCAATAATTACTATTGGTGTTTGCGTTAAAAATGGTGCTGCCACCCTTCGGGAAGCGATTGAAAGCATAATTTCTCAAACTTATCCGCATAAGCTTATGGAAGTGATTTTTGTTGACGATGGTAGCGAAGACGCAACTCCTTTAATAATTAATGAGTACGCTTCAAAGATGGATATGGATGTGAAAATATTTCGCCATGAATGGAAAGGATTGGGGTTTTCAAGAAATGTTGTGGCTAAAAACGCGAGTGGGAAGTATATAATTTGGGTTGATTGTGATATGATTTTGCCTAAGGATTTTGTTAGGAAGCAAGTTGAGTTTATGGAGAAAAACCCTAAAGTTGGTATAGGAAAGGCTAGGTATGGTTTTTTAGAGGAGAATTCGTTAGTTGCTTTTTTGGAAAACCTGCCTTTCATGGTGTACGATTCAAAGGGTGTCCCTTTAGATTTAAAGTTGCCTGGGACGGGTGGGGCGATTTTTAAGGTTGAAGCCATACGTGAAATAGGCGGTTTTGACGAGCACTTAGATGGGGTGGGCGAAGACCAGGATGTAGCCTACAGGATTAAGGCTGATGGTTGGCAAATTAAGAGAACAAACGCGTATTTTTATGAGAGGCGTGTTAAATCTTGGAGAGATCTTTGGCGTAAATATCTTTGGTATGGATATGGCAATTATCATCTTTATCGAAAAAATAGACATATCGTCTCACCTACACGAATGAATCCATTGGCAGGTTTTTTAGCTGGATGTTTATATGTTCCCGAGTCCTATAGGCTGATGCGCAAAAAAGCTGTTTTTCTTTTACCCCTTCATTTCACCTTTAAAATGGTTGCTTGGTTTATAGGTTTTTCAAAAAGTTATATCGAGGTGTGTAGCTACGGGCTTAGATAACAGAGAATACGAGAAGGTTCTTCACGATGCTGCCGCGTGGGATTATGAGCGGAAAGTTTCAGAATGGAGTGTAGAACATAAATATTTTATTTCAGCTAGGTGGGGAAGAAACTTTCGTGGCTTATTCTTAGACTACGGCTGTGGGACAGGTCTCGTTTCTAGGTACATTGCGAATATTGGACGTGAAATTATAGGTGTGGATATCTCTAAGAACATGTGTAAAATTGCCAAAAAATTATGGAGAATACAAGTTGTTATTGGAGATTGCTTAAATTTACCGTTTAAAGATAAAGCTTTTGACGTGATATGTATTAGTGGTGTATTGCATCACTTCCCACATCAGCTTGAAAGAGCTTTTTCAGAAATTGGAAGATGTGCCAGTAAGGCTGTATGTATTATTGAATCTTCAGCGACGCCGCCTCGCACATTTCTAAGGCCTATTTTATTCTTGAATAAGTTATATGGATGGATTTTGTCTCGGTTATATACATATACGCACATACGAGAAAAATATACTTGTAGCATTTTTGAGAAGCCCCTTGATCCACATAGACTTGTAAAATTATGCAAAAAAGAGGGTCTGCAAATATCTGAAATCAGATTTTTTAATCATATTCCTCGGATAGCGTTCCTTCCAGAATCTTTTAGAAAGCACTTAGTTAATAGTATGCTTTCTTTTGATCGTGGAACCGATGTGGAAATTATTGCAACACGATATACTTTTAAACAAAAATAATTTTTATTCGATGCATATAACATGAATGCAAAAAGTAATGTTACAGGATCCCATGCTCCATATATTATTTGAATTAAGAATGTGCGATTTTATTTAATGAATGTTCACCTGAGAAATGTATGTTTTATTTGTCTAGGACTTGTTTTTGGGAGTTTAGCGTATCTAAATGTAGTTTTGCCAAGATGCAATTGAATGCTAAGCGACGGTAGGGGTAGTTTAAAACTAGTTTTTGTTATTCACCTTGCTGGGAACCAGAAAGATATATTTTTAATATCTGACCGCTGTCGGTTGGTGTGAAATTTGGTGGTCCATTGTGAAGTCTATATACGCTTATCTCTCTCCACCAGAAAGCGCAGTAATGAAGTCCATATTCATGGAAAACGGCAAGCGTGTTGTTGAACCTTGCCATTTCATAAGTATGCTGTGTGGGGTCTGAGTTTTTCCATCCCATAGTCATCCCAAACTCACCCCAAATTAATGGATAATTTATGGTTTCGTTCCACCATTTGAGACCTTCGTATTCAAGTGCTGCTTTAACATGAGAATAGACATATGGCCAACTGGAATTCCATTTTTGTCGTTCCGCTTCAAAGGTGTATATTCCAACAGCACCTAAAGTATCATAACCATGCACGCAAATCACAATGTTTCCTGTAGGGTCACTTATATTGCCCAGTAAGTTTGGAACCCAATCTTGTAATGTAGTTCCCCACGCACAATGTGGATTTCCTTGTTCATCTTCAAACACACCACAGTAAACGCCATATCCCCAGTTGTGCATTATTAAACCGTTAAATCCTGCCTCTCGTATAGCAGTTATGCATTGTTGAGTAGCATCTAACCAATCCTGAAATGCTTCCTCATCAGTTCTGTTTGAAATTTTTGAATTGCCACATTCGTTCCATATTTCAAATATTACATTAGGATAATCTTTAAATTCACTTGCCATCATTCTCCACCACTCTGCAAACTCTTCCTTACTTGCAATTACCTCTGAAGCATTTGCGCTTTCCGCATAAGGTGGAAAAGGCAAACGGTCTTGGGCTGCTCCGCTATAATAGCATCTTACTGAATATCCGCCAAAAATCACATACATGCCTCTTTCCGCAGCGAACTGTGCAACACGGTGTAGCGCTTCCATTGCCGAGATAGAACAGTAAGGCGAAGCAGGATGCCCAGAGTTTGGACCAATATCATATTTTGTGAGTTCAACAGATATGTGGAAATCCACAACGTTAACACCCCAGCTTTTCATAGCATCTAATTCAGCTTTAACATTAGCATCCATCCACATTGTAGAACCCATCCAAATTCCGTCTGGGTCATCCGCAAACTCAACTTTGTTAACTCCCCTGAGCATCACGGTCTGATTAAGTAAATTTTTAATATGTTTTCCTTCCACATGTAATGGCAAAGATAAAATAGTCCCTATTTTGCCAGAATTTCTTATGATTACATTGCTTGTAATTAATGAAGCCGCTGGGTAAGAGGTAAAAATTATACAAACAACTAATATTGCTAAAATCGTGAACGCTTCGAGAGTTTTTGAATTTAACAATTCTTTCCCTCATGTACGTAATTATCTGTGTTCTTTCTGCTTATAAATAAAAAAGAGCCTGCTATTAAATATTATGTATTACTATACTCGAAACATTTCAAATGCACGCTCTAAAGCTTTCACAATAAGCAAAAGTAATCGGCAAGGAGGATTTAAAGCGGACACGATGAGGTTCCGTTTGAAGTACATTCTAGGCTTGAATATACGCCAAATTATGATGAGGTGTTAAAAAGTTGATATGGGAAAGAGTATACGATTTAATAAAGTTTCAACTTAACATTATGATTTCACGTTATTTTGAAAATCAAGTTTACACTGTTCGCTACGGATTATTAAAAGGGTTGAAGAGAAAAGGAGGCTTAGGTTTTATTCCAAGCATTAAGATGACAAAGGAAGAGAGATTTTTGGCGAATATTGAGTTTAAGGGTCAAACAGTGTATGACGTTGGTGCATTTATCGGTCTCTTCACGATGTTTTTTGCTTGTGCTGTTGGGGAAAATGGTAAAGTAATTGCTTTCGAACCCAACCCAAGTCTCTGCATCAGAATAAAAGAAAATTTACTATTGAACAATTTCCATAATGTAAAAGTAATGCAGCTAGCACTTGGAAGGGAAAAAAAGAGAGAGATATTAGCCTTTCCTTCTACAATACCTGGAGTAGGAAGCATAGAAGAACATGAAAAAATCCGCATTCTCAAACAAAGGAGGGCAACAACTGTTGAGGTAGAGGTGGATACCATTGACAATCTCATCGCAGCTAAAAAAATCCCAAAACCAAATTTCATTAAGATCGATGTGCAAGGAGCTGAGCTTGATGTTCTTATTGGAGCACGTAACACTATAAAAACATGTAAACCAAAACTTCTGATAGAAGTCCATTATATACCATACGTAAACTGGAAAATCAAAAATCTGCAGAGAATTATAGATTTTCTGATGGAAAATGGATACTCATTGTACCATATCGAGTCCGGTAAGAAAATTAATTCTGAAACTGTCCATACTATTGAAGCAGACGAACATTTATACTGCGTTTAAGGACTAACAGCGCGCGCATCCTCGGTTGACACTTAATATATGGTTGACAGTTAATATATTATGACATCTTTAATCTTGGCACAGCGTTTCGCAAGCACCTTATGATTACTATCAACTATAATGTAGTGGTGGCATGAGTCTAACGAACGGTAAAAAGCCAAACCAGCAGATATTTTGCATATTTTTATTGCAAATTGTGGCAAACATTTCCATACTATTCAATATTCCGGTGGCCAGACAAGTTATAGTTTTCACTTTTTTCACATTCGTTCCAGGCTTTGTGCTAATCAAGCTTTTAAAAATGAAAATGGAAGGCTTAACGGAAACCGTTCTTTTCTCTACAGGTATAAGCATAACCTTCCTAATGCTAATAGGATTAGCCATAAACGAACTCCATTCAACATTCGCTGTTCAAAAACCGCTTTCGCTAACATTCCTACTGCCAGCCATAAACCTCTTCACATTAACTTGCACAGTAATCGCATACGTAAGAAACACAAACAATGAACCATTCAACATCAACATAGAAAAACCTTCAATTCTACTCATCCTCTTATGCATTCCAGCGCTAAGCATAATAGGCGCCATAACATCAGGAGTTTATGGAAACAACCAAATAATACTCCTAACGATAATAGCTATAGCCGCACTTTTCGCAGTTACAACAATTTCCAGAAAAGCTATACCGACAAAACTGTACCTATTCATAGTGCTAATAATCGCCATTTCACTAGTTTACCATTCGCAAATGGTTTCTGACAAACTCCTTTCTTTTGGATCCGATTCGGGTGGAGAAGTTTTCGTCCAAAAAATTGTTGAGAAAAACGCCTATTGGGACCCTATGAATCCCTATCCAGAAAGCCAAAGTGTTGGCAGAACCTATGCCATGCTAAGCGTTACAATACTTCCAACCATATACTCTATCTTACTGAATTTGGACTCCATAATTGTTTTCAAGCTTTTATACTCATTCCTTTTCTCTTTTGTTCCGCTTGGACTTTATAACCTATGGAAAAATCTTGTCGGCGAGAAATTTGCGTTTATTTCGGCTTTCTTTTTTATGTCATTCCAACCCTATTACGCCGAATTGCTAGGGTTGAACAAACAAATTTTGGGCGAGTTGTTCTTTGTTCTGCTGTTAACTATACTTTTAAAAATGAAAGCAGAACAGCTTGAAAGGACTGTATGCTTAATAATTTTCAGTTTTTGCCTAATAGTTTCTCATTATGCGTTAGCTGAAATCTCCCTGTTTATCAGCCTGTTCGTTCTAGCAGCTTCGATAATAACCGGAAAACCGAGGAGAAGAGTGACTGTCGCGTTTGTTATAACGTTTTTCGCCATCATGTTTGCCTGGTATATATTCACGTCCAGCTCGGCTGTTTATAAAAGTTTCTTAAGTTTTGGCGAGCATGTATATAATGAACTTAGCGATTTTTTCAGTTTGCGATCGAGGGAACCAGAAATATTACGTGGGTTGGGACTTGAAGCACCCCCAACAGTTTGGAACATGCTAAGTAGAATGTTTTTCTATGCAACTGAGGCGTTAATATTGATCGGCTTCATCAGCATTGTCAAAATGAGAAAACGGATTTATATGGATAAAGATTACTTCTTCCTAGTTTTATTTTCAATGCTTTTTTTAGCAGCTCTGATTCTAATTCCTGGTTTACCAAGAACAATGAATATGACAAGGTTCTATCACATACTGTTATTCTTCTTAGCTCCTCTTTGCGTGTTAGGAGCTGAAACTATTGTTAGTGTTATTACAAGAAAGAATGATGAAATGATTGTGTTAATTCTTCTCTTATTGGTGTTAGTTCCATACTTTCTATTTCAAACAAATTTTGTATATGAGGTTACAGGAGGCGATAGCTGGTCTGTGTCATTAAGTAAATATCGAATGAGCCCTTTGCGATTGTATCAGGTCGGTTATGGTCAAATCTATGATGTATACGGGCAATGGTGGTTATCTAGCAATGTCATTGTTAGTCAAAACCCTATTTATTGTGATCCCTTCAGCGATTTAAGATGTTATGCCTTGATTTACCAAGGGTATGTTCATTCTCTTTCGATAGTTGAGCCTGTAGCTGTTGGCGGTTTGGTCTATCTAGGTTCTTTAAGTGTTATTTATAGTGACTATGTTGCCCTTTATAGTTCGTGGAACGTTAGTGAACTTCAATTAAATGAAATAAGTATAGTGTATTCGAATGGCGGAAGCGAAATCTACTGTAAGAATGGCTGATTTAAGGGTTTAAAATTCCCAGCTTGAAAATCAAATAATAAAATCAGTTTTTAAATGGCATTGAATAGTACGCCTTAAAAATGGTTGAATGGACAATGAATGTAGATGTGGTTGTGTGTGTCAAGAACCGAGCTGAGTCCCTAGACAGGGTTTTGCAACAAATTGTTCATGAAATACCTTTTAAGAACTTAATTATAATATATGGAAGTTCAAAGGATAAAACAAAGGAGGTAGCTGAAAGGTACACAAGTCAGGTTTTTTGGGATGAGGATAAGGGACTTGGTGCTGCAAGAAAATTAGGTATGGAAAAAGCTACTTCAGAAGTTGTTGCAATGATTGACAGTGATATAATCCTAACTAAAGGATGGTTCAGTCGACTGATTAAATACTTCGAAGATCCCAAAGTTGCCGCTGTTATGGGCACATGTATTTATGGTTATGGTTGCAAACCGCTTGAACTATATCATGAGTATATGCGTTTGAACTGTCGTGAAGATTGGGGTTGCCATAATACCTTGTTTAGACGTGATGCTGTTTTAAAGGTGGGCAACTTTGACGAAACGATACAGGGAGCCGGGGAAGATTTTGATTTATACTTGCGCCTGCAAAATGCTGGCTATAAATGGATATGGGCCAAGGAAGTCGTCGTTTATCATCCAATGAGTATGCTCGAATACCTTGATCATCTACGTTGGTGGACAAGATCTTATTGGTGGACGAAATCTTCATCCCGTCTTAGACATATTATCTCTACAGACATTAAAGGCAAATCTTTGTTTAGATTTTATTGCAATCAAATTAGGTTAATTCTAGAAGCATTTGTGATGGGTGTATGTTTTTTCATAAAGATTCATCCAACAATGATTATCTATTATCCACTGATGAGAATTATCATAATCATTACTAGACTAAAAGAACTGAAAAAAACTTTGCGTTTTGCACATAATAAAACACGTAGGCTCATGAAACTTCCGCATTAAAAAGTGTATGAATAATTATCGTATTCATAAAGCGTATTTATAAGGTTACGAGACGAAACTATGCATAAAGTATTTTTCAATAACCAGTATAAGACTTGAGAAGAAGAAACCAAAGTATAATTAACGAAATTACGAAACTCTTAAACAATTTAAATTTTGATCGAAGATCCGGTTTATGACACATGCCCGTTACAGAGTTCTAAAATATTACCCGGTGATTATCTCAGGTTATTGAGAAAATTTGTACGGAAAGTAGTAAGTGATATGCGCCACCTACGCGTATTTCTTGTATGGAAACTTCCGATGAGTTGACGTTATGAACAAGCTTAAAAAATTAGTGACTCAAGCGATGGCAAATTATTATTTGCACCAACTTAGAAAAGATCAGTGGAGAAATCCGCAGCAACTTAAAGAGATTCAATTTGAAAGGTTGAAGGCTGTTATTAAACATGCTTATGATTATGTGCCATATTACCACAGATTGTTTAAATCCATAAATATTAACCCAAGTGATATTAGAAATTTTGAAGATGTAAGAAAAATTCCCCTCTTGTCTAAAATAGATGTACAGCGAAATTTTACAGACATGGTGGCAAGGGGCGTTGATATATCACGATTATCGGCCGGCGCTACCTCTGGCTCAACCGGCATTCCACTTAAAGTTCTTTACGATCCAACATTCACGCGTTTGGGGTATCAGGACGCTGTAAACAGTTACGTATTGTTTGAGCGTGGTGTGAAGCCAGGTGATAATTTTGTTACTGTTTGGGGTAGAGCATCTAAATCCATTCGGTGGAGCAAGAAATATGTAAAGTTATGGAGGGGTATAGGTGAGACTGTCGTGCCTCTTTTTCCACCAGCAAAACTCGTAAAGATTTTACGATTAATAAAACCTGACGTTTTAAACACGTTTCCTTCTGTTTTAATTACTTTGGCCGATTATGATGTCTCTGAGATAAATCCTAGAATAATATTTACTGGAGGAGAAGTTGTCACCGAACATTGCAGAGAGGTTTGTCGAAAAGCGTTTGGGTTGGAACCATTTGAAGGCTATGGTTGTGTCGAGTTTGGAAATTTAGCCTTTGAGTGTGAGGAACATTGTGGATTACACATGATAACTAACATTGCCTTTATTGAATTTGTTGATGAAGCAGATGAATGGGTATCTGCTGGAGAACAAGGAGAAATTGTTGTGACAGGATTTCTTAATGATGTTATGCCTTTCATCAGATATAGACTTGGCGATTTAGGGATTCCAACGGATGAAAAATGTGCTTGTGGAAGATCGTGGCCTCTCATAAAAAACATTCAAGGAAGAATTGATGACTTCTTAGTTTTGCCAAGTGGCAAGAAAATTTCTCACTTTTACGTTTTACGTGCAATTTTTCATAGAGTATTAAGAGAGAACATCTTCGCAATTTCACATTATCAAGTAATACAAGATCGAAAGGACGGAATTATCTTAAAGATCGTGAAGGGAAAAGAATTTAGCCCAGAAATATTGGATATGCTAAGGAAAAGTTTGCAATATGAATTTGACAAGTTAGGCGAGCCTTTGGAGGTAAACATAGAGATTGTTGACGAAATTCCGATAGAGAGAACCGGTAAGAGAAGGATCTTTATTTCAAAGGTAATCTAGTAGCATAACGCGTAATGGCTTATTTTTTATGCTGGTCATACCATTAGATAATGTAAACAAACGGTACCGCGAATATACAAGGGATGATTGCTTCTGGAATAAACTTTGCGTTTATTCTAGAAGCATTTGTGATGGGTGTATGTTTTTTCATAAAGATTCATCCAACAATGATTATCTATTATCCACTGATGAGAATTATCATAATCATTACTAGACTAAAAGAACTGAAAAAACTTTGCGTTTCACGCTGACATTACCTCATTAAATTTGTTGATGAAGCTGACAACGTGTCTACGCTGAGATCAGATGAAGTAAACGTTAGACCAAACAAAAGAAAACTTGTTGAAAGCCAAATGCGTCTCATTAAAATGCTGAAAGGAGAAAAACATAGAACTGGTTGTTAATCTTAAATAACTCCTCTTTTTTATGGAACATTGCAACTCGAGTTGCATTGAAAGTTTGATGATGTAGTGGTTAAGGAAGTAGCCAAGAAAATTGAAAAATTGTTACAGTTTATGTTGGCAAAAGGCTTGAAGCTGACACCAATCGTTGAAGCACCCTTAAAAGAGTGCTTGAAAGAAAAATCGAAAAGGAAAATGAGACCTCTATTAAGGTTTCTCTATTTTTAATAGGTATTGTTATAAAGCTTTCACCGTCTTGTAACAATCAAATAGTTGGGATCTTGCATTGCTGCAAAAAACCCGAAAATTATACCGGATACTCGCTGTTTATATAGCCAAATTTCTAGATGAATTCAAACTTAACTTTGCAAGTAAAGTTCCTAAAAAACTTTTAAAATCAATACTCCTTTTCAGAATAATCGAATTTTTGCATAAATATGGAATGGAACTTATACATGTTAAAGGAGATTTTTTTGAAATTCCTGAGCTAAATTATATATTTTCCATGGAAGATGATTTAAGCGCGGTTGAGCTTTATTTTAAAGAGAGAAAAAGAACATGTTTCTTTAATCATGATGGGCGTATCTACGCAAAAGTGAAAAATTTTGTTTTCCTTTTACCATTCCCTTATGGAATTTATGAATTGAACGAGGTTTTTTATGACGAATGCTACGGTGGTATTGATGTCTTCAATGGAATCGTGGTAGACATTGGAGCATTTATAGGCGATACTTCAATTTATTTTGCATCTAAGGGAGCGAAAGAAGTTATAGCCTATGAACCTTTACCCCACATTTGCGAAATAGCTAACACAAACGTGTTGATTAATAAGTTCGAAAATGTAATTCACATTAATAACGAAGCTGTTGGCGATAGATATGGTAAAATAGTAATATATGAAACTAAACGGCCAGGTGGTTCTTCAGTATTCATTTTCCCAGAAAATGAAGTCATTTCAATTCGTAAAGTAAAAGTTATTCCACTTTCCGACGTCCTCTTCAATTTGGGTCGAGTTGATTTATTAAAAATAGATTGTGAAGGTTGCGAACATGCTGCCTTAAAAGAAGCTTATAAAAAAGAGGCTCTAAATAATGTTAAGAATATCATCATTGAAGTACATGGAAACCCGAACAGCATAATTAAGTTATTAAACAAATCCTCATATAAAATTATTAAAAAACAGGCTCATTCTCCACTTTTACACTTAATTTATGCTTGTAGAAGATAATTAATAACGAGTCTGCCGCATAGCTATCCCAGTTCCAGAAGTCACGTTCGGATCATACGGGAGAGAAGATGAAGAGTTCAGGCTATGTTCAGATTGAAGAGTAGTAATGTCTTATCTAAAATAAATGTACTGTAAGAGAAGGCAGAGATGATTAATGTGAAGGATGTTTCCATAGTCATTCCAACGAAGAACAGACATGAAAAATTGGAAAAGTTGTTATTTTCTATTCTTAAGCAGACAATGCGTGTAAACGAGATTATTATTGTGGATGACAGTGACAATTTAAAAACTAAAAAACTGGTTGAACGACTGCAGAGCTACTTTTCAGAAGCAGGTATAACAATTAGACATTTCATGTCATCAAAAGATGATGTTAAAAGCATCTCTAGGGCTAGAAATTTCGGTGCAAAGATGGCAAAAGGAGACATTGTAATTTTTCTTGATGATGATGTGATTATAAACGAAGATTATATAGAGAAGATTTTAGAAGTTTTTGATATGTTCCCAAATGCTTTGGGCGTTCAAGGCACCATAGTAAATTTTAAGTATTCGCATTTAGAGAATGCCATTAAAAAGGTTTTTTATTATTGGCACGCAGAAGTAGGTAAATGTAGGATGCTTCCATCAGGAAAAACAACATGTGTCTGTTTTCCAGACAAGATAATTTCATGCGAGTGGCTCTTTGGCTTGAACGTTGCTTATAGAAAGAAGATTTTCGATGAATTTAGCTTCAATGAAAAATTGATTGGTTACTCTTTAGGGGAGGACAAAGAATTTTCCTACAAAATTCATAAAAAATATCCCAACAGCCTGTTTCAAACTCCATATGCCAAAATATATCATAATGCCCCTTCCACTAAGGATTCGGATAAACGCTTAGCCTATATTATAACAGCTTACCCTATTAGCTTCTTCTATAACAACATAGAACAAACGCTGAAAAACAAATTAATCTTCATTTGGAGCGAGTTAGGTAGAATCGCCTTGAGAATTATTTGGGCCTTGCCAGATGCTGCAAGTATTAAGTATATAATCACTTCTTATATCAAAACAATACGGCATATAGGAAGTGTGAAAAAAGAGGATTTCTCTTTCATATTTTCTTAGTTTTGTTTGCAGTAAAAGACCTTTGAGAGATGTATTAAAAATGTTTAATGTCGGTTTGGTTGGCTGTGGCAGGGTTTCTGAGATTCACATGAATGCCTACAAAAACATTCCAGAGGCAAAAGTCGTAGTCGTTTCAGACATAAACATGGATCGCGCCAAAGTCTTCGCCCAAAAATATGGCATAGAGCGGGTTTATGATGACGCTTTAAAGCTTTTCGAGATGAAGGACTTGGACTTTGTCGACATATGCACACCTATATCTACTCACGCAAAATTATCTTGCGAAGCCGCAAAATACGGCCACAACATATTTTTGGAAAAACCCATGGCTAGAAGTAGCAAAGAATGTGATCAAATAATTCATGAAGTATCTAAAAATAGAGTTAAACTTTGCATATGCCATAACCAACTATTCCTTCCGACCGTATTACAAGCAAAGAAAATAGTAGACTCTGGTGATTTCTCTCCTACATACTTCAAGGTTTCAGTCAGGGAAAGTGCTGATTTAATAGGCGCTCCAGATTGGATAATGACCCCAGAGCAAGGAGGCGCGCTCTGGGAAACAGGAACCCATGCAGCCTATCTACAGCTACACTTTCTTAAAGAAATAGAAAAGGTGTGGGCAATTGGCGAAAAAATCCAAAACCCAGTTCATGACCACTTTATAATCATGTTAACAAATCCCAACAAAACAATAGGTGTAATAGAAATCTCATGGCTGGCGAAAAAAGAAGAAGAAATTTTCGAATTCATAGATATAAAAGGCAAAAAAATCACAATTCTTAACTATAACTTCTTCCTTGAATACCCGGAAACACAAATGAAACACATACTCCAAGGTTTCTTCGCAGACCAGAAACAGATAATTAAAAAATGGTCAAAATTTTTTATAACAAATATTCGTAACCGAAAAATAACAAACTGCATACCGCAATATATCCTAATCACAAAATTCATGGAATCAATAAAAAACGATACAGATCCGCCAGTGACACCAGAAGATGGAAGAAGGACTGTGAAACTTTTAGAATACATTGAAGAATCATTAAATAAAAATCAACCAGTAAAAGTGGAAAATTAGCTACAATAGATTCTGCTTCATAGAGGTTCTATGGTGATTAGAACTCGCAAATTCCTTCTTACTTTCGATGTTGAAGACTTCATAAATTCGAACGCTATTTATGCGCTTCAAAGGATATTAGAGTTACTGGAGAAACATAAATTAAGAGCTATATTCTTCATCACCGGCCTCATGGCTGAAAAATTATACGACCATCCAAAAATAATAGATATGTTGAGAAATCATGAAATCGGCTATCACTCCTCAAGTCACTCAGTGCGTCCTACGATTCCTGAATATACTGATGTTAAAAGCTACAAAAAAGCCTACGAGACATCCATACAAAGAGAAACATCTCACATTAACCCCTTGACGGGAAAGCCTGAAAAAGAAGGGGGAATATACTTTCTAAAAGACCTATTTCACCCTCAAAAAATTCAAGCCTTTAGAGCACCGGGCATGTGCTGGACACCTCCACATATTGAAGCTCTAAAAAGCCTAGGCATAAAATACGACTTCTCTACGAATCTAACGCTTTCAGAACCAGTTTCTTACAAAGGGATAACTTTCTATCCATATACGGTAACCCAAGAATGGAATGGAACAGTGTACGATTACGAATGCCTACTTAATTCAATCATAAAACATAAGGTAACCGTTTTCGATTTACACCCAACTTTGTTCGTAAACAAAATTGAATGGGACTCCATATACTATAAAGGTAACCCTAAAACTCTCTCAACAGTCCCAAAAAGGCCAGAAAAAGAAACAAGTCTTTTTTTCCGTAAATTTGAACTTTTAATCAGACGAGTCAGTGCGTTAAACAAAGCCAAATTGGTAGATTTTACCCCAAATTTTAACCTTCCAAGTAAAAGCCTGAACGCGATAACTAAAGAACAGGTACAAGGATGTTACGAAAAAAGTATGCAGTGGTCACAAAAACGCTTTAATTACCACCCTGAATTTATACAAAGACATTTTTTCGATTTCTTTAACGACATTTGCCATTAATTTCAGTTGGTGAGTTTTTGCGAGTATTAATGGTTTCTCCCTGTTACTATCCAGTTAAAGGCGGAACGGAAACAACTGTTAGAAATTTAGCAATGGTCCTTAACAAAAATCGTGTACAAACAGATGTAATGACCTTTAACGTTGACCAAAACCGAAATCCAAAATGGCAAGGAAAAACCGAGAAAATAGACGGAATAATCATCTACAGAATTCCAGCATTAAAATGGATAAACTCCTATAGATTCACAGCGGGAGTTAACTTTATCCCAAGCCGGTTCACAAACATACTAAAAGACTATGATATTATACACTTCCACGAATTCGAATTAAGTTTCCCATTCTTTTCAGCCCTCGTTAAAAAACCAAAAATAATTCATTTACATGGAATAAACTACAACTTCCTAAAAAGGCACCATATAAGCAGATTCCTACTAAAGCATCTAACTCACCTATATATCTCTATATCAAAGCAAATGACAAATGAATTAATAAACCTGGGGCTCCCCTATAGTAAAATCGTATATTTGCCAAACAGTGTGGATACAAACCTCTTCAAATCGGGTAAACGGAAAGAAGAAAATATGCTTTTATTTGTAGGAAGAATTTCACAAAGCAAAGGTTTACATATTCTACTCAAGTCTTTACAGTACTTAAAAGACTCTATACGCCTAACAATAATAGGACCACCTGATTGGGATGTCAACTACTACCAAAACATATTGAAAATGATTGAAAATGAGAATCGAAAAGGAAAACATGAAATTAAATATTTAGGGGTCAAGGAACAAATCGAACTTGTTGAATGGTATCAGAAAGCCTCACTCTTCGTCTTACCATCATTTATAGAAGGCTTCCCTGTAACATTACTAGAAGCCCTCTCATGCGAAACCCCAGTAGTAGCAACACCTGTAGGTGGTATACCGGAAATCATAAAAAACCATAAAACAGGAATTTTAATTCCAACAGGTGACAGCACCCGCCTAGCAGAGGCAATCCAATACCTACTAGAAAATAAGGATATAAGACTAAAAATGGGCCGTGAAGGACGAACACTAGTAACTAAACACCACTCATTAGAGGTTGCAGCGAAAAAGTTAATCATGATTTATGATCGTTTAATCGAAAGTATGTAAGAGAGACTAAGCCCTTGAGCCTTGTAAGTCTAGTTAGAATCAAAAATTCAGATATAACAAAAGCCATAGAAGATTCTCTAAACCTGATAGGCTATAAGATTCCAGAAAGCATCAAAAACATTGTCATAAAGCCTAACTTATGCTATTACTGGGACTACTCCACAGGACAAACAACGGACCCAAAATTTATCGCGGCTTTAATAGACTTAACCCGAAGTAAAACATTGCCAGACGCAAATATCTCTATAGTAGAATCTGACGCCTCAGCCATGAAATGCAAGTACGCCTTCAAAATACTAGGCTACGAAAAACTAGCAAAAGACTACAAAGTAAAACTTGTCAACCTAACAGAAGACCAGAGCCAAACAGTAAACGTAACCTCTGGAAAATACTCCTTCAAAATAATGGTACCAAAAACCATACAAGAAGCAGATCTGCGAATAAACGTTCCTAAAATAAAATACAGCACTGAAAAAGTCAAAATCACATGCGCCCTGAAAAATATTTTTGGCTGTAATCCCTACCCAAAAAAGTACAGATACCACCCAGTCATAGACGAGGCCATAGTAGCCATAAACAAAGCTATGGGCTTCCACCTCCACATAATAGATGCCAACATAGTCTCAGGCGTCCAACCCAAACGCCTAGGCTTAGTAATGGCGAGCCAAGACCCAGTAGCCCTAGACACAGCAGCATCAAAAATAGCAAGCGTAAACCCAAAAACCATAAAATACCTCCAACTAGCCCAAAAGGAAGGCCTAGGCAAAATGGCCTTCACCACAAAAGGCGAACCCCTTGAATACTTCAAAGCCCAGTACCCCAAAAAAAGCCTACAAAACATCTTAATGGGCAAAGCATACACCATAGCAATCCAAACAGGACTAAACAAAAAACTAGGAATAGAATAAA
>Ga0078972_1009696_pt1 | contig 18751 bp, 12 predicted proteins | sample YelNatPaOPGAMG01_FD_67568 | JGI IMG/M metagenome (GOLD analysis project Ga0078972, IMG submission 67568) | Hot spring thermophilic microbial communities from Obsidian Pool, Yellowstone National Park, USA - OP-RAMG-01 (SPADES assembly) (version 2) | ecosystem: Environmental > Aquatic > Thermal... | reverse complement strand
CATAAACTATCTGTTGTTCCGGAACCTTATGGCCCATCCAAAACTCAATGTATAAAGGGTCAACCTTATGGTCGCTGAGAATAGTCCTAAAAGCCGCCCTCAAGGAATGAGGGCTGTAGGGGTTTCTGCCACCAAACCCTCCACCAAACTTCACGCCTACTCTCCTGAAGTAGCTGTCAACAGCCCTACGCGTAACCCTAAATATCGGCGTGTCATCTTGCATATCTCTATCGGCTAGATGCTCTTTCAGAAGCCCTAAAGCCCAGCTACCAATAAAAGTCAAGAAGGGAATGTTTGTCTTTTTCCTTGAAAGATCTAGGCAGAGGGGCACAACGCCCCTTTCAAACTCGTCCTTAATGTCGCCATATCTTAAGCCAAGCAAGTCTGATATGCTTAAACCACTTTGAACTATGCAGGCAGCAATACACTTATACTGAATATTGTCCATCAAAGAGACAAACTTGCCTATCTCTTCTATGGTCCACGGATACTTCTTGTATATGGCTCTGGCTGGCGGACGATTAACATATCGCGTGCTCAAAGGAATATCATAATATTTGGCGAGGGATTGAACAGCTCCAACATAGGCGTTTATGGTTTTTGGTGCGAAGCCTTCGCCTTGCAGATGGTCTATGAAGGCGTTTAGGGTTTTTCGGGCTATCCTTGTCTTTTCAAGCCTAGGCCTGCGCAAGTCCTCCTCGACAAGCGATAGAAAGCCAGCCACATCCAAACCTTGCTTAGCCAGAAACTCTTGGAATTTGGCTAAGCCTCGCATGTAGACATGTCTTGTTCCGGGCTTGAGGGCTGAAAGGAACTCCTCAGCTTCGGCTGCCAACATCAAAGGAGAAATTTAACGGAAACAATCAAGCGTAAAAAGGGAAGCCTAACACCGTCTTTTAAAAATTCGTTATTATGTTAGTGGTTTGTTGTTTTCCGTTAAGAAGTGTTAATAGAACATAAAACTCCATAAGCCAGAAACCGGCCTGGAAGATTTCTTAATAGGATTTGCTGCTAAAAAATTAATTTTCGCGGAGCATGGAAAGTTTAAGTATTTTTTAAGCCCGTTTCCGGAAAGCCCTATCCCTCTTTTTGTTTGTTATTTATCAATTTATCCTTTGAAGGCTGGCATACATGCCCAGGCCTAGAAAGTATGCGGATATGGTGATTAAGTCCTTCAGCCTTGAAAGGCAAATCTACGAAAGGCTTAGACAAGCTTTAGCTGTTCAGGGCAGGAGCATAAGCGAGGAAGTCAACGAGCTCCTGCGTAAGCGCTTAGCAGAAATTGAAGGCGCAGAAGCTTCAACCTTAAACGCCCCAAAAAACTATGAGGCTTTAAAGCGTGAACATGTAAAGCTGGCCGAGGAAGTTAACCGCCTAATTAAATTGTTGCAGAACTAGGCCTAAACACAGAACTAAACAACGCAGAAGAAGTCATCGCCAAGCTACTTCAGAAATGGAACAAAGACAAAACATCCCTCCACATATTCATAACCCTAATAGAAACATCAAAACACAAAAAAGCCATAGAAAGAAAACTCGAAGAAATAAGACTAAAACAAGCATCCAGCCATTAAACATTATATCTCAGCTTTATTTAAATATCTTATACAGGGGATGGTTATCTGTGAGTGTTTTTGTTCCGTATTCTTGTTTTGTGCTGTAGGCTATGTATGCGTCTGCTAATGCGCAGCAGAAGTAGGCTGTTGGAGCATTTTCTACTGGTCCATATAGAAGAAAGTTTGCTCCTGAGGTTATGGAAATGATGTTGGTCACTATGCTTGCAAACGTGTAGCTTGTGTGATCTATTTTTCGTCTCTTTTTCCACATGTCGACGGCGTTGTGTATTCCTGCACCTGCTGGTAAGCCATACTTTTCCTTTATTAAATATATTGCTTTGCTTACTGGTCCTGGGTCGGGTATGTCGAGGACGCATGTGTCAATTAGTGTGTTTTCTATGCCTGCTCGCTGGGCTATGGCTAATAGCTCATCAACAACCTGAAGCCTTCCAGTTAGCGTTGGGTTTTTAGTGTTAAGTGTTAACAATATTGCCGACCTAATCTTCGCCTCTTTAATCGCCTTTACCTCTTCCTCGTTTGTGTGGGGTGTAATTGAGTTGTAAACGACATGGTTTGATAGGCCAGTCTCACCTACATATTTTGCCCCAGCAATTCTTACGTCGGCTGTGGCTCCATCTATGGAGAATGGGCCATCTATAGTTTTCGCCACAAAATCTATAAGTTTCTCAAACGCTTGGGGCCAACCGCAGCAGACATCAACTATTCTTGGGTTTCCAGTTTTATCAGACATTTCCGCCTCTTTCACTAATAATTCTTCAGCCTTTTTTCTGTCAAAATCGCCAGTCTTCTCATCCTTCAAAATTTTATGCTTATGATAAAATATTGTTCCAATCATGACTGTGGGAAGCTCGCCCGGCTGACCACCAACCCTGACACCGCCCACATCAAAAATTTTCTGTTCCCTGCTAAACTTAAACATGAAATCACCATTATTGATAGAAAATTTACATTGTAGTATGCATTTATAAGATTTGTGTGGGTTTACTGTGGGTTTGAGTGATTTGACCGTGACCTTTGAGCCTGGCGGTAAAAAAGTTAGGGTAAAAGCTGGAACAACCATTTTGCAAGCCGCCAAAGAGGCTGGTGTTGGCATAAGGTCTGAATGCGGCGGGAGGGGGGTGTGTGGAAAATGCAAGGTTATAATTAGAAGTGCAGATACTGTTTCAGAGAAGTCAGGCGCTGAGGAGAAGCTTCTCTCACAACGTGAGATCAGGAAAGGCTTTAGGCTTTCATGTCAAACTAGAATCTTGAAAAATGTTGTGGTGATGCTTCCACTGGAAAGCCATGTTGAAACCCGCAAAATAGAGCTTTATGGTATCGAGAGGAAGGTCGAGATAAATCCTCTTATTAAAAAGGTTTACGTGAATTTGGAAAAGCCGACCTTGTCCGACGTGAAGCCTGATTTGGAGAGGCTCCTAGAGGTTGTTGAGGAACGGTTAGAAATTAAGGAAGGATTAGAATTTGACTTTAATGTTTTGAAGGAGCTGCCTGAAACCCTTCGAAGTTCAAACTGGGACGTAACGGCTGTTCTATGGAATAACCGATTAATTAGCGTTGAGCCCGGAGATACCACAAACGATATGTTTGGTGTGGCTGTTGACATTGGGACCTCAAAGATTGTTTGTCACCTTGTCGATCTAAAATCCGGGAAAACTATTGCGTTGGGATCTGTTGAAAACCCGCAAGTCCTTTATGGGGAGGATGTAATATCAAGGATAACATATGCATCGAATGGTGTCCTCAATCTAAATTCTCTTCAGAGGCTTGTTGTTGAAGGTATAAACAAAATTCTGGGCGAAACGTGTCAAAGTGCAGGGATTGACCCTAATAGGGTTTATGAGGCGGTTGTGGTTGGTAACACAGCCATGCACCACCTCTTCTTAGGAATCCAACCGAAATACCTCGCCCTATCGCCGTACACGCCGGCGGTTAAGAGATCAATTAGCCTAGCAGCTAAAAACTTTAATATAGACAACATGAATCCAAGGGGTGTTGTAACCACCATTCCCATAATAGCCGGCTTTGTAGGCGCTGACGCTGTGGCTGACATACTTGCAACAGGAATGCATGAATCAGAAGATAACGCGCTTCTAATAGATATAGGAACAAATACCGAAATAGTTGTCGGCAACAGCGAGGATATGATCTGTTGCTCCTGCGCTTCCGGGCCAGCCTTTGAAGGGGTGCACATAAAAGATGGAATGAAGGCTGTCTCTGGTGCAATAGAAAGGGTCCGCATAACCCCAGATCTTGAAGTTGAATATGAAACCATTGGAGGTGGAAAACCTAGGGGTCTATGTGGCTCTGCCGTCATAGACGCGGTAGCAGAAATGTTTAAGCGTGGCATCATAGATCACCATGGCAAATTCAATCCAAACGTGGAAACTTCAAGGCTGAAAAGAAGTGAGGAGGGTTTAGAGTTTATAATTGCATGGCGAAACGAGACTGCCATAGGAAGGGAGATAACAATTACACAAAGGGACATTAGAGAACTCCAACTTGCAAAGGCAGCCATATACACAGGATGTTCAATTCTAATGAAAAGGAGAAAACTTGAGGAAAAAGAGATTGAGACTTTATTTCTAGCAGGGGCCTTCGGAAACTACATAAACCCAGAAAACGCAAAAGTCATCGGTATGATACCTGACGTGCCTGCTGAAAATATAAAGTTTGTAGGCAATACAGCTGTTATGGGTGCAAAAATGGCCCTAATATCAAAGGGCATTAGGCAAGCTGCGGAATCATTAATAAGAGTCGTTCGTTACCATGAGCTTGCCGCTGATCCGGACTTTAACTCAGAGTTTATTAACGCAATCCCAATACCAAACCGTGTCATAGACAAATTCCAATCCGCAAAGAAATACGTTAAAGATCTTGCATAACGTTTTAGGCTTGATGGAAATAGACTTTCCAAAGAATTTAACATTTATTTTTCAAAATGTATTTTTGCATCCTTCGGTAGAGTCGTACCCAACTCAGCCCCCATAAGGCTTTAATTATGGCGCAAGGCACAGCGCATGAGATGCATCCAGCCATCCTCTCAGCGGCTTTCAAGTAAATTATGTTTTGACTGAAAGGTTTAACCGCCTCAATTTTACTTATCTTCAAGCCAACAGCTTCGAATAACCTCTTGATATGCTGACAGTCGGTTTGGATGTCGAGAGATAATAGGTCCTTTGAAACTTTTTAAACGGTTATCAAAGTTTTCATCAACAACCTCAAGCTTTGTTGTCATAAATATTCAACCAATTCTAATTTTGTAGTTTGCCTAATAAAAAAGGTCAGGGAATCATTTTTACATGACTCAAATCTGATTTTTCTTGTGTTGTTAATGCTTGAATTCTAAACCTAGGTCTGATAGTTCCTTCTTAACCTTATTGTATACTTCCCAGCATTTTTTGGAAGGTTTGCCTGTTTTAATGTCGCAGCATTCTTGGTATTTCATGCCTAGCGGCGGGTTTGCAATTTTATCTTTGTATTTTGTTAGGAGTTTCTTTACGATTTCATTTGCGTCTTCCCTTTTCATCCCTGTGGAGGCTAGGGCTACTTCTGCTGCGAACATAGGTTCTATTGGAGTTACGAGGTCTTCATATCTTCCCCCAGCAACCTCGCCCGTTTCTATAGAAACTCCGGAGACTATGGCCGTAATCATTTCTGCAGCGAATTCCTGTAAACACATTTCCGTGCATGGACCTGCAGCTGTATAGTTGTAGTAGAGCGATAATAAGTGGGTGTTTCGGCTTATTGCTTGAGCGTATACACTTTCAACCCATAATAATTCTGGAACGCTACTTGCAATATATTTCATGTGTATTGGGAATGAAAGGAACCATCCTGCCTGATAAACCAGCGATCCCATCAAGTGATATGCTACTGTTGTAACGGCAGTTCCTTCTGGTCCGCCACAGTAACCGCCCATAATCGGTCCAAATATAGCTCCTATCGGAACTCCAATCGATAGTAATGCGGCAGCCCTATTAAGAAAGTCGAAGTTTGTTTTAAGCTCAGCTAAGCAGGAGATCATATACCCGTCCGATTTTCTGAGTCCAAAGTCTGGATGGAGACCGCCTAGCAGCGCAACAGCTGATTGTGCAGTTCCTATACAGTTCATGATTGGCAGTCCAGGCCTCCCAGCCCGCCTCAACGCTTCCCTCGAAAGTACAACGGTTCTAATCGCTCCCAATACCTCTAGAGGTGATCTAGGCCTTATCCTTATTCCATCAACTGTAGTTAAGGCTGGGGTGGTAATGGCGTTAGCAGCAGGAATCATTTTTGCATAGCTTTCCACAAGCTTCATAAGAATTTCTTCAGAGGACACGGCTGCTCCGCCTGCACCGACAAAAAGCCAAGGCCTTGTATTACCTCCAGGTTTTCTTGGAACCAAGGTTCCAGCGTCAATCCCTTCACCAAAAGTGATTCTAGAAGGCGCTACCTTCAACCTTTCTTTAATTTCATTCTCGTCAAACTTGATTATGCGCTCCGTATCCGTACAGTATGTGCCTACTTCAGAGTAAAAAGTAAGCGCGGCTTCAAAAATGTCATCTGCTAAACTATCATCAGACGGGATCGGATTATCTGGATCGCATTTAATATCATGTTCCCTAATTATTTCTCTTAGCTTCGCTGAAAAAATTTTTAGGTCGTAGTCCCGTTCTGGGCATGGCTGTCCCGTTAAAGCCCTTTCTATAACATCCATGAAGGTAACCATTTCAACCTCTCCTTTTCTTCTTTTCAATCAGTTCTAAGGCAAGTTTCACAGCCTCTGATGCTGTCTCCGCATATCCGTCCGCACCAATCTCATCAGCCCACTCTTTTGTTGTTGGCCCGCCTCCCACCATGACAATGAACTTATCCCTTTTCCCCATCGCTTTAAGGTAATCGATAACATCCTTTTGCCCACCTAGGGTTGACGCCATAAGCGCTGAAAGTGTAATAATGTCAGCTCCAACTTTTTCCGCCTCGTCAATAAACTTTGATGTAGGAACATCCACGCCTAAATCGTGGACTTCAAAGCCATTCGCCCTAAGCATGGCCACCAAAATATTTTTACCTATATCGTGTATGTCACCCTTAACGGTGCCACTAACTACTACTCCCTTCCTCGGAACTTCTCCCTTGGGTATTTTGGGAAGCAGAACGTTCAAGGCTGCTTGCATAGCGTCCGCTGCCATCATTAACTCTGGCAGAAAAATCTCCATTTTGTCGAACTTGTCGCCAACTTCCTTTGCACCAATCATCAGTCCTTTTTCAATCGCATCGATTATGTCCAATCCTCCTTCAATAATTTCATTAGCAACCTTTATTGCTGCCTCCCTGTCGCCAGCAACAACGGCTTCACACAACTTTTTTATTTTCTCCTCCTTTTGTACGGCCATATTTTATACAACTCCTCTCTTCTTCACCTTATTTAGTCGCTTTTTTCTATAATAGTTGGTGGGTGGTAATATAAAATTGTTGGTCTTAACCTAGGCAAAAATTATATAGCCTAAGGAGAACATGACGAATGTAAACAAATTTAAAAATAGGGTAGGGATAGTGTTGCCTTATGCATACGCTGAAAGGATCCTACACGTAGATCTTACTACGAGAAAATACACGGTTGAACCTCTCAATTTGGTTTATGCAAGAAAGTACATAGGTGGTAAGGGTTTAGCTGCAAGATATCTATTTGACTTATTAAAGCCGGGAACGGATCCACTAGGCCCTGAAAATGTTTTAATAATTATGACTGGACCACTGACGGGTACATTGGCTCCAGCTGCGGGAAAATATTGCGTCGTTACAAAATCGCCGCTTACAGGCATATGGCTGGATAGCTATGCAGGAGGATATTTCGCTCCAGAACTTAAATACGCTGGATTTGACGGCGTAGTAATATTTGGCAGGGCTGCAAAGCCTACATACCTGTTTATCGATGACGGGGAGGTGGAGTTTAGGGACGCAGAAGGGCTTATGGGCAAAACGACTAGTGAAACTGACAAAGCAGTTAAGGAAGAGCTTGGAGATGAAACAATAAAAGTGATGTGTATTGGTCCCGCCGGAGAGAGGTTGTCGAGAATCGCTGTTATTTCATCGTGCGGCAGACATCATGGGAGAGGTGGAGCAGGGGCCGTTATGGGGGCGAAAAACTTAAAAGCGATAGCTGTCCGTGGCACTGGCGGAGTTACTGTAGCCTGTCCGGAGGAATTTTTGAGGACATGTGAGGAGTCAATTAAGAAAGACGTATTTGGAGATCCTAATGCAGAGTTTGGGAGATCAGGGGGAACCCCTGAGATTTTAATGTGGGCGCAGGAGGCTGGATGTTTACCGACAAGAAATTACAGCAACGGGCAGTTTGAAGGTGCTTCAAAGATAGATGCTACAGCAGTTCTAGAACTTGCGGTTAGAAGGAGGGCTTGTTTCCAGTGTCCAATTGCTTGTAGCAGGTGGATACGTGTTCCTTCGGGACCATATATTGGTACGGAAGTTGAGGGCCCCGAATTTGAAACCTTATATTCTCTTGGAGCAAATTGCGGTATCGACCGCTTGGATGCTATTGCTAAGGCAAACTTTCTATGCGACGAACTCGGCTTAGACACCATTTCCGTAGGAGTCACTATAGCTTGGGTTATGGAGTGCTACGAGAAAGGTATACTGACTCCAAATGACACTGGAGGGATAGAACTTGAATTTGGAAATCACGAGGCGATGATAACATTAATAGAGAAAATCGGAAAAAGGGAAGGTATCGGTGATATCTTAGCCGACGGAGTAGCCTTAGCTGCACAAAGAATCGGAAGTGGTTCAGAAAGATATGCGGTTCACGTTAAAGGTCTTGAATTACCAGGCTACGATCCAAGAGCTTCTCCGGCAATGGGCCTCGCTTACGCTACTGCAGATAGGGGAGGTTGCCATCTGCGAGCATGGCCTGTCGGAGTTGAGGCAATGGGAGCCACAGGATCCTTTTGGATGGGGACTCCAATAGAAATCGACAGATGGTCCCCAAAGAACAAAGCCATGCTGGTTATTAGAATGCAGCATCAGTATGCCGCTAAGTTCTCCCTTATAATTTGTGATTTCTGTTGCTGGAACAATGAGCATATGACTAATCTTTTATGGACAGCTACAGGCTTTAACGAATACAAAGACGTTAGAATGTTTGAGTTGGCAGGAGAAAGAATAACGAATCTAATTAGAGTAATAAATGTACTAGAGGGGATAACAAGGAAAGATGATACGCTTCCGCCGAAGATATTTGAGGATCCCCTCAAGTCAGGGCCTGCGAAAGGACGTGTGCTAAAACGAGAAGACTTTGAGAAGATGATAACTGACTATTATGAGCTTAGAGAATGGGATGCTGAAGGTAGACCCATTCTCAAGAAGCTCAAAGAACTGGACATGGAAGATATAATACCAAAAATCACGTGGCTAGGTGGTGACGCGCGGTGAAAAAGGTGCTTATGATAGACATAAAAAAATGCACGGAGTGTGGGCTGTGCGAGTTAGCGTGCTCATACAAAAAAGAAGGTGAGTTTAACCCAAGAAAGGCCGGAATCTACATTCTACCAAAAAACGTATTAGTTTGTCGACATTGCGAAAAGCCATTATGTGCAGAAGTGTGCAAAGTCGGAGCCATTATTAAAGATGAACTAACTGGTGCTGTTTTGATTGACGACCAAAAATGTATTGGTTGTAGAGCATGTGTCGCTGCATGTCCGTTTGGGGGGATAATTTTAAGTCCAGACGGTAAAGTCGTGAAGTGCGACTTATGCAGAGGGAATCCGGAATGTGTAAAATACTGCTTTATAGGCGCTATAAAATGGGAAGAAAGCTCTAAAGTATTAGCGGGTGCACGAAGACTTCATCGATGACTGAAACTCTCTCCTATCCTAGGAAATTAATTTTGATTACCTCCCTCTTAGTTTTTCTATCAAAGAAGGTAATATCTCAAATAAGTCCCTATGATTCCATAATCAACTTGGTAAAATATTGGGGGCTCCATCCTTATTTATGGATCACTTTTCAACTCCTTTATTCCTTTCACATGGTGAGTTGAGCCGTTTAGGCCGACTGCTATGTTGAGCTTTTGGTTTTATCGATTTTCCCGAAAAACCTATTTGTCTTGTTTGAGGAAGCCATTTCCTATCAACGATTGTTCTAGCGTATACTACAACTCCTCCTGGGACATTATACGCGCGATGATGCGTGAAGGTATTTATTTTGCGGTGCTTACACCATAGCTTGAGCACCGTTTCATGGTCAGGCGTTTAACAAACTCTTCGTGGAAGCTTGCTTCCCGTTTGGGGCATTAGCGTGATTGGGGTGCATGGTGGCGAAGCCTTATAGGGGCGTGCCCTTTTTTGAAGGAGGATGGATGGGATGAAGATGAAAGGTGCGAATGGAGAGGGGAGGTAGGATTAGAGAATTTAATCTATTTTTAAATGTTGCATTAGCTAAAATCCAGAAGAAACCTCAGCACTCTTGCAACTGGCTGGTCTATTTACACTATTTACACATTAATTAATAAAAAGAAAAGTGAGGGAGGTATTTACTCCACTGGGATCTCTTTGTATGCTAAAGTAATGTCAATCCCTTGTCTTTTTCTGTACCATTTCATGAAAAGGTACAGTATTATCGCGCCTATATAAACAACCGTGAAGAACATTAAGGAAAGAGGTGAATTAACCCCGAACGTTGGATCTACAGCCCACCAGTAGATAATGTATGCAAAGTATAGGAATGTGATTGCTGCAGATATTACAAGCAATGGTACTTTTCCGATACGATATTTTGAGGCCGGGGAGGCTTTCCAAAAGTCTGGTTTCTTATAGGGGAGCAGTATGGCAGCAATGCAAGTTCCCATAAAGGATAATATCAGAACAGCGGTTCCTAGAAGCGTCAAAGTAATGAACCCTGGCACATAAAAGTATAATATGCAATAGATGATTGAAAGTACGCTGCAAACCGCGAAGGCGACTAATGGTACTCTTCGTCTTGTATACAATCTTGCAAGCGGCTCTGGTAAGATCCTGTCAAATGCCATGGCAAATAACATTCTGATAGCTGGAAGATACATACAGCACATTCCATGTACGACTACAATGTAATAAAGCCCAAAAACCGCAACAATTAACGTTAGTAGGGCACTTCCCGTTAGTATATAGGTGAAGAGAGTAGGACTTGGCCATAGTGGAACAACGGGATCAAAGTAACCGCCGTAAACTGCACTACCATAAAGACCCATCGATGCTAAAAAGAATGAATAACCTGTAAGTCTATACCACGCCAATAAGAATATTATTGTTAAAACATTGTTAAAAATATTAGAGCCACCCATGCTTCCAAAACTTACTTTCAATTCTTCAGCTCCTTTAACTTCTCCGTAAAGTGGTGAACCCCACATGCTCCAACTGTTAGCGTAAGCCACAAGCGCTAGTAGCGGTAGTGTAGCTGCCACATCCCATTCCCATTCTCCAGGAGGTGGCCAGTAGGGATGCCCCCAACTCGCAAACCCGTCAAGGACTTGTTGATAAGCGTTAGATAAACCAAAAGTATTAGAGAAAAATCCATTGTAGAGGTTCACGAAGTCATGCTGACTATAGGAGAACATAACGGCTGCAACGATAAGAAAGCCCACTATTCCTCCTAGAACATAGGAACTACGTATGAATCGACCATCCCATTTCATTCCAGCTGTAATTAATAGCCATGGAACGAAGCAGAATATTAATGAGCTAACGAACAGGCCGTCACGCGTCATAAACCAAAGCGCGAGGTTAACGTTTCCTAAGGCTAACGCTATGGGTTGTAAAAATAAGCCTGCTAGTGCTGGTGCTAGTAGAGCATTCCATAGCATTACAACGAATACCCAGCCGACAAGTACAAGAACGAACCCTATTACGGGATAACGGAAAACTCGAGTCATCCACACGTATTCTCCACCAGCTCTAGGCATCGTACTGACGAGCATCGAGTAAGTTAACGCTTGGAAGGTGGCAAAGAATGTGCTGATTATTATGGCAGGCAATAAATGTCCTCGAGGCCAAAAGGCTGAATACAGGAAAACAAATGATGTATAGTATCCTAGCATGGGATTGGCGTACGAGTTAAACGCAAATACATCAAAGAAGCCCCATGTCCTCACAAGCCCTGAAGATTTTCTAAGGAATACAATTTCTCTCTCCTGCATGTTCTCATTCCTCTTTACTGTTTGTTCTGTATTTAATTTTTCAGTTTAAAAGACTTTTGTAATAAAGTATGGCTGAAGTTTCCTATAATAGAATGAAAAACCTTTGCAATACTTGTTTTAACTTTTTTATTTCAAACCCCTTCCATTTATAACCCAAATAATGAACGAATTATTAAGATAGCAACAGCACCAAATAATATAATTAGAGGTACTAACGTATTATAACGTCTATCCCTCTCCATTTTCATTAGTTTTTCTTCGCATTCCCTGCTACACGTTACTTTCGTGGGAGCAATAGGTTTTCCACATACAATACAGTGAGAATGTGGTGGAATCTTTACGTTTTCATCTTTATCTTTGTGCATTTGACTCTCTTCCGAATTATCCCATCACAGGAAAATAGCTCTTGACCCTTTCCTTATCTACGTTAATTATTGCGCCTAGTAATACCCCTCGATCGTAGGTACTACCGGGATTTATACATAGCGTATGACCTATTTTTACAAAAGCTTTCGCTTCATGGATATGACCGTGCAATCCAAGTAGTGGTTGGTACTTTTCAATGGCATGTAGCACAGCTTGGCTTCCAACAGGTACTAGCACCCTAGGGTTTGATTTAAGTGTTTTATCGATTTGTGGAGCTGAATCAAGCCCAGTTCCATATGGTGGTGCATGCAGGTTGAAAATACACGTATCAATATTCCTTACCTGGGAAACTAACTCATCAATCTTGCGACGTAGCTCTTCTTCATTGCATTCTTTAAATGTTTTCCAAGGACTTGGATTCACCCATCCAAGACCCAACATCTCATGATATCCATCAACTTCAACAACTTTTTCACCGGCATGTATAATCGTTTCTGATTCTTCAAAAATTGGATCAATTTCTGGCATATCATCGTTGCCTGGGCAAACAAAGCATTTTATGTCACTATCTTTTAATCGCTCGTCAGCAAATTCAATCCATTTTCGTAACTTGCGAATCATCAACTCAATGAAAAGCTTGTCCCTTTTCTTAGCATTTGAGTTTAGCTCTTCTACTTCGTCCATAGAGGTGTGGTAGACATAGTATCCTTTATTATTAATTATTTGCTCAAGTTCATGCACTTTTTCCTTTGGAACCACCCACTTTCTTCCTTCAAAGGAAGCCTCGTAACAGTTTCCCTTTTCTATTATGGGAATTATCGCTTTTCCAGTTATATCTCCGCCCAATATTATAACGTCTGCTTGATAGAACTTGCCAGCATTGATAAATTTTTTCCAACAAATATCGGACCCATGAATATCTGTTGCGTAGTAAATGCGTGTCCTCAATTCTTCACCTCTAAATTATTTCTAAATTATTTTTGATGTAGATTATTATATCTTTCGCAATTATTTTTAGCGATAAATTATTAAAGAATCTTTCTTTATAAAATCGAGAAGGGAAAGAGTAGTAGTGATATGAAGTGAAATTCGTATCTTTGCCTGAAGAAGAATTCGTTAAAGATTCAATAAACATCATTGAAAAGGCAAAAGATATGGGTATTACTATAAGAATAATAGGAGCACTTGCCGTGTACATACACTCAATTCATTATGAAAAAGCATTAGCTCTTTATAAAAAAGTTAAGCGGTTTGGTGAAGATAAGCCCATGTTTACAGATTTAGATTTAATGGCGTATGGAAAACAAAGAAATGATATCGCTAAATTCTTTGAGAAAACTCTCCATTTTAAGCCTAATTTTATGATAAATGCTTTATTTGGAGATCGCAGAATGATATTCCTCCACCCTGAAGGGCATTATCATGTTGACGTTTTCTTTGATAAGCTTGAATTTAGTCATGACGTATATGTTGGAAGTAAACCTGGGCATGGAAGACTTGAGCTTGATTATCCAACAATATCATTAGCGGACCTGGTGCTACAGAAAACCCAAATACACCACATAAACTTGAAGGACATCGTTGACTTAATAGTTCTCTTTGTAAGCCATGACGTTGATGACACAGTGCAAGATAGGGAACTTATTGATGGAAAGTACGTGGCAAGAGTGTTAGCAGATGATTGGGGCTTCTGGTATGATGCTGTAAATAATCTAGAAAAGGTGAAGGAGTTCTCAAAGAAGTTCCACCTGGAGAATAAGCTGACAAAAGAAGAATACAGCATAGTTATAAGTAGAGTAGACAAGCTACTAAATATAATTGACGAAACGCCTAAAACAAAGAAGTGGTTAAAAAGAGCTAAAAACGGTACATCTAAACCGTGGTATCGCGTAGTGGAAGAGGTTGAAAGATAGCTTTACCGTCTCTCTATTCTGGCATACAACGTATATCAGAGGCTTGCTGTGAGTTCCAATAGGATGGAAATAAACGTTTTAATTCTATGTCTCTAAAAATGGTTTAAAATTGAAAAATTTTTCTTAAAGCGTTGGATTTGCCTTCCGAACCCAGTTTTAGCGACATCGCCTGTGAAGGTTGTCGATCGTCTTCAGTTTTCTCCTTTTGCCTTAAATGCGACATTAGAAAGTGCGTAATGGAGGAGAAGAAGGTAACTTGGTGCTTCGAATGCGAAGAGTTTCCCTGCGAAAAATTGGTTGAGTTCCAAGCGTCCTGGCAAATACCAATATTAGACAACCTGAGAGAAATAAAGGAGATTGGGGTGATGAATGGCTGAAGAAGATGAGAAAAGATGGCGATGCTCAAAATGTGGAAATCTCCTTCACTGGTATTCCTATGGCATTTGTTTAAAATGCAAATAATTCTTTGCCACACATAGGAAAATAACTAATTTGTGGTAAAAGCCAAGTCGATACATTAAATATTAAGCTAAGGTTACAATTTTTATATAGTTTTAATAAAAATTTCTTTTCGCTTTTCGGCTCTCTCTTCCAAAAATCTTATGTTATGCCTAGTTTAATGAATGGTTGGTTGTGGATATAAGCTTTTTTGAATTGGCTGTAGTGTTTGTCGATGTATCTGACCAATACATCCATTTCTGTTTGCATAATTTGAATATTTCGCTCATCGGTCTTTCTATTCTGTTTGTTGTGTAGGGAATCTTTATGTCTTCCTTTCTCACCCCTCTCCCTCCCCCTAGGGTGAATAGCAAGTATTTCAGGGCATGGAGTATGCCCAGCACCCCCTTTCAGCCTTTACGGCGTTTTATCAAGCCTGGCTTCCCTCCTGTAAGGATAAGCCCCCTAAATTAGCCTCGCAAGCTCAAGGCGTGAATGGCCATTAGAGCATTCAATAAGAACCGAAAGACCTATAGCGGCGAAGCCGATACTCTCCTTCAGGCTTACTCTCACCTCATCATGTTACATGAACAGCACAGATGGTGCCGAGAGAAGCCCAAAAAGCCAACCTACAACTACACGCTGCGAAAATCTTATAATTTTATAGTAAACATTAATAACAGAATCTTTGAAGGGGGAATGAAATTTGCCACATGATGCCCCGAAAATTCTGGTCATTCCGCCAGGTCCCAGATCTAAAGAGTTGGCTGTGCTTCGAGATAGGTATGTGCCTAAAGCAGTCTACAATGTCACTCAAATTTTTGTTGCTGAGAGCGAAGGCGCAATTATTAAGGATGTTGACGGAAACGAGTATATAGATTTCGCTACGGGCATCTCCTGTCTGAATGTGGGACACAGAAATCCTGAGGTGATGAAAGCTATAGAGGAGCAGATGAGGAAATATCTTCACCTCTGCTTTCACGTGACGCCATATGAGCCTTACGTTAGGTTGGCTGAAAAATTGGTAACTATAGCCCCGGGAAACTTTGAAAAGAAGGTTGTGCTGGTCAATAGCGGAGCCGAGACTGTAGAAAACGCTGTCAAGGTTGCGAGGAGATTTACAAAAAAACCTATCATTGTAACCTTCGAATATGCGTTTCATGGAAGAACAAAACTTGCTATGAGCTTGACAGGTAGCGTACATCCCTATAAGTATGGTTTTGGATCACTGGATCCGGCCATTCATAGGACACCGTATGCTTACTGCTACCGATGCTCCTTTGGACTCGAATATCCAACATGCAACATGAGATGTATAGAATATATAAAAGATACTTTTGCTATACACTTATCGCCTGACGATGTTGCTGCCATGATTGTTGAGCCAATTCAAGGCGAAGGGGGCTTTATAGTTCCGCCTAGGGAGTTCCTGCAGGGACTTAGAAAAATCTGCGATGAAAACAACATCTTGCTAATAGCTGACGAAGTCCAGAGCGGAATGGGCAGAACTGGCAAGATGTTTGCAATTGAACATAGTAACGTGGTTCCAGATATTATTGCCATGGCTAAATCCCTCGGCGGGGGCCTTCCACTCGCAGCCATAGTAAGTAGAGCTGATGTAATAGATGCTGTTCAGGTCGGGGGTTTAGGGGGAACGTTTGGTGGAAACCCGTTAAGTTGTGTGGCGGCATTAAAGACCATTGAAATTGTTCAAGGTCTTCTTGACAATGTGCCAAAGCTCGGGTCGATTTTGATGGGCAGGCTTAGAGAAATGCTGGATAGATATGAGGTCATAGGCGATGTTAGGGGAATGGGCCTTATGGTCGGCGTGGAGCTTGTTAAAGATAGAAAAACTAAGGAACCTGCAAAAGATATCAGAGATAAAGTATTAGGCGAATGCCACAAGAATGGACTGGTAATTATGGGTGCTGGAGCCCATCATAATGTAATTAGATTTTTGCCGCCTCTCAACATAAGCGAAGAACTGCTCAATAAGGGATTGGACATATTCGAAAACGCCATCAAAACATCGCTAACAAAAATAATATAAACCTCTTTTAAAAAGCGGCAAATCTTATTTGTTTCAAGGCGATGAACTTGTATGGCTATTCAGGTAAGATTGCAAGAATAGATTTAACCAGCGGTAAAGTGTGGACTGAAGCTTTAAAAGAGGATTTTGCCAGGCATTATATTGGCGGGAAGGGTTTCGGCGCAAAAATCTTGTATGAGGAGCTGCCGCCCAAAACAGACCCTTATGAACCATCCAACTTGCTGATATTTTCCACAGGTCCTGTTAACGGCCTCGTATTGTCTGGGGCTTCAAAGCTATGTGCGGTGTTTAAATCACCCTTAACTGAAGGTTGGGGAGAATCCCAGTGTGGTGGGTATTTCGCTCCACAGCTGAAATATGCTGGATACGACATGCTAATCATCACGGGAAAGTCGGAAAAGCCGGTCTACGTCACTATTGAAAATGACGAGATAAAAATTTTGGATGCCTCACACTTATGGGGAGAGGACACTTTCCAGACGGAGGAGATTATAAAAGAGGATCATGGAAAAGGTTTTCAAGTGATTTCCATAGGTAAGGCTGGAGAAAACCTCGTGAGATATGCATGTATCACCCACGATAAGGGCAGACAATTTGGGAGGGCTGGCGCCGGAGCCATCATGGGTTCAAAAAAGCTTAAGGCCATCGCGGTTAAGGGAAGCGGAAAAATTGAAGTTGCGAACCCTGAGGAACTTGACAATTTCCGAAGGGAGTTGAACGACAAAATTAGGGAACGTTTAAAGTCGCTAATGGAATATGGAACACCAGCCATAATGGCCCTAACCAACACAACTGGAACACTCCCAACAAGATACTGGACTGAAGGCGAATTTGAAGGCTTTGAAAAAATCAACGCTGAAACATTAAAGAAACTATATGTTGAAGGTAGCAAAGCATGTTTTGCATGTACAGTTGCATGTGGAAAGATATCGGTGGTGAGAAAAGTTCCAAGCGTACTCCCATTAGGAAGCTTCGCAGCCTACGCGGAATCCATGGTTGAAGGACCAGAGTATGAAACACTATTCGCTTTGGGGTCGCTGTGCGGAAACGACAACTTGGAATCAATAATTAAGGCTAACGAGTTATGCGACAGGCTTGGAATAGACACCATATCAGCTGGAAACGCCATAGCATTTGCCATGTACTGCTACGATAAAAGAATCATAACACGAGAGAACACCGGAGGAATAGAGCTCAAATTCGGAAACGTTGAAGCAATAATCACCCTATTAAAAAAGATCGCCTATAGGGAAGGTTTTGGCAACACATTAGCCGAGGGTGTTAAAAGGGCCGCAGAGAAAATTGGCAGAGGCTCCGAAAATATCGCAGTGCACGTTAAGGGATTAGAACCCCCAGGATATGACCCAAGAGGTTTAAAGGGAGTGGCGTTAGCCTACGCAGTATCATGCCGGGGGGCATGCCACCTTCGCCACATGGCATATAGGCCAAACCTAACGGGACAAAAACCATTCGAAAAAGGGACGATAAACCGACTAGCATATGAGGGACAAGCGGAAATGGTCAAAGAACTTGAAGACTTCCACACAATAGTGGACTGCATGGTGCTATGCAAATTCCTATGCCTACCGACCATTGGACCAATACTATGGGACGAGTTAACAATCCTATACTCAATCATAACAGGAAGAGAAATTAGAAAGGAAGATCTAACCAAAATAGCCGACAACATAAACACTATGATAAGAAAGTTCAATTTAAGAGAAGGCTTAAACAAGAACCATGACACTCTACCACAAAGATTCTTCAACGGAGAACTGAAAACAGGAGCCTCAAAAGGCGAAAAAATCCGAAAACAAGAATTCATAAACATGCTCAACGAATACTATAGACTGAGAGGATGGAACAAACATGAAAGGAGAAATGTTAACATGACAAAATCAAGTTAGCAAAAAAGCCCTAAGCATAGAGATGTTTCTATTAGTTGCTGCTAACGGAAGTTTATGCGCTGGTGTTATTTTCCTTTTTTATGTTTGCGTTAGTTTTAAATGTTTAATTTGTTTAATTTTTGTAAGGGCTTCGTGTCTAAGTCTGATGTGGAGGAGCCTTTGCCTGTTTCTGATAGGGTTAGGGTTTTGCGTTATCAAACTCTTTTTAAGGGTGGGCGTTGGTGGGCTGCAGCATGCCTATTTGAAGCTTTTGGGAGAAAACACATAGCGTTATACCTTTGGTTTAAGCGCGGAGACTCATGGAAGAGACGTCAAAAGTTTGTTTTCAGGTC
>Ga0078972_1009695_pt1 | contig 18752 bp, 14 predicted proteins | sample YelNatPaOPGAMG01_FD_67568 | JGI IMG/M metagenome (GOLD analysis project Ga0078972, IMG submission 67568) | Hot spring thermophilic microbial communities from Obsidian Pool, Yellowstone National Park, USA - OP-RAMG-01 (SPADES assembly) (version 2) | ecosystem: Environmental > Aquatic > Thermal... | reverse complement strand
TGTTCGAGGGCATGCCGCCCGAACCGTTGCTGATGCCCACCTGCGGGTCGTTCGGCGGCAGGGTCAGCGTCCAGACCGGCGGGTTTCCGCCGCCCGAGGGGTCGCCATCGGGGAAGCCGGTGCCGTCGTCGGCATAGATCTGCCAGGTGAGCGAGTCGGCGTTCATCAGGGTGGTGAAGCCGTTCCAGCCGTTGCCGGGGACGAAGATGGTAGAGATGACCCAGGGGTCGGCGTTGACGAAATCATCGGCCAGGAAGGAGGAGTAGTCGGGGTAGTCGGTGAACTCCTGGTCCACGTAGGCGTTCTGGTTGACGCTGCTGAGCGGCTGGTCCCACAGCACCGCTTCGGGATTGGCCGCCGGGACGGCCACGGGCCGGACCTGCGGCGAGGCGGCGGTCAGGCCGGGGTTGACCCCGGCGCCCTCCACCTTCACCGGCACAAAGGGCATGGAGCCGGCCAGGGTGGGCGTGTACTCGTGCAGTTCCCAGACCAGGTCGCAGGTGCCGACGTTGCAGATGGTCATCGTCATGGTGTCGGTGCTGTCAGGGCACAGTTCGGCCCACAGCGCTGGCGGGTCGGCGGCGATGTCGGGTTCGCCCAGGACGTCGGTGTCGGCGGTAAAGGTCACCACGGTGGTGCCGTCGCCGGCGACGCCCTCGTTGTGGATGGTCGCGCCGCAGTAGGCGGTGACCGCTACGTCAAAGGAGATCATGGCCTCCGCGACACCGCCGCCGGGCGTGCCCTCGATGACAAAGGGCATGCCCTGCTGGGTGCTCGTGCCGCTGTCCAGGGCCGGTGCCCAGTCGGTGGTGTACTGGTAGGCGTCCCCCGTCGTCGTCTGCCCCAGGATGGTAATCGGCGGGGCCCACGGGCCGCTGTAGGAGGGGGTGCCGTCGGTCCTCCAGTCCAACCAGTAGGTGCCCGGGGGCAGCGTCACCCCTACCCCGGCCACATCGGCAAAGATGTAGCGGTTGTTGGCGCACGGGGTGGTTTCGCTGTCGCGCTGGATGTTGGTGAAGGTGGAGGAGAGCAGCCGGTTGGTGACCAGGTCGCCCCAGATGACGCTGCCGCCGGCCCAGGGCGGGCCATCCCAGATCTGCAGGTAGACGCCGGTGATCGGGGAGGGGTTGGAAGGCGCGCCGGTCTGGTAGGCGAAGAAGGTGATGGTGTCGATCTGCCAGCCGCCCGGGTCGGTGACGGTGAACTGGTCGGACATGCGGTAGCCGTTGGCGAACTGGTGGCCGAAGCCCAGGGTGTTCATGCTCAGGGAGGTCTGCAGGCGGCTGGCGTCCTGGCCACTGCAGGCGCCGGGATGGGTCACCAGCGGGCCGTTGTCCCAGAGCACGGCCTCGGGGCCGGCCCAGGTCGCCAGTGGGCCCGCCGGCGCGGGCGCGGCCGGTTCCACGCCGCCCACGCGATCAGCTACCTCGCTTGGGTAGTAGAAGGTGGGACGGGCGGGGGCCGGGGCGGCGGTGCGCAGCGGCGGCACGGTCCAGTAGACGGCGTTGTCCACGTCGTCGTACCAGGCGTAGCCGTCGCTATAGGTCAGGTTGCCGGCGTACTCGACGCCCGCGGGCAGCGTGTCGCTCATGTACATGCCGGGCACGATCGCCGGGGCCTGGACGGTGATGGTGTAGCGCATCGTCTCGCCGGACCAGACCTGGGCGGGGGCCTCTTTCCAGGCCAGGAGGCCGCCGCCCGGTACCCCAAAGTTGTCCAGCCGGGCGATGCCGGCATAGCCCAGGATGCCGATGCCGGTGCCCTCCGGCGCCGGCGCGCCCGAGCAGACGTAGGTCTGGTCCGGTTGGGTCCCGCCGTCGATGTTGGTGAACGAGAGGGTCACATCGTTGCCGACGCGGGTGGCCCGCATGTGCGCCGTGGTAAAGGGCGAGGAGAGGGCGAAGAAGCCCAACCCGAACGGCCCGCCGTTGTTGCCGGTGTAGCAGGCGGCGTGGCCGAACTGGTTGCCCCCGGACTGATTCTGAACCTTGAGGAACAGGTTGCTGCTGCCGGCGCCGTAGTTGAGCAGCAGGCCGGTGTACTGCAGAGCCGTGCCGACGTTCTCGACGTCCGCCTCGGCGACGTTGCCGTCGCCCACATAGTTGTTGAAGGTGGCCCGGCCCATGCTGCCGCACACCGCGGCGTTGCTGGAGACGTTGCAGAAGCCGTCGTGCACCGTCCAGTCGGGGCCGATCGGCCCGTCGGCGCGGTTAAAGTCGTCCAGGATGGCCTCCGGACTGCCGCCGGCCGGCACTTCGGCAGGAGGCGCGGTCAGCGGGGCGGGGGCGGGCATGAGCGGCGCGGGCCGGCCCAGGGTCAGGTCCTCGGCGGGCTGGGCCGCGCCCTGCGGAGTCCGGGGCGGCTTTTCGGGTGTCGGCCCCTGGGCCAGGACGGCCGGGACCAGGCCGGCCAGGAGGATCACAAGGGCGAGCCAGGACCAAAGGCGCTTCATGATATTCTCCTTTTTGTAGCGCCAGTCCGTGCCTGTAGCGAGGGGGAGAGAAGCCCGTTGGGGTCGGGAGCCCGCGGACAGCGCGCCCGCGCAACAGGGAGCGGACTACCATGGGACGACGTATCAGGCCCGAGGCACCTCCTTGAGTGCCCAATCCCATCCTGTTCAAGATTGGGCCGGTCCCTTCCCGAAGGGGAGGGGAAATCCATGTATCGGCCGGGGTACAATTTTATTTTACCACCCTATCCCCTATCTGTCAAACCGAGCCGTCCCTGGTGTCTGTTTCAGTTTTGTTTCAAAACGGCGGGCGCCGAGCGCCCCTATTTTTTCTTGCTGAACAGGAAGAGGAGGAACCCCAGAAGGAGGATGCTCCAGTAGTTGATGGTGCGGTCGAGCATGCCCAGGGACAGGCCGATGGCCCGGGCCTGGTCGGTCCCCAGGCTCAGGAAGAGCGGCACCACCCAGGCGAACATGGCCTCCACCGCCCCCAGGCCGGCCGGGGAGATCGGCAACGTCGTCAGGAGCGAACTGGCCAGGGCGATGAAGATGACCACCGGCAGGCCCAACGGCACGGCCTCCGGGAAGGCCCGCAGGACGCAGTAGAAGCGCAGGCTTTCCAGGAGCCAGACCAGGACGGTCTGGCCCAGAAGGAGTGGGAGCCTGCGCCGGCGGAAGGAAAGGAGCGTCCCTTCCAGGAAGCGGTCATAGATGCTCCGGAAGCGGACCGGCACGATTCGGCGCAGGGGCGCTCCGAAGAAGCGCAACCCCAGGAGGAGGCCCAGGGCGAGCACGGCCAGGGCCACGCCTCCGCCGTAGACGGAGGTGGCGATGGGGCCGGAGGGGATGCGCGGACCGAAGGCGGCCAGGCCGGCGGCGAGCATCAGGAGGAAGAGGAAGAGCATATCCAGCACCCGCTCGGCAAAGATCGTCCCCACCGTGCGGGAGAAAGAAGCCCCGCTGGTGCGCTTCAGGAGGTAACCCCGGTAGAGGTCGCCGAGTTTGGCCGGGACCAGGCAGTTGACAAACCAGGAGAGGCAGATGATCTCCGTCAGGTCGGGGAGGCCGGGGATGGGGGAGGGGTCCGCCTCGCCGGAGGCGGCGTTTTCCAGGAGCAACCCCCAGCGCCAGGCCCGCAACGGGAAGGTGGCGTAAAAGACCAGGAAGCCCAGGAGGTAGGGCCAGGGGTCGGCCTGTCGGATATAACCCCATACCTGGCCCAGGTCGATCTTGCCCAGCCAGACGGTCAGGACGATCAGGCCGGCGGCCACGGCGAAGGAGAGCAGGGTACGCCAGTTGAGAAAGCGGCGCTTCAGGTCTGCTGTCGGAGGAGATGCTTCCGAATAGGGCAAGAAGGCTCCTAGGTCCAATCAAACAGTTTCCGGAGTTTATCGGCCACCTCGGCCCGCATCCGAGGAGATAACTCTCCCAATTCGCGCCGAATCAGCGCCGTAGTAACCGTCATCAGGCGGTGTAGCCGGAGGGTGGAGGACACCCGTAACCGTTCTCCGGGATATGGTTCCTGTAGTTTCGATGGCTTTCATCGCAACTTCCATCGCTTTTCTCCTCCGAACCCCAATAGGGCCGCGATTTCGGCTAGCGGCCGGTGGCCGCCTCCAACCGCTCGGCCTGGTCCTGGAGGGTCAGGGCCTCGATGATCTCGTCCAGATGTCCGTCCAGGATGGCCGGCAGGTTGCTGAAGTTGCGCCCCAGGCGGTGGTCGGTCACCCGGTCCTGGGGAAAGTTGTAGGTGCGAATCTTCTCCGCCCGTTCCCCGCTGCCGATCTGGGCCAGGCGTTTTTCGCCCACTTCCCGCTGGCGCTTCTCCTCCTCCATGGCGTAGAGGCGGGCCCGCAGCACGGCCAGGGCGCGGGCCTTGTTCTGCAGTTGCGAACGCTCGTCCTGGCAGGTGACGACGATGCCGGTGGGCAGGTGGGTGATGCGCACGGCGCTGTCGGTGGTGTTGACGCTCTGGCCGCCGTGGCCGGCCGAGCGAAAGACGTCGATGCGCAGATCCTCGGGGTCGATCTTCACCTCCACCTCATCCATCTCCGGCAGCACGGCCACCGTGGCCGTGGAGGTGTGGATGCGCCCGCTGGCCTCGGTGACCGGGACGCGCTGGACACGATGGACGCCACTTTCGTACTTGAGCCGGCTGTAGGCCCCCCGCCCTTTGACCTCGAAGATGACCTCCTTGAAGCCGCCCAGGTCGTTGGGGTGGGTGTTTAAAAGTTCCACCTTCCAGCCCTGCGACTCGGCGTAACGGGTGTACATGCGGAAGAGGTCGCCGGCGAAGAGGGCGGCCTCCTCCCCCCCGGCGCCGGCGCGGATTTCCACGATGACGTCGCGTTCGTCGTTCGGGTCTTTCGGCACCAGGAGTTGCCTGAGCCGGCCCTCCAGTTCCTCCATCCGGGCCTGAAGCAAGGGGCGCTCTTCCCGGGCCAGCGCCGCCAGTTCTTCATCGCCGCTTTCCAGAATCTCCTCGGCCTCCCGATACTGGCGTTCCACCTGGCGGTAGGCCCGGTAGGTGCTCACCAGTTCCTCCAGTTCGGCCAGTTCCCGGCCGTACTCCTGAAGGCGGCGTGGGTCGGTGGCCACCTCCGGCTGGGCCAGCAGGCGCTGCAACTCCTCGTACCGTTCCACAACCCGTTCCAGACTCTCGAACATTTTTCCCACCTCGGGGAAGGGCCGAGACGCCTCGCCCCGAAAGTTTCCCTAAAAATCGGCCAGGAGCAAACGGCGCAGTTCCCGCATCCGCCTCCGCTGCCCCGGAGAGAGCGTACCGCCGGCCGCCTGGTCGGCCTGAAGGCTCAGGAACTCGTCCTGCAACTGAAAAAACTCCTCCGCCTCGAGCCGGGGAAGGCCCTCCCCGACCCACTCGTAACGCTCCAGGTAGCGCTCGTAATCCTGCGCTTCCCAGAAGAGGCGAGACCGACACATCTTCCTTTCTGCTCCTGGCTGGCCGATTGTATCTCCATTGTACGATGGGCATCCCACTTTGTCAAGAACGCCGAATTGTGGTATAATTTCCACAAAATGAGGAGGCCGGGACGATGAGGCGATCCGTTTTTCTTCTAATGCTTCTCCTTGCTGCGGCCGGATGTGCCCTGGAGCCGCCTCCGCCGGCGCCCGCTCGTTCTGGGGAAGCGGTCCTTCCCACTCCCTTCCCCACCGAACCGGAGCCGACGCCGCTTCCCCTGATCCTGGCCGTCGAACCCAACCCCGTCTGCCGGCATCTGGGGGAGGAACTGCTCCGCCACCTGGAGGGGAGGGGATATTTTCTTCAGGAGGGCCGGCCGGCCCCGGCCGACCTCTACATCGGCTACACCCCTCCGCCCGGTTTCCAGACCTGGCCGCTTACCTCCACCCTCTTCGTCCCGGCCGTGTCCTTCTGGTCGCCGGTGAGCCAGGTCTCCTACGCCGATCTGGAGCGCCTCTTCCGCCGGGAGGTCGAGAACTGGGCCGAACTGGGCCTCCCGTTTTCGGCGACGGTGGTGCCGTTCGTCCTGGGCGAACCGCCTTTTCCCCTGGAGGTCGCCGCCGCCCGGGCGTTGACCGATACCTCCGCCCTTCTCTCGGCCCTGGAGACCCACCCCGGCGGCATCGCCCTGCTCCCGCTGGAAGCGGTGGACGTGGGGTTGCGCGTCCTGCCGGTGGATGGGCGCGACCTGCTCATGGAGGAGGCCGCCCTCCCCGGGGAACCGCTGGTGCGCACCCTTTTCCTGGCCTGGCGCCCCACCCTGCCTCCGGACGTTGTGGGGCAACTGCGGGCCTTTGGGCGGGAGCGGCCCACCCCTTCCCTCCCCCCGCCCCTGACCGTAGCGGTCGTCGGGGATATCTTCACCGGCCGGGCCGTCGCCCGGCGCATCGGCAGCGATTATACCCGCCCCTTCACCCCGACCCGGCCGCTGCTGGCCGGGGCCGACCTGACGGTGGCCAACCTGGAGGGGGTGCTTTCGAACGAAATCCGGCCGCCGGCCGACCCCTACACCTTCCTCTTTGTCGGCAGCGGCCATTTTACCTCCGGCCTGCGCTATGCCGGCATCGACGCGGTCTCCCTGGCCAACAACCACAGTATGAACTTTGGCTCCCGGGGGCTGAGCCACACCCTGACCCTGCTCTCCCAGGCGGGAATCGTCCCCTTCGGGGCCGGGATGAACCTGGCGGAGGCCCGCCGGCCGGCCCTCTTCACGGTCAAGGGGGTCACCCTGGCCTTCCTGGGCTATGATGCCATCAGCGATGACTACCTGGCCGGGGAGGAGCGGGCCGGAAGTGCGCCGGCCGACCCCGCCCTGATCGCCGAGGACATCGCCGCCGCCCGGGGGCAGGCCGATGTGGTCATCGTCTACTTCCACTGGGGCTGGGAATATACCCACGACCCTTCCCCCTGGCAGCAGACGCTGGCCCGGCAGGCCGTGGAGGCCGGGGCCGACCTGGTCATCGGCTCCCATCCCCACTGGGTGCAGGGTCTGGAACGCTATCGGGGCGTGCCCATCCTCTACTCCCTGGGCAACTTTGTGGCCGACCAGATGTGGTCGCTGGAGACCCGTCAGGGCCTCATCGCCCACTTGATTTTTCGGGGAAAACATCTGGCCGGGCTGCGTCTTCATGCCGTCCAGATCGAGGATTACCACCAGCCCCGTCCCTTGCCGGCCGCCGAGGCCGAAGCCGTCTATCAGGCGATACGAGAGGCCAGTATCTCCTGGCCGGGGAACGAAGCGTGGCCCATTGGCGGGCCACGGCCGATGGAAAAAAGGAGAAGCCCATGAAGGTTATCCGTCGAGACGAACTGGTGAGACGGGTGATCGAGCGCACCCGCCTGCCCGAAACCACGGTCTGGCGCGTCTTCGATGCCGTCTTCGAGGAGATCGGCCAGGCCCTGGCCCGGGGCGAACTGGTGCACATCTCCCGTTTCGGCACCTTTGACCTGCGCTACTATCCGGACCGTCTGGGGGTACATCCCCGGACGCTGGAGAGGATTCCCTATCCCAAGCGGGTGGCCCCCAGTTTCCGTTCCAGTTCGACCCTGAAGCGGGCCGTCCGCCAGGGAATCGGGGAGGCCATCCAGCAGGGCGAGGTTCCGGCTCCGCCTCAGGGAAGGCGGAGGCGGAAGGCTGCCCCCTCCGGCTCCCAGGAGTAGCCTTCGGGCAGCGGCAGGGGGGAAAGGGCGCGAATCGGCCGGCCGGCGTTGGCCTGAAGCAGCGCCTTCAGCCATCCCTCCTCCGCTCCCGCCGGAAGGAGGAGGCCGGCGTTTCTCAAGAGCAATTGCCGGCGATACCAGGGCCATTCCAGAAGGCGAACGTCCACCACGGCAACATCCGGACGGATGCCCTCGACCACCCGGGCGTACCAGAGGGGAAAGGTCTCCTCATCCTGTCCGGTCAGGAGAAGGCTATGGGGGGGCAGCGCCTCCAGGTGCCGTTCGGGGCGCGGGCCGGGGTCGTTGTGGAGGGACCAGTGCCCCCAGCCCGAAAGGATGAGGGGGAGGCTGAGCAGGGGCAGGAGGAGGGCGACGCGGGCCGTTCGGGGGCCGAAGCGGCCCTCCAGCCAGGCGGCCAGCGTCCCGGCCGTCGTTCCGCAGCCGAGGGCCCAGGCCAGGTAGAGCGGGAGGAGGTGGACCTCGCTTCCGGCCCCGCCATAGGTAAGGGCCAGGAGGAGGCCCAGGCCGGCCGGAAAGGCGAGCAACAGGAGCGTCCGGCCCTCCCGCCGGCCCAGGAGGAAGAGGCCGGCCAGTCCCAGCCCCAATCCGGGCAGGGCAAAATCGCGCAGGAGGAGGCCGGCGGTGGCGGCCAGGTTTCCGGCCACCTCCGGCCAGGGGCGCTGGAAGAAAAAGCCCCGGTAGGCGGCCGCGCTCACATGGGCCCAGAAGGCGCCCCAGTCCCGGGGGTCGCCCCAGTTGAGCCAGGGATCGGCGGCGGCGCGGAGCGGGAGGTAGAGGTATACGGCCAGGCCGGCCAGGAAGAGGCTGCTCCCCAGCAGCCCTTCCCCTCGGGAAATCCGGCGCCGGGAAAGCCGGAGAAAAAGAAGCGCTCCCGGCAGAAGGAAAAGGAGGGTGAGGTGGTTGCCCAACCCCAGGCCGAGGAAGAGGCCGGCCAGGGGGAGGCCCGCTCCCCCGCGTCGTTGCCAGCGCAGGAGAAGCCAGAGGAGCAGGGCCAGGAAAAGGGTATGGAGGGTATAGACCTCGGTAATCAGGGCCTGGGACCAGAAGAGGCCGGAGGCGGCCAGGGAGAGGCCGGCCGTCAGGGCCGCGACCCGGGCGGGAAACCTCCTCTCGGGGAAGAGTTCGCCGGCGGCCAGGGCGACGAAGCCGACGGTGAGGGCGGCGGCCAGGGCGGAGAGGAGGTTCAGCCGGCCGGCCGGCGTTCCCCAGGGCAGAAGACGAAAGGGCTGGGCCAGGAGGAGGTAGGTGGGATAGCCGGTCGGATGGGGGATGCCCAGGGTATACACGGCCACGGCCAGTTCTCCCCCATCGCTCCCGCCGTGTTGCAACGTCAGGCCGGGGGCCGCACCGGCGATGTAGAGGCCGGCAGAGAGAAGCGTCGCCAGGAGGGCGACCAGAACCCGCGATCGGTCTGTCGGCGTGCGTTCCATCTTCGACTCTCGGAGCGGTCAAGATGGCGATGGACGGGCCACTCCATTCTGTTCCCCGGGCGGTGATCCTCTGCGCCGGCGAGGGCCGCCGGCTCCTCCCGCTCACCGCCCGTTGCCCCAAGCCGCTCCTCCCGGTGGGCGGACGGCCGGCGCTGGACTATACCCTGGAACTGTGCCGCTTCCACGGCCTCAGGGAGGTGGCCATCAATCTCCATCACTGCCCCCAGGCCATCCCCGCCCATCTGGGCGACGGCGCGGCCTGGGGATTGCACATCCGCTATTCCTATGAGCATATTCTCCTGGGTTCGGCCGGCGCTTTGGAGCCGTTGCGCGACTTCCTGGACCGCACCTTCTTCGTCCTCTACGGCGACGTCCTGACCAACCTGGACCTGACGGCGATGCTGGCCTGCCACCGCCGGCACGGTGGAGTGGGCACGGTGGCCCTCTACCATGTCCCCGACCCGCAGCGCTGCGGCCTGGTGGAACTCGACCCCGCCGGCCGGCTGCAAAGTTTCGTGGAGAAGCCGGCCCGACCCTCCGGGAACCTGGCCAATGCCGGCATCTACATCCTGGAACCGGAGGTGCTGGATGTCCTTCCTCCCCGACGCCCATGCGACTTTGGACAGGACTTTTTCCCGCACCTCCTGCGCTCCGGCATGGCCCTCTACGGCTACCTCCTTGCCCCGGAAGAGTACCTCATCGACATCGGCACGCCGGAAAATCTGGCCCGGGCCCGGGCAGAATGGCCGGCCGTCTGGGCCGCCGGCCCGATTCGCCGGTCGTCCTCCTGAAGGCCCATTCTACCACAACCCCGGCGGAGGGCAAGGTTGACGGTGGGGGAGGCATCCGGTATAATGCGGCCAGTTACCGATCGGCGCTGTTGGCGATTGGTTCCGGGTTGGTCAGGCCGTTCCCGAACCTGCGTTCGATGCCTGGAGACCTGCTGTGGCCGAGCCTCGGAAGAAGGCCCTTTCCACCGCCGTCGTCTGGCTGAGCGCCGGCCTTTTCCTCCTGGGCGGGCTTCTGTTGACCTTTTCCGTCCAGGCCTCGCTGGCCCTCTCCTCCCTGAACCTGCCCCGGGCGCTTTCCTTTGCCCTGGCGGCGGTGCTCTTCGGCCTGCTTGCTGACGAGTTGGGCCGGGGGCCGGTCCTGGCCGGTGGGGTCGGGCTTTCGGCCCTGGCTCTGCTCCTGGCCGGGCGTTCTGGACCGGGCCTGGGCCAGGAAATCGGGCTGCTCCTCCTTTCCTGGGGCCTGGCCATGCTCCTGTCCCCTCTCCTGGCCGTTCTCCTGGTCGGGGTGCGCACGGGGCGCCTGCTGGCCACGGCCTCCGGACTCTGTCTGGCGGTGGGGAATCTGGCCTCCCTCGTGGCCCGCTCCATCTTCCAGGTCGCCACCCTGCAGGTGGGACGGCTGGAACTTCAGGCAGGCACCTTTCAACTCTCCCCGGAGGCCGGGGTCCGGGAAGCCCCGTTCGGCCCCTGGGGCGGGTATCTGGCGGCCACCGCCGGCCTGGGACTCCTTCTGCTCCTCCTGGCCGGCTTCTTCGGCCGGGGGTATCGGGGCCAGGGGACGGAGGTGGCAGAGGCAAAGGGGCGGATCCCCCTGCTTCTGCTCGCCTTCTGGCCGGCGGCAGCCTCCCTGGGCCTCCTGCTGGCCTTTCTCCCCTCCTGGGCTCGGGAAAGGGCCGGGGTTTCTCCGGATGTCATCCGGCTGCTCCTGATGGCCCTGCCGGTTCCGGTGGCTCTGACCCAGTTGCTGGCCGGCCCCATTGCCGACCTGTTCGATTGGGCCGTCTGGCGCATGGCCGGCCGCCACGGCGGACGGCAGGTCGCCCTGTCTCTGGGGGCGCTTCTCCTGGGGGCCGGCTTCGTCCTGCTCCTGCCGGCCGGGGACATCTCCGCCCTGGCCAACGCCGTGCCCATCGTCGGCGTGGGCTACGGCCTCCTCGGCCCGTCCCTCATCGCGCTGGTGGCCGAGAGCCTCCCCCGGCGACGGTGGGGGCTGGCTGCCGGCCTCTACCTGGCGGCGGCCGCCCTGGCCGGCTCGCCCGTGCTGGCCCTCCTGGGAGGGCTTGCGCCCTCTACCGCCCTCTACCTGGCCCTGGGGCTGGCGCTTCTCCCCCTGGTCCTGACCGTGCTCCTGTTCGTAGGGAAACGAAGAAAGGAGACCAACGATGTCGGCTGAAGCCCGGATGCGCCTCCCTCCCCACCAGCGGCTGGTGGACCGGATGCCCGTTCTCCACGATGGGCCGGTGCCGAGGATAGACCTGGCGAGTTGGGATTTCCGGCTCTTCGGCCTGGTGGAATCCGAAGTCCGCTGGACGTACCCCGAGTTCCGCGCCCTGCCCAGCCGGGAAGTGATCTGCGATGTCCATTGTGTAACCGGCTGGAGCATGCTCGATACCCGTTGGGAGGGGGTTCCGGTGCGGGAGGTCATGCGCCATGTGCGCCTGAAGCCGGAGGCCCGCTACGTCCTCATCCACGCCGAGCGCGGCTTCACGGCCAACCTCCCCCTGGAGGTCTTTCTGGCCGAGGAAAACCTCTTTGCCTGGGGATACGAGGGTCGGGAACTCGCCCCGGAGCATGGCTGGCCGCTGCGCCTGGTGGTGCCCTCGCGCTACTTCTGGAAGAGCGCCAAGTGGGTGCGCGCGGTGGAGTTTCTCGACCACGATGTGCCGGGTTTCTGGGAACGGGCCGGCTACCACAACAACGCCGACCCCTGGAAATATCAGTAGCGCGATTTGCGGACGGCCTCCTCGATTCGGAGGACGATGTTCTGTCCGTCGCAGCCGGCCTCGTCGAAGGTAAAGACCACCTCCCACTCCCCGGCCTCCAGCGGTCGGTCGGTTTCGACCAGAAAGGGGCCGGAAAAGGCCCAACCGCCGCGCACCTGGAGGGTGGTGAGAAAGCGTGGGGGAGGCAGGCGGTGGCCGAAAGGCCCGATGGCCCGGCCCAGCAGGCAGGCGGTGTCCGGGTCCAACCGTTCCAGGCGCCCCGGCGGACGCTCCGGCGGAGGAGAGGAGGAGGGAGGGTGGCGCTCCTTCCACCGGTGGACGGCCTCCAGGAAAGGCCGGAGGTTCTCCGGCCGGAGCGAGCCGCCGATGGCCTGGCGATGTCCGCCCATGGAGGTCGTCAGGGCCAGGATTTCCGGATCGCTCAGGAACGGCTCGAAGGAAAAGTTGCCCCGCGCCCGGCCGGAGAAGTTGATCTGGGGGCCGGCCGGCCGGAGCACCAGCACCGGCCGACCGGTTGCTTCCACCAGCCGGGAGGTTAGGGGGCCCTCGACCTCGGAAAGCGTCTCGTCGGGAACCTGCACCTCATAGACCAGCAACCCCTCCCCCTCCTCCCGTCGGATATCCTCCAGCGCCTGGGCCAGGAGGGACTCGCCGGCCCGGTGAGCGCGGGCCCGTTCCTGGAGGAGGAAGCGGAAGATCTGCCGGCGACGTTCGTCCGGCGTCTCCGGGAGGAGCGCCTCCACCACGCTCCCCGGATCGACCAGGTGGGAGCGTTTCCCCATATTCAACACGCTGGACAGGGAGCGCATCTCGCTGGCGGTGTACCTTTCCCCCAGCATCTCCCGGAGGACCTGGATCTCGCCGGGGCAATCGGCCGAGTTGATGATGGCCTGGGCTCCGGCCACCCAGGCCCGGGTCTCCGGCTCATCCACCGGAACCCAGTCCATCTGCGCCCCCAGCGCGGAGAGGGCCAGCCCCCGGGGGTCGTGCCCCGTTTTCCCCTCCAGACGCTCGCGCAGGGCCAGGAAAAGGAGGTAGGCCAGTTGCGCCCCCGAAAGGAGGTGGTCCGGGGGGTCCACCCAGAGGGTCGGCGGCGGGCCGAGGTCCGGCCGCAACAGGTGGTGGTCGGTGATGAGCACCTCCAGGCCGAGTTGCCGGGCCCGTTCCACCGCCGGGTGGGAGGAGATGCCCGAGTCCACGGTCAGGATGACCTGGATGCCCTGGTGGGCGAAGCGCTCTACCTGCTCGACGTGCAGCCCATAGCCTTCCCGGTAGGGCGGGTTGTAGCGATGGACGTGCCGGCCGTGTTTGGCCAGGAACGGGAAGAGGATGGCGCTTCCGGTCACGCCGTCGGTATCAAAGTCGCCAAAGAGGAGCAGTCGTTCCCCCTTCTTCAGGGCCCGCAGGAGGCGTTCCGCCAGCGCCTCCAGGCCTGGGATGGACCAGGGCGAACGGATTTGCTCCAGGCCGGCCGTGGCCAGCGCCCTGGCCCGTTCCGGCGAAAAGCCGCAGAAACGCTCCAGAGCGGCGGCGACCTGCTCAGGTGAGGGCAGCCGTTCCATCGTCTTTTTCCCCTTTCGGCACATTCGCCCCAGCCCGGCCCAGGAGGGCCATGAAGACGTCCTCCATGGTCGGGGGGATGGGGCGCAACTGGAGGAGGGTCAGGCCGGCGACCTTCAGGGCGGAACGGACCGCCTCCTGGACGGCCTGGGCCTCCTCCACGACCAGGTGCAACGCCTCTCCGAAGGTCTGAACGTCGAGCACGCCGTGGACTTCCCGGGCCCGGGCGGCGGCTTCCTCCTGGGGACGGGCGCGTACCTCCAGGATTTCATGGGGGTAGGCGGCCTTGAGTTCCGCCGGCGTGCCGACCTGAAGCAGCCGGCCCCGGGAAAGAAAGGCCACCCGGTTGCAACGCTCGGCCTCGTCCATATAGGGCGTGCTCACCAGAATCGTCCGCCCCTGGGCTAGGAGGTGGTAGAGGATGCTCCAGAACTCCCGCCGGGCCACCGGGTCCACACCGGTGGTCGGTTCGTCCAGCAGGAGGAGTTCGGGGCGGTGGATGAGGGTGCAGGCCAGGGCCAGCTTCTGTTTCATCCCGCCGGAGAGGTATCCGGCCGGGCGTTTCCGAAAGGCCACCAGCCGGGCAAATTGTAAGAGTTCCTCCATCCGCTGCTCCCGTTCCGGGCGGGGCACCTGGTAGATTTCGGCGAAGAAGGCGAGGTTTTCCTCCACCGTCAGGTCGGCGTAGAGGCTGAAACGTTGGGGCATATAGCCGATGCGGGCCTTGATCTTCTCCGCCTGCTCCGGCAGGGGCAGTCCCAACACCCGGGCCCGTCCCGAAGTGGGGGGCAGGATGCCGGCCAGCATCCGCAATGTGGTCGTCTTGCCGGCCCCGTCCGGCCCCACTAGCCCCAGGATTTCCGGCCGGCGTACCGTCAGGGTCAGACGGTCCACGGCGACCAGGGGGCCGAAGACGCGGGTGAGTTCCTCGGTCTCCACGGCATGGTCCATCGTCGGGCCTCGTCTACATCCCGCCGCCGGAACCGACCCGGGCGAACCCAGCGGGGCGGTCCTCAGGCCGTCTTGACGATGATATCGCCGATGATGTTGGCCGCCTCGTCCCCCCGGTCGGCGGCGTTGCTCAGGTGGCGGTAGATCTCGCGCAGTTTGAGCATGTGGACCACGTCCTCCAGGCTCTGGGGACTGGAAAAGAGTTCGGCCAGCGCCTCCCGATAGACGTTCTCCACCCGATTCTCGAAGGCCTTGGCCCGGGAGACGTGTTCGCCGGCCAGGGCAGGACGCTGCCGCATATGCTGCACGGCCAGGTAGATTTCCTCCCCGGCCTCGTGGATGAGGGAGGCCATCCGGCGCAGGTAGTCGTTCGGTTCGACCCGCAGGATGTCCATCTCGCTCACCGTGGTATGGGCATAGTCCAGCACATCGTCTATGGCCCGCGAAAGGGCGAAGATGTCCTCCCGGTCGAAGGGGGTGACGAAGGTGCGGTTCAGTTCATCGATGAGGATGCGGCGCAGTTCGTCGCCCTCCTTTTCCAACTGGCGCACCCGGCGGGCCTGTTCCTCGGTGGGGGAGCGCAGGTATTCCTCCAGCCCCTCCAGCCCCTCCAGGGCCTTGCCGGCCTGATCCAGAAGCATCCGATAGAAGTCGGGCCGCTGGCGACGGCGAAAAATCTTCCAGCGCATCTTATCCTCCCCGCCGGGCGTCATCCCACGGCGTTGCCCTGATGACCAGTGTCCCCGGAGAACGCAGAAAGCCTCTTTCCCAACGGCAACTCAACGTGCAACGTGAAACGTGCAACGTGCAACGTGAAACCTGTAACGCTCTCATGGCCATCCCAGCGCCCGCAGGGCCAGCCGAAAGGCGGCAGCCAGCAGGGCCGCGGCCGGAATCGTCAGCAGCCAGGTGAGGAGAAAGTTGCCGAAGACGGTCCAGCGCACCTTGGAGAGGCGCTCGGCCGCCCCGGCCCCGATGATGGCGGAGCCGACCACCTGGGTGGTGCTGACCGGGCCGCCCAATAGAGCCGCCCCCAGAATCACCGCCGTGGAGACGACCTGGGCGGAGAAGCCGTGGAGGGGGCGGATGCGGTAGATGCGCGTCCCCAGGGTGCGCACGATGCGCATCCCCCCGCTCAGGGTGCCCAGGGCCAGCGTCCCGGCGCAGAGGGCGATGACCCAGAGCGGAACGGCGAACTCCGGAATCCGGCCGGCCGCCACCAGCCCCATGGTGAGGATGCCCATCGTCTTCTGGCCGTCGTTCGTGCCGTGGCTCAGGGCCAGGGCCAGCGAGGCCGGGACCTGGGCCAGACGGAAGAAGCGGTTGATGCCGGGCGTGGCCCCCATCGCCAGGAAGCGCACTCCCCGCAGGAAGAGGTAGCCCACCGCCAGCCCCAGCAGGGGGGCCAGGAGCAGGGCCAGGAAGACCTTGGCCAGGCCGGCCGGGTGAATGCTTCCCAGGCCGGAGGTGCCCGCGATGGCCCCCACCAGCCCGCCGATCAGGGCATGGGAGGAACTGGAGGGCAGCCGCAGGAGCCAGGTGAACAGGTTCCAGAGGACCGCCCCCAGAAGGGCGGCCAGGATGGCCGGCACGGTGACCTCGCTGGCGGAAACCACCTCGGAGCCGATCGTTTTGGCCACGGCCACGCCGAAGAGAAAGGGGCCGGCGAACTCACCCAGGGCCGCCAGCCAGAGGGCCGGCCCCGGCTCCATCGCCCCCGAAACGACCATGGTGGACACCACGTTGCTGCTGTCGTGAAAGCCGTTGAGAAAGTCAAAGAGCAACGCGGCCAGGATCAGGAAAACGAGTTCGTTTTGGACCATCCGGCCATTTCTCCCGGCATCTTCCTCGGAAAAGTGGGATAAATTTTACCATGAGAGGCCGTTGGGGGCAAATATTCGAAAGGGCGCCCGCCGCGTTCACCCATCCGAAAGCCCATTTGCCTGGGGAGGGGAGGGATGCTATAATACCCCCGCACGGCGTCCGCAGAAAGGAGGTGGATCGAATGGTCTTTCGGCGATGGCTGGGCCTGTTGCTGATTCTGGGGTTGCTCCTGCCCCTGGCGGCTTTGCCGGCCGGGGCGGCGCCCGGGACGGGGCGCTCCCGCTATTTTGCCGAAACCGGGCACACCGTCTCCGGGGCCTTCCTGGATTACTGGGAGAGGAACGGCGGCCTCTACATCTTCGGCTATCCCATCACCGATGAACTGCTGGACGTCAGCACCGACGGGAACACATACCTGACCCAGTACTTTGAGCGGGCCATCTTCGAATACCACCCCGAATACGCCGGCACTCGCTACGAGGTCCTCCTGCGCCTGCTCGGCCTCATCGTCACCCAGGGGCGTACCTTCGACCCGGCCCCCGAGCCCCACTACGATACCCCCGGCCGGCTCTATTTCCCCTACTACGGCGGACACTCCCTGAGCGGCGTCTTCCTGAATTATTGGAGGCGCAACGGCGGCCTTCCGGTCTTCGGCTACCCCATCTCCGAGCCGTTCTACGAGGTCAGCCCCACCGACGGCCAGACCTACCTGGTGCAATACTTTGAGCGCAACCGCTTCGAGTACCACCCCGAACTGGCCGGCACCCCTTACGAAGTGCTGCTGGGACTGCTCGGTTATGAGTACCTGCACCGCCTGCCGGGAGGCGGGACAGTCCCGGCCGCTCCTGCCCCCACCCCCAGCCCTACCCCCCTTCCCGCCAGCGGCAACTTGCGCTACGGCTTTGACGTGCACCTGACCGGCGGTAACATCGATGCCGTCCTGGACCTGGTTCGGGGGGCCGGCTTCGGCTGGATTCGGCAACAGGTGCACTGGGCCGATATCGAGCCGGTCAAAGGCGCCTACAACTGGGGCTTCCTCGATGTGATCGCCCAGAAGGCCGGCCAGAAAGGCCTGCAGGTGATGTTCAGCATCGTCTGGTCCCCGGCCTGGGCCACCCGGGGGGGCGGGCACGGCATGCCGGCCGACCCCAAGGACCTGGGCGATTTCCTCCACGCCATGGCCTCCCGCTACCGCGGCCGCATCCAGGCCTATGAGGTCTGGAACGAGCAGAACTATGCCGTGGAGAACGACGGCTACGTGGCCGGGGCCGAACGCTACGTCGAACTCCTGAAGGTGGCCTATACCCGCATCAAGGAGGCCGACCCGGAGGCCATCGTGGTCTGCGGCCCCCTCACCCCGACCGGGGTGAACAACCCCTACCTGGCCATTGACGACATCACCTACCTGAAGAAGATGCTCGACTACCAGGACGGCATCATCCGAAACTATTTCGATGTCCTGGGGGTCCACGTGGCCGGCACGCTCAATCCCCCCGATACCCTCTGGCCCGACCGCCCCGGCCCCGGACCGGGCTGGGTGGACCATCCCACCCACTACTTCCGCCATGTAGAAAACATCCGTGCCGTTATGGTAGCCTATGGGATGGGGGACAAGCCCATCTGGATCACCGAGTTCGGCTGGGCCTCCACCGAAAACGTCACCTCTGTGGCCGCCCGGGGCTATGAGTACGGCTACTATAACTCCGAGCAGGAACAGGCCGATTACCTGGTGAGAGCCTTTGAAAAGGCCCGTACCGAGTACCAGCCCTGGCTGGGGGCCATGTTCGTCTGGAACCTGAACTTTGCCACCTGTTTCCCGCCCACCGATGAAAAGTCCCCCTTCGGGGTCATCCGGCCCGACGGGACGCTGCGGCCGGCCTATACCGCCCTGGCCGGGATGCCCAAGTAGGGGGACCTTGCCCAACCCAGGCCGGAATCGGCCGGCCTCTGGCGAACTCGAAAAGGAGAAGCCCATGTCGATGCATCGGAACCGAAGCCTCATCGGGATAACCCTGGTCCTGGTCTTGATGTTGGGGGCCTGCGGCCCGGCCGTTCAGGAGACGCCTCCCACTCCCGTGCCCACCTCCGAACCGACGGCCACCCCCGAACCGACGGCCACCCCCGAACCGACGGCCACCCCTCGCCCCACGCCAACCCCTTCCCCCACGCCCGACCCCCTCTTCCCCATGCGCACCACCCACTTCTCCTTCGGCATCAACGCCCACCTCTTCTATCCCGAGGTGGTCTGGCGCACCCAGGACGACATCATGGACTATCTCAAAGACCTGGGAGTGGAATGGGAACGCCAGCAGGTCTCCTGGGCCGACCTGGAGCCGGCCAAGGGCGAATATATTTGGGACGAGATGGACAAGGTCGTGGATGCCGTTGGACGGAAATACCGAAAACTTCTGGTGAGCGTCGTCCGCTCGCCTTCCTGGGCCACCGAGGACGGCGGCCACGGGATGCCGGCCGACCCCAACGACCTGGGCGATTTCCTCCACGCCATGGCCACCCGCTACGCCGGCCGCATCCAGGCCTATGAGATCTGGAACGAGCAGAACTATGCCGTGGAGAACGCCGGCTACGTCCAGGGGCCGGGCCGCTACGTGGAGTTGCTCAAGGTGGCCTACACCCGCATCAAGG
>Ga0078972_1009693_pt1 | contig 18761 bp, 17 predicted proteins | sample YelNatPaOPGAMG01_FD_67568 | JGI IMG/M metagenome (GOLD analysis project Ga0078972, IMG submission 67568) | Hot spring thermophilic microbial communities from Obsidian Pool, Yellowstone National Park, USA - OP-RAMG-01 (SPADES assembly) (version 2) | ecosystem: Environmental > Aquatic > Thermal... | reverse complement strand
TAATAAACGAAATTTTAAAACATACCCAAAAGAGGGGGTGGTTACAAGGAAACGGCAAGTTATTGATATTTTAGGATTAAATTAGCATTTAGAGGACAAATTAGGGAGTTTTGAGGGGCAATGATAAGCATGGAAAAGATACCTTACAGGAAATGCCAGAATAACTACTTGAATCTATTGGCGCAAAAAAGGCAAGGGTAGAAATCCATGACCTGATGATTAAGGGATTGCGACTTTATCTTACCCCAAGGTGTTTCTTTTTGAAAGAAATAAACATGTAGAAATCCATGACCTGATGATTAAGGGATTGCGACAAGGGGAATAATTGCTCTCCGCCCTCAGTGATGCGAATACGGTAGAAATCCATGACCTGATGATTAAGGGATTGCGACTTTGCCGATTCCCCAAACATTACCACTATATGTATTATATGTAGAAATCCATGACCTGATGATTAAGGGATTGCGACCCAGCTTGTTTGTGAGTCAATCGATGCTATGGTCGAAAATCAGTATGTAGAAATCCATGACCTGATGATTAAGGGATTGCGACTGATATCCTCCCTAACATTGATATTCTCCCTAATAATCTCTCCTGTTATGTAGAAATCCATGACCTGATGATTAAGGGATTGCGACTCCCAGAGATGCCTTCTGGAACTGCAAACAAGTCTCTTAAGCTTGTCTGCAGGGTAGAAATCCATGACCTGATGATTAAGGGATTGCGACATTCCTAATGCAGCAGCTATTTGTGGCCACATATTTTATCTCCTTAAGTAGAAATCCATGACCTGATGATTAAGGGATTGCGACAGAGCGAGATTTCTTAGCCTCTCCGCTTGTTGCCTAGGTAGAAATCCATGACCTGATGATTAAGGGATTGCGACGTAATCGTAAATTGCGCCTTCTTGGGCGAGAAGACAGTATAAGTAGAAATCCATGACCTGATGATTAAGGGATTGCGACGCACTTTGCAGAAAATCAAGCAAAATCGCGTCCGCAGAGGGACGTAGAAATCCATGACCTGATGATTAAGGGATTGCGACAGAAATGTCCTGAGATTCATAAGTCCCTCGGCTTAATGTCTCACAAGTAGAAATCCATGACCTGATGATTAAGGGATTGCGACCTACCCCTTCAAGAAATATAATCCCATCACGAGTTTCCCGTATGGGTAGAAATCCATGACCTGATGATTAAGGGATTGCGACCATATTTTAATAAAACTATCAACAACAAATATCCTTTTAGGCAGTAGAAATCCATGACCTGATGATTAAGGGATTGCGACTTTCTGTATCGGAATAATGAACAATATATAATGTTCCCTCGCGTAGAAATCCATGACCTGATGATTAAGGGATTGCGACTGGATACTTCTTTATATTCCTCGACGTAATAGTCGAAGGTAGAAATCCATGACCTGATGATTAAGGGATTGCGACCGAAGTCAGGTTGTTTTTATTCCGATTTTTTAAGTTAGAGCTCCGGAGACCGTTTTGCAGCCTCGTTTAACGAATAATCTATGCTCACCATTCCAAACATGGAGGACTGTATGCAATCATATGGAACATATCGAATCTGCGAGAAGAAATGCGCTACCTGTGCCTACTGGGAAGGTGAACGGCGGATTGAATTGCGGATGAATAAGCCCACTTATATTCAAGCGGCGTCCGGCAGTGCAGCTTGTATGGCGAACAAGAACCGTAAGGTTAGCTCCATAAATTTTTGTCCCGGTTGGCGCCTTTGGGAAAAGATCGCCTGATAGTATAAAAAGCCAAAACGGAATGGTATAAACGAAATGTTGTTTGGTAAGGTAAGCATGAGGAGACCACAATGCCACAAGAAAAAAAGATAAAATTCACTCATGAGGACGCGGTTAACACCATTAAGAATAACGCTAAAAAGGTTACTGAAATAGACCTGGAAAAGGTCATCAATAATTCTGAAAAAATATTCAATAAATTCAAAGACGGTCCACTAGAACGTTTTATAGATGATGCCAAGCTCCTTATATCCATCGTGAAGGACTATTGGCATAAGAGATATAGAGAGATCCCATTTGGGAGCATTGCAGCCATCGTCGTCGCATTGCTATACGTGCTTAACCCTTTTGACATCATTCCAGATTTCATCCCGGTTATTGGACATGTAGACGATATTGCTGTTATAGGGATTTGTCTAAAAATGGTTGAGAAAGATCTCTACAAATATAACCAGTGGAAGACCATGAATTTTCATAATGCCTTGTCCAACAATGCCAGTACTGGAAAACAAGCATAAGGGAGTAAAAATGTCCACAGTTCTTGTTCCCTATGAGCCAAACTACTATGATGGCTTGGAGAAGAATCACGCAGACTTCCACATGGAGCAATTCAAACAGGGGCGTCGATCATTGCTCTCGGAACTTCGATGCCTTACCGGGCTTCCTGAAATCGTCCGCTCGCTCAATCCAGAAACCCTCTACAAGGTTGTTATCCCTAAAGGACAACTGCTCCAGCAGGGTAAAGATGGACTCTTTCGCGGGGTCATTTACAGCGACCAGGGTATTACCCAACACGTCAAGTTTACGGAGGTTCGTCCAAGTTTACTGCACGCCGCGACTGCCATAGGTTCGCAGGTTCTCCTAATTAGCATAGCCATGCAGCTAAATCGCATAGAAAATAAGGTGGAGAAGCTATCTATTGAAATGCATGAGGACCGGATAGCTGAAATTTCCGCCGGAATCGAACAATTTGAGAAAGCTATGCTAATTGAGGACAATTCCCTGCAGCGGGAATTCATTTCCAATGCGGTTCAGACTCTTCATACCGGTATCGAGAAGACCATTCGCGACCTCCGTAGACGAATTGCAGAGGCTCCAGACCCTAAAAGCAGTATCTGGGATTATGTTCCACATTGGGAAGATAAAACAGAAAAAGCGGCTAAGATTATGGGGCTTGCCGAGGAATCATTTCATGCACTGCTGCATGGCATAAAGACGTTAGCTGAATGTTATGCGGTTCTGGGTGAAATGAAAGCGGCCAGCGAGATAATTTCGAAGTACCTTGACAAAATACAGAATTGTAACATAAAAGCCGCCGCCGAGAAGGCACGGTTAATCGAGTTCTCCGGTCCTGTTGCTCCGCAAAAGCCGTGGGAGACATTTATCGAGGTTTACCTTGCTGCAAAAAAACAATTAGAGCAGATATCCTCCGTGCTCAAATTGGAGAAGGGGCGCTCCACTATAGAGATAGAATTCATGCCCCTTGAACTAAAACTTTTTGCTCTTATTTATTAACTACCATTGAGAAGATATAACCCTAATAAGAGCTAAGCCCCTTTGATGGTTTATGGTTGTTCTGATATAGGGTTTATGGTGTCTGATATATAAGAGCGAAACTTTTAAACTAAAAGGAGAAGACATCAATGGCAATTTGTCCTAAGTGTAATAAGCAGGAACTCAAGCCAGGAGAGAAGCTGTGTCCCTACTGCGAGGAGAAGAAGAAACAGAAATTGGGGAGGGGGGGTATTTCACTTATTCTTCTACTAGTGGCAGCCTTTCTAGGGTGGAAAAAGTAAAACTATAGTGCTTCAACTTTAGTTTTTCCAGGCATGATTTTTGATTCGCGTCTTATATATCAGACGCCATAAACCATCAAAGGGGCTTACTCTTATTAGGGTTATATCTTCTCAATGGTAGTTAATAAATAAGAGCGTTTTGATTAGGTATTTTGGTGAAAATTTATAGTTTATTTCAATATTGTATTCAGTTTACCATAAAAATATGTTCATTCACGTGATTATCAATTATTCATGCCAATCAAAACCTAACTTGAACGAGTATAATCAGGAGACAGATGTGAGGGGCATCCTCCGCAGACCATCATCCCTAGAGTGGCCCAAGCAGGCAGTAGATAGATCAAGATGAAGACTCTGTATTGACGCCAGTAGGGACCCTTGAGGGTCTCTGCTGGCCAGATAATGTTAATTTTTTCTAAGCCAAATGCTCAATATTGATCGAAGCATGAAATTGCTGTTTGTTTAACAGAATATTCCCATTTCGTGGGAGCTATTGCCGTTTTCAAATTTGACACCTTCGACCACTTTCGGTAATTTGTCTGCCTGATTGAGGTTTTCTATAGAGGGAATTAAAAATAGTTGCCCCTGCTGAACAGATAGAAAGCCGGGGCAGGCTATTCCCTGGGCTCTCAAATATCACAAAGTCTAATGATCACAAACATTATCACCCGTCTTGAGAGTTCCGGCAAGATAGTCGGCAACCAGGCTCTCCGGCATTTCAGCCGCAGCACCCACCAGTACCTGTATCCCCTGCTCGGCAAAAAGCCCCAGAGCGCGCTGGCCCATGCCGCCGGCAATGACAAGCTGTACCCCGCGCTTTGCCAACCAAGGCGGTAAAAGGCCGGGCTGATGCTCCGGCGCATCAATGTCTTCTCGATAAAGAATCTTCTTGGTTTCAACATCAACATCAATCAGAGCAAACCGCTGGCAGTGGCCAAAATGCATAGCCAATTTTCCATCCGCAATCGGAATGGCGATCCTCATTGAATACCTCCTGCTTGAATTTTGAAATTTTTTCCGCAAGGTTAAGTCTAATCTTTAAGGTTAAGTCTAATCTTTATTCGACAGCTCCTTCTCCTTCCCGCATTAGGTCCTTCTCCTTCCCGCATTCGGTCTTGTTGTCCGATCCATCCGCCAGGGTCTCAAGCGGCTTGATAATTTCCCTCATTATCCTGGCTGTCGGGGAGTCAGCATAGTGAGAGAGAAAGGCCCGGCCATGATCGCCGGATTCAGCGATTTTGGGGTCCATAGGGATAGAGCCCAAAAACGGCACCTTCATCTCTTCGGCAAGTCGCTGTCCCCCACCAGTACACAGAATAGGCGTAATATTGCCACAATGAGGGCAGACAAACCCACTCATATTCTCTACTACACCGAGCACCGGCACCCGTAATTGTCGGCAAAAGGAAATGGATTTGCGCACATCCACTGCCGCCACTCTCTGGGGAGTAGTAACGATCAGCGCTCCATCAACCCTGCCAAGCATCTGGCAAACAGACAAGGGCTCATCACCAGTGCCTGGCGGCGAATCAACCACCAGAAAATCCAAATCACCCCAAGCCACATCCTTAAGGAACTGCCTGATAAGCGCCGTCTTCATAGGACCGCGCCAAATCACAGCCTCATCCTCACTAGGCAGGAAAAGCCCCAGGGACATAACCTTAAGGCCATCAAGGTCTATGGGGAGCAATTCATCCCCCACACCTCGGCCAGAGCCGAATTTCAAACCAAGCATGGTTGGGATGCTCGGCCCATGAATATCCACATCTAAAAGCCCCACTTTTTGGCCAGCCATTACCAAGGCGACAGCTAGGTTAACAGCCACGGTGCTTTTTCCAACCCCGCCCTTGCCTGAAAGTACCACTATTTTGCGGCGAATCCGGCACATCCGCTGCTCAAGCTTTTGACGCTCACGGAACTCCTGCTCGCTTTCACCCGATCGTTGCCGGGTGGCAGAACATGATGAGTCGCCACAGGTATCGCAGGCTGATGGGCCGGCTCCGGATGCAGCCTTTTCAGGCCTTCCATCATTATTATTGGTATGCATAGATTTATCCTTGATTTATCCTTAAGTTTATCTCTTAAAATTCATTACACATTGCCAAATCTGACAAATATCTTGCGCGGCCACAGTCTCCGTTTCAACTACAGTGCAAGCCTCCAATTGCGCTTTGATTACCCCAAGATCATAGCGGATACGGCCAGCGATCTGAGCACCGGCAAGCTGAGCCTTATGCTCGATCCGCTCTGTCATCTGGGGATTGAGGTCCCACTTGTTCACACAAACCAGGGACGGGATGGCAAAATGGCGGGTTAGCACAAGGGCCCGCTCAAGATCGTGCTCTCCCGAGACAGTAGGCTCACTGACTACAATCACCAAGGAGGCTCCAGTAACCGAGGCGATCACCGGACAGCCAATGCCTGGCGGACCATCCACGATCAGCAGAGAAAGACCTCTTTCCTCAGCCAGCTGACGTGCTTTTTGCCGCACCAAGGAGACTAGCTTGCCAGAGTTTTCAGCAGCCACCCCCAGCTGGGCATGGACCATTGGGCCGCAGCGGGTATCCGATACCATCCACTCGCCGCAAAGACACTCAGGAAAATCAATGGCCTGCACCGGACAAAAGTGAACGCATACCCCACAGCCCTCACAGACTATCGGGTCAACGGAAAAACGTCCACCGCCTCCCTTCCCCTCCCCTTGCTCCCTGACCGTGATCGCCCCAAAACGGCAATTTTTAAGGCACTCGCCGCAGCCGATGCAATCCTCATCCCGAATCACAGCTTCATGGCCACATCGAAACTCATGCCGCTCTCGCACCTTTGGTTTCAGCACAAGGTGCAAGTTAGCAGCATCCACATCGCAGTCAGCGATTGCCGATTGACCGGCCAGATAAGCAAAAGAAGCAGCCAGGCTGGTCTTGCCAGTGCCGCCCTTGCCACTAATAACTACAATCTCCCTGATCTTGCTTAAGGTTTTAGCCGCATCTGACATCGCCTGCTCTACTCATCAGTTCGTTCGCCACAGTGCGGGGTAGCACAGCGCTCATCCTGGCCGCAGCAGGTTTTGCCTTCCTGCTCCAGAGAACAGCTACTTTTGCTCGCTCCCGGCCTGCTCCAGCCGCTTCCCTTGAGAATAAAACCACTTCCGCCACTGATCGTGCGACTGACCGTCTGGTGGCACTTTGGGCATTCGGTGATCGGCGCCTCATTCATAGCCTGCCTATGCTCAAATCTATACCCACAGGCTCTGCATTCGTATTCATAAGTTGGCATTTCTTTCCTCCAAATATTAAACTAACCTATAGTGGCCTTTTCGCTAAGTGCGCAACACAAAGTGCGCAGCGTATAAATTACGCTATCAATTGTAGGGGTAAATTACGCTATCAATTGTAGGGGCGGCCCTAAGGGCCGCCCAAATTGCGCACTTTGTTAGCGAACAGACCACTAAGTTATATTAAACTGGCGTGAATTCGATATAACTGTGGCGAAAAATAATAAGTAAATCAACATATTAAAGCGAAAAGACCATTAAACTATCAATTAAAATATTAACGATCAATCGGGCATAAAATCCTGATTCGCTCCATAAGAGACTCAAAAAGATTGCGGTACTCCGGCAGGAGATCAACCGCTAGGACTCCCCGGGAATATGCCTCGGCAATCCGCCGATCATCAGGAATTTCCAAGAGAATGGGAATACCCTGCTGACGGCAAAAGGCCAAGATTCGGTCATCACCGACTCCGCAGCGATTTACCACTACCCCAAAGGGAACCCCCAGCGCCCGTACCATGTCAACCGCAAGGCTCAGGTCATGCAGACCAAAGGGAGTCGGCTCAGTAACCAAAACCGCATAGTCAGCTCCCCGAACCGTAGCTATCACCGGACATGAGGTCCCAGCAGGTGCATCCAGAATCGCCAGAATGCCACTTTGAACACGAGCCTTAACTGCCCTAATAAGGGGAGTAGCCAAAGCAACACCCACATCGAGCCAGCCTTGAATCAAAGTAATGTGATCTGATGGCAGGATCTTGACTACTTCGACGACACCAATCTTCCGCTCTGTCTCTTGAATGGCCTTGCGGGGGCAAACCTTGACGCATCCGCCGCACCCGTGGCAAAGCTCAGGGAAGACAAGGGGCTTGCTCACCAAACACACAATAGCATGATACTGACAGATACGGCTACATTGACCGCAACCGTCACAGCGCGATTCATCGACCGTGGGAACCGGAATAGTAACTTTCTCCTGACTCTGACACCTCCCCTTCAGGAACAGATGATCATTCGGCTCCTCTACATCACAGTCCACAAGCTGCACAGATGAACTTGATACCCTTGCCAGGTTCAGAGAGACCGTAGTTTTCCCACATCCTCCCTTGCCTGAGGCAATAGCAATAATCATGACCTCTCCCTAAATCCTCCTCGGCCCAAGCCGCCGAGCCACTTCCTCATCAATTTTTTCCGTCCCCCCCCACGCCAAGGGCGTTCTCAATCCTATCAAAGCGAGGTAAATCCTATCAAAGCAGGGTATATAAGGCTTGATATCCAAAAGCGGCGTCCCATCTAGGATATCTACATCCTCGGCCCAAGCCGCCGAGCCATTTCCTCATCAATTTGTTCCATCCCCACGCCAAGGGCGTTCTCAATCCTATCAAAGCGAGGTAAATCCTATCAAAGCAGGGTATATAAGGCTTGATATCCAAAAGCGGCGTCCCATCTAGGATATCTACATCCTCCAGATATAGCCTCGTTCCCTCAATACTCATCAGCCGCACTACGGAAAGGCCGATCGGATTTGGTCGCTGCGGGTGCCTGGTGGCAAAAATACCGTGAGCTATGGTATCAGTAAAAGGCTTAACAGTCAACCGGGCATCGCCTGCCTGATGAAAATGATAGAGCAAAATAAGGTTGGAGAACCCTGAAAGGTCCTTCAGCCTCTCGGCATATTCAGGCCGAAGTCTATATGGCCTGCACAGCCCTTGGCTTCTATATGGCCTGCACAGCCCTTGGCAAGATAGACTAAATCGGTATTCTCTCAAGGTCGAAATGCTCGCTGTGGATAATGCCAATAGGGGTATATGACAGCGGACCATCAGGCCATTGGTCCATAATGCTCATATCCAATGTCCTTCAACGTCTGGTCCCTGAGCAGGGGAGAGTGCCCCTGAGCGAAACAGCTCAAGGGCCTCAGCCACAGTGGAAGCTTCGGTGCTGTAGACTTTAATTCCGGCTGCTGAAAGGACCCGAAAGGCTTTTGGTCCGCAATGGCCGGTTATAAGGTGGGTAGCTCCCGAGCGGGCTATAGTCTCTGCCGCCTGGATGCCAGCCCCCTGAGGGGAATTTAGATTTTGTTGATTGTCAACCACTGTAAAGTTTTCGCGGTCAAGATCATAGATTAGAAACCTCTGGGCACGACCAAAGCGGCTGTCAAGCGGAGCATCCAGGGTTTCTCCAAGGGTTGTAAAGGCGATTTTCATCGGCTCTTCTCCTCCGAATTATCAACTCCTTAAATTACCAGCGAGGCTGGTTCACTTCAACCTGAATCCAGAGCGAACACCTGAAAAGCTTTATATTACAGAATGTTAACTCACCCATCTTGCGAAAGTTAACTTATTGATTTTAAAATGCAATCAAGCATTCGCTCTGGCATAAGGTTCAACTACCACTGCCAGTACCACTGCTACCACTGCCAGCTTCGACCTGAGAAAGGCGCTCCCTGATAGAATCAAGTTCCGATTGTAGGACCTGAGCTCGGATCCTCAGCGACTGTTTTTCTATCTCAGGATCAAGCCTTTGATACTTTGCCCCCCAGGCACCAAAGCGCATCCAACCCGGCAGGCCGGAAGCAAAGAAGCAATGCCGCCAGCCAAAGCCACCCACTCCCTGGCCCCAGCCTCTTATTCCGAAGCCTCGGTCCGGAGAGTTCATAAAGCCAGGTCTTCCAAAGCCGGCACAAAAGCCTGCCCCTCGGCCACTCATCGGCCCCATCCCTTGTGGTCCGGTTCCATCGCCTCTTGGCATGACGATATCCCTCCTTATTTCTATCGAGTATTACCCAAAGTTTCAAAGTTTCTTATTATTTCATCATGACTTAGAGCATCTTATTTCATCATGACTTTGGTGCATTAGGTATGCCAGAGGATAGGACAGAGTAATGGATAGAGTATATAATAATTAAAAATCAATAAGTTAACAAGCTAAAAAGATGATTGGCAAGCAGGGAAAGAGTCTCGCTTACGCGACTCAGCTATTGTTATGGAGTCGCAATAATGAAACTTAGGGGTTCTATCGCTAAGTACGTAAGTGTCCGAGCATAAAGATCTATAACTTACTCAAGTAGCGCAAGCGTCTCGCCTGTGCTTGACCAGCGGGGCGCTTATCCTACCAAAACGTTATAATTTATTATGGTCTGGCACTTAACACAAATACGCAGCGGATCAATTACGCTATCAATGGTATGTGCAGACCTTGCAATTGTATGGGCAGACTTTGTGCCCGCTCAGCTTGCGCAACTTTATTAGCGAAAAGACCACTTAGAAATATGCCCCCGCGATAAGCAACCGACCATAAATATTTATAACTCATCATTAATGGCCAGACTATGGACAATGTTGATGATTATCTCAACCAGGATATTATAACTCATTATGGTCTGGCACTTATCGCTACCTAGATCGCTACCTAGTATATTATCGCTCCCCAATAAAAAATCCCTGATGATCATCTCTGACTGTCTATCTATTTTTTTCTGTTTGTCTATTTTTGCTCCTTAAGTTTCAAACACGGCGTCCATTTTTGCTACGCAGAAGCCTTGCTCCCCAGTCAGACAGATTGCAGATAATAGCATTCTAAGGATCAAGGCTTAGCTGAATAGCCTTAATTAGACCGATTTTTAGAAATCGGCAACTACTCTTTGACCGCAAAAATATTTATGGCATAAGTTATGCTAAGTAAAATATATAGACTCAAACTAGATGCTCTTACTGCGCAGCAGGGCATTCTGATTCTACCTTGAGGAGGGAGAGTTAGGAGGCCCTGTATTTTTCTCAGAAAATGCTATCGGGTCGTTAGAAATGGTAAATAGCCAATAGTGTAAGTAGCCAATAGTAATGAGTAAATAAGACTATTCCTCAACTCGCGCACCTTGCAGATTTCCCCAAACCTGTTGTTACCTGCACCGCTTTTGCTGAAGAGCAAGATTCACGCTTGGCTAATCATTAGATTTTGGTACCTCATTAAGCGAAGAGCTTGTGGTGTTTCTTTATTTTATAGCTTCATAGCAGCTTATTAAGCTGCTCTTTGAGCATGTTGAACCATGATAAAAAAGAGAAGGAGGTGTTTCGGTATTCGGAAATTTATGTAAGTATATGTAAGTATAAGTTATGGAAGTATAGAAGTATAAAAGATTAATGGTATTTTTCTATCCATCTTGCCAAAGGCTTTTATACCTTCAACCTTAAAAACCAGATGAGAACGAAAAGGAGAATCTCCAGCTATGAGTACCGTAAGAAAAAAAACTGGATTCAAAAAAACTGTACTCGGAATCATAATTCTTGCAACTATAATTCTTGGCCGCGTTGCCTTCAGTCAGGCTGCCGTAAGCACTCTCAACTGGTGGCCTCTGCCTCCCTATAACACCCTATGGCCACTGTGGTCACCTGTTCTTTCTCCACCAAATGCGCTGGGCATTCCAACCCCGATTGTCAGCAGCCTGACCAAGAAAACCGTTCTCCCCGTACAACCAGGGCTTACTTGGGATCCGGTCAATCGGACCTATCCTTGGCTTCTCTATAACACTCCGTCAGGCATGGTATATTATGATCCTCTATTTGGTATTAACCTATGGCCGCCATCATATCTCTTGAGCCCACTTGGAACCCCCCTCCCGCTCAACCTGAGTACGGTCAAGTGGAGTACCCTGCTGCCGACAAGCACCACCTGGCTCCAGGCAAATGTTCCGATTGCTAACAATACCTACTACACTACTTATCCGCAATTTGCTCCCTTGCTTAGCGCCGGCTCCATCGCAGGACTAACCTTGATTTAACCAATGATCGCTCTTATTATTTAATCGCTCTTATATTATTTAATTAGAATTTCTTAGATGCCATGCTCACCAGAATAACAACAGAAAGAAATTTTCATTAAGTCAGAAGATCTATTTCTTATGGAGATATCTTTCTTATGGGGTTTCCCCTTATTCTGGTGTCTGCTCTATATTTATATACTAGTGTCTTCTATATAAGAGCGACAATGATAGGATAGCGAGATTGAGGTATACGCCGAGAAGAAGGCACCATATTAAGGCACGGTATGGAGGTATACGCGAGAAGGCAAAGGATATTGCTAACTCATTAAACTCCATGTATTTTCAGTAAGTTGAGAGAGTATCCCAGGGTGAGCCTGGTTTTAAGTTTCAGCCAGGCTCATCTTAAAGTTTTAAAAGCTCAATTATGGGCAATTAATTAAATGGTTCTTTCGCTAAGTAAATATACATTAACGATAAACTCTTAAGGCCAAAACCTTAAGATTGGCCTTTAGTTTTATTGATTACATAACTTAACGAACAGACCATTAAATGAGGTCAATTTATGAAAACCGATTATTTCGGAATTAAATCAGAGAAAAAGATTGCGATAATTTTAAGTATCATGATCTTGCTTTTGTCAGCAGCCCTTCCCAAATCTGGCAGTGCCCAGCTCATGCCTTACTATCCACCTGCTTTTTATGGATATTTTCCAATGGGAGCACCACCTTTCTTATATGGTTATCCAGCCTATGATAGTTATCCAGCCTATGGCTACCCAAGCAGACAGGCCCATGTCCCACTGACCAGTCTTCTTTTAGCCACTACCCTCACTACACCGACCACAACCCTACTGCCAACTACTACTACAACTACGACAATCGGCACTACCACCGCTCTGCTACTTGGCGGAGTTTCGACTACTACCCTGGCCCTGCTGGCGGCGACAACCCCAACTACGGTTGCCACCACGGTCCCAACCGTTACCACTACGCCGACGATTGGCACTACCACCGCTCTGCTGCTTGGCGGCGGAGTTTCGACCTCGACGCTGCTTCTGCTCGGTATCTGATCCTGCGGCTTGGGCTACTTACTTATGCCACCACACGCACTTATGCTCAGCAGTAGGATATGATCCGTGTGCCTTGGGCGTGTTAGTTAGGATCATCATCGCCTAGCGCATCGGTCAGTTCATCATCTTATCCGTGTGCCTTGTGCGTGTAGGTTATTCGGCGATCTGGAAACCTTAGGATCAGGCAAGCTGATCAGTACGTCTAGGCGTGTAGGTCATTTCCAATAGCCAGTATTTGAGGGTATATACATCTTGTGCGTTTGTTTGCGGGTGTGGTAAGGGAATGAGAATTTACTCTCAAACCTTACTCTAATCTCTCTTCTCTCTGCACTAGGGAGCCTGTCCGAAAAAAGGCCCGAGACAAAGAGATTGTCGGCTGAGCTCAAAAAATTATCGGCTGATAATCACTAACTATGGTCAAAGTGTACGGGCAGGCTCCTCCCTCCTTATATTAGCCAGCTTATTCTACTTTTCGGTGAAAAGCCAACTTAATTACATTCTGCCATTCTGAGCGAATAGCTCAGAATCCAAGCATAACTTAATGGATGTCGAAAATTCATAAATGATAGACATAAGCTGATAGACATAAGCGCGATCTTCAGTAATCCTTCAGGGTGGGTTAGTCTTTACTACCTCTTTGCAGAAATCTTTTAACGCTTTGAAATCCTTGAAAGTTACCTCTAATAGCAAATCCAGTAAAATCAAGAGCTCGGAGAAAAAGTGCAAAACCATAGTCTTTAAAAAAGCGAACAAATCGGCCTATTATGCAGAAAAGAAACTAAGGGGAATCCATGTAGGTGAGCAAGGCTCCCCCCTGGAAAGAAACTCACCATGTTGTCAGCTCCAGCGAAAGAGGAGAAATAGCAATGAGTACAAACCCTACGACCTCATCAGATATCCAGCCGCAAGTTCAAAACCTGCTTAAAAAATGTCCATTCTGCTCTGAAGCTATTCTTACGGACGCGAAAAAGTGTAGATACTGTGGAGAGTTTCTCGACCCGCAGCTTCGGGCAGCGGCCCAAAGCTCATCTCAGTCCAAATGGAATCCCGCAATAGCTGCCCTCCTGTCGCTCATTGTGCCAGGTGGAGGGCAGATCTATCGGGGAAAAATTAGACAAGGGTTCCTGTGGCTTTTTGCGGTCGCGGCAGGCTACACCCTATATCTTTTGCCGGGTATAGTCCTCCATGCCGTTTGCATTGCTCTTGCGGCCGTGGGCAATACTACCCGTGAAGATTAGTGATTCTTTCGCTAAGTGCAAGTGCGTAACACAAGCGGGCAGCGGATCAATTACGCTATCAATTGTAGCTCGCGGACCTTGTGTCTTTTGCCCGCCGCAGCTTACGCACTTTATTAGCGAAAAGACCAATTACTACACTTTTGCAGAAATTTCTTAACACCTTGAAATCCTTGAAAATTATCTCTAATAGCCAATCCATTAAAATAAAATCAAGGATTCGGAGAAAAAGTGCAAAAGCATAGCAATTAGAGCGATAAGGATTTTAGAAAGCCAAATCACCACCAGACCACTAATCACTAAAAATATCACTCCTAAAAATATCACCCCTTCATCCCTGCTTTACTCATCCCATTTGTCCGATGGAAGAGAAAAGATAAGGGTGAAGGGGTGTGTTTTTAGGTTAACTGCTTAAGATTTCGAGTACTTATCTTAATTTTTCAGTGGCAGCAACTGCACTTTTTGACCGAAGCACCAGTTAAAGCAACAAGATCCTGAGGGATTTTTTTCGGTACCGGTTGCATGTTAATATACTTTTCAATCAGCAAAGCAGTATTGTGGGCATTTAACTTCTTGAACAGAAAATCAAGTTGAGCCTCAAGTTCCTGACTGATAGCCTCTTTTATTTCTGCTGGCAGCATCCAAAACTCTTTCTTGAATGGACCAAACCCTTTCTTTCGGGTTTTATAAATGAATTGCTCCTCGGTCTGCCCTTCTTTCCATTCGCTGGCACAGTTAGCCTTGAGCCAGTCATAGATCCTGGTCCTGAGCTCCTGAGGCAGAGCTTTACTTTCATAAATGATATTCTGAAATCCTGTAGCTAGGTGAACCTCAGCAGTTTCAGTCTCTGGGAAGCGGTGGAAGGCCTCCTCGGGCAGGGTTGAGGCTCCATGCTGAACAGCACCAGCCAGGCCATATTTTTCCCTAGCCATTCTGGACAGGGTTTGCAGGGTATTAAAATCCAGTTTTACCTTGGCAATGCTCCCATCGGGCAAAACTACCCCACCATGTTCGGTACCGGTCTGAACACTGATTTTACTTATTCCCTGAAGATCAGAATCTAACTGACGAAGACTCTTGCGATAGCCTTCCATAAAGGCGATCAGCTCTTCCGGAGTACTGTTTTTCCCACCGACCTCGCCGATCTCACCGCCTACGGAAACCGTAATCCCTTGCGGCTCGATTTGCCGGATATAGGCCGTGAGTTGAGCGGCTACGGTGTAGTTATCCTTCTGCTGTTCCTCGATGGTGGGTTTACTCAAATCCACAAGGGTTGAGCTGTCAATGTCTATATTATAAAAGCCACTTTCAATCGCCTCGCTGATCAGTTTCTTAAGGCCGTTAATTTCGCTTTCCGGACTCTCCCGGTACTTTTTGGCATTGACCTGGAAGTGGTCTCCCTGAATGAAGATCGGACCGACGTAGCCGGTCTTGATAGCCGCAGCTAAGCACTGAGAGGCATATTCTGCCGGTGGCTGAAAGGTATAGCCAATTTCTGATTTGGCGATTTCAAAAATGAAAGATTTAGATTGGTTTTTCTGCGCGGTTTTAATGATCGCCTGAGCGACATAATAAGTGAGCCCACGAATATTGATCGCCGGAACCGTGATCCCCTCGAATTCATCCCTTCCCCTGGCTTCATAAAACTCTTGAATGGAGGAGGGGAAAATATCGAATTCCCGAGCTGCCTCCCAGATAATCCACTGACAGGCTTGCTTTACAGCCTTATCCTCATTAATACTTGCGTTCAATGCTAACTCATCGATCAGGCGGCCCCTAAATAACTCCTGGTCAGTAATATTAAGTGTGCCATCCGAAATAGATACTCCATCCTTAATACTATCCAACAATTCTCGTAAGTTAGAGTATATAGTCATCGTTAAATCCACCCCTGAGTTTATTGATTCGTTTAAGGTTGTTGAACTCATAAGTGTCCGACCATAAAGGTTTATAACTTGACATAATGACGTAACCACGGACAAGTAAAATAATTATCCGGCCAGGATGTTATAACCTCTCATTATGGTTGGTCGCTTAGCGCCTTTCCCTCGCCCTCAAAGAAAAATTTCTGCGATTGCTGATAGAATAGTGGATAGTAACTCTTGGAGATATCTTCCCCCCTTTCAATTTTTACCTTACGGATTAGATTTGAATTTTAATTGTGATTTGAATTTTACTGGATTAACCGGATTAATATAAGGTCTTGCAGAAGGAATGTAAAGAAAAAAATGCATTTCTTTACTTCTTGAAAAATTAAAAACTTTGCCATAGCCCTTGTGGTATTCCCGCCTTAACCTAGCGCCATTCTCGAAAAAGCGGGGATCTAGGAATACCAAAACCTTGTGGATTCCTGCCTGTGGTGGATTACTGCCTGTGCAGGAATGACAAAAAGGCAGAATTTTAGAAATTCACGCCTAGCCAGAATCACGCATGGTATAAGTATCAAACACAGTAAGCTTGATGCCCATAGTTCAGTTTAATTGAAAACCTATACTTTCGTCTTTTTTCGTCTCTCTGAGAACTTGAGTTAGAATGACTAAGGTTTCTAAGATGGTTTCATCGCAATGCTAAAACATATCAATTACACAATCATACACAATCACAATCAATTGGGCGAACCTTGTGTCCGGCCAAATTGCGCACTTTGTTGGCAAGAGAACCCTAACAACATAAGTGCCAAGCTATTATAAAGATCTATAACTTGCCGAGGTAGCGCAGGCGAGAGGCGCCTTGCGCTGGACAAGCAAGATGCTTGCCCTACCCGTAAGGTTATAACTTATTCAAGGTTATAACTTATTATGGTCGGGCTCTTAGCCTCTACTTAGAACAAAGAGTATTGGCCTCTGAAAGGAAAAACCCCTTGCGGTCTCAACCGCCTAAGGAGGGGAGACCGCAAGGGGTGTGGAAGGACGACCCTAAGTTATAAAGGCGCTGCCTTACTTACCGGCCAAGCTACTCTTTGCTTGGCTTAAGCGAGGTCGAGCTTCGAGGTGAGCTGGTCGGAGTACGAGGTGGAGGAAGCACTCGGTAGATGTAGTCAGCACCGAAGAATTCAAGATCTATCCCATTATACTTGAACGAACCTGTCACTTCAAAATAATCGTCAACTGGAAATTCGGTAACATCACCTCTTCTAAACCTGCAGATAGCCATATGCTCTGTCCAGTCTCGGTTAATCGAGCGGGCCGGTGCACCATCAGCCACAGCCCGGTAAATAGTCAAAGCATCATACGGAGCAGGGAACTTGATGAAGGCGTCAAACGCGGTCCCATTCGGCAGCTTCTGAATCTCATCCTTGATCACGATCTGATCGCCAACCAGCCTGAGAACTACGTAAAATTTCACAGAATCTGTACTCGTATTCCCGCAATCATCCTTAGCTATTATAGTGATAACGTTGTGTCCAACCAGCTTTGATAAGTCGATCGGGATGCAAGAAGGAGCAGTAATATCAACCGGCGCACCACCATTGTTGGACAGAAGGACAGTCACTTCCGGGTTAGGATCGCAGTTGTCAGTTACAGTGTAGCAGAAGTCGAGCTTGTCTGTACTGAAGTACTTTGGCTTCAGCGGCGGATCTATAGTGATCTTGGGAGGTTCAACCTCACGGACAGTTATCCAGAACCTGCACTCATCATCAGCCTTATTCCCACACTTATCTGTAGCCGTACAAGTAACTAAATATTTGCCCTCACATTTTCCCGGTGGAATGGGGAAGAAATCACCCGGTGCTACATTATGAATTGAACCATCGGGGTAAACAGCGTTAACCGTCACGGTCAGGTCGCCACAATTATCCTCAAAGATTGGCAAAGGCCAGGTTACTACCGCGCCGCATTGCCCAGGATCATTATTGACTACGATATCATCAGGACATGGAGTCACTATCTTAGGAGGTTCTTCATCACGAACAGTTATCCAGAAACTGCACTTAGTCTCATTCTCGCACTTGTCTTTGCCGGTGTAGATAATCTGATACTTACCTTCACATTCTCCTGGTGGAATGGGGAAGAAATCCCCTGGTGCTACACTATGAGTTAAACCATCGGGGTAAACAGCGTTAACCGTCACGGTGACATCACTACAATTATCAATAAAACGTGGCGGCTCCCATGATACATAGGCACCACACTGGCCATCTTTCTTGTCTTTTGCGGAAGTATGAATATCCTCTACGCAATGACTTACCATGGGAGGTTCTTTATCAAGAACAGTTACAAGACGCCTCCAAGGAGGAGATGGATTTCCTGATGAATCTTTAGCAATGCAAGTGATCAGCGTGCCTTTGGCACTATCTTCACATTCTGCGGGTAAAGGTTTGCTCGGGTCAAAAGGCGTACCGTCAGGATAGGTACAAGTAACCTCTCTCACCTCGCAATTATCAGTAAATGCTGGTGGATCCCAAGGGACTATAGCACTACACTTTGTAGGATCATTAGGAACAATGATAGGTGGAAGAGGTGGAGGTGGTACCGGAGCCTCTGTGTCATTTACCAATACTGGAGCTGTGCAGGTGCTCTGATTGCCGCTGGTGTCAATGACGGTCAGAGTAACTGGAATCTCTTTGCCAATTTCGTCGCAGGTGAAGGTATCTGGGGAGACCCTCATTTCGGCAATGCCGCAATTATCCGTCGAGCCGTTATCTACATCCTCGGGGCTGATTCTAGCCTGGCCGCTGGCATCAAGCTGCACGGTGATGTTGTCCTTGCATCTTGCTTCCGGGGGAATGGTATCCACCACCGTTACTGGAGCTGTGCAGGTGCTCTGATTGCCGCTGGTGTCAATGACGGTCAGAGTAACTGGAATCTCTTTGCCAATTTCGTCGCAGGTGAAGGTATCTGGGGAGACCCTCATTTCGGCAATG
>Ga0078972_1009692_pt1 | contig 18761 bp, 15 predicted proteins | sample YelNatPaOPGAMG01_FD_67568 | JGI IMG/M metagenome (GOLD analysis project Ga0078972, IMG submission 67568) | Hot spring thermophilic microbial communities from Obsidian Pool, Yellowstone National Park, USA - OP-RAMG-01 (SPADES assembly) (version 2) | ecosystem: Environmental > Aquatic > Thermal... | reverse complement strand
CTGGGAGGTATAGCTCCCTTGGGTATGCCCCGGCTCAAGCTCAAGGGCCCCATCGCCGACATCGGTCACGCGCAAGCCGTCAAAAGTCCCCCCCGCCCAATCCTCTGCCGTAGAATGGGTGAGGCTCTCCGCGAGGGTCCCCGATGCCGCGGGCAGCGGCGTGGGCGTGGGGGTCGTGGCCCCGGGCACGGCCACCGTAGGCCCCTGGAAGGCGCCCACCAGGGGCAGATAGGCGGCGTTCCCATAGCCGTCCTCAAAGGAGAAGCGAAAGGTGTGTTGCCCCGCTCCCAGCCGGGTAATGAGCCTATAGCGCCAACTGCCGCCCGGGCCACCGGGGACGCGCTCCAAAGAGCGAGAGCGGCCGTCAATGATCACGTTAGCCACGGCCGGCGGCTCGCCCATCTCGCCGGTATAGATGGCCTCATAGGTGAACTGGGTATTCTCATCGCCGCTGAGAGGCTGGACCGAGGCGCTTGTGATGTGCCCCGGCGCGGGGGCCGCGACCTCTATGCCCGTGTAATAATGTCTGAGGATTTCCGCATAGCCCCAACCTCGCTGGGCAAAGACCTTGGCTCCCTGTTGGCACATGCCCACGCCATGGCCGTACAGAAAGGTGTAACCACAGGGGCAGCTCACGCTGCGGCAGTAAGGTAGATATCCCCCCCAGACATCCTCCGAGTTGCGCGTGTGCCCGTCACAATGGGCGAAGAAGAAGGCTGAGATGATGTTGCCATTATAGATGCCCACAACGCCGTGGGTATCGTCCACGGCACGATCGGTGGTATCATAGTGGGTGGCGCTCCAGACCTGGCAATGGGTAGTAGTGCACACATCGGCCCCTTCCGCAGCATGGGCATGGCGTGTGGCGGCATAGCTACGCGCAGCGACGGCTTGGGCACGCAGGGCCTCTCTTGGCCAGGAGGGGGGCACCTCGCGGGGCACGACCCCCTTGAGGTACTCGTCCATCTCCATGACCACCACCGTGCCATCGGGCATGAGCACGCGAATGGTCTGAGGCACGCTCACGGCGGTTGAAAGGGCAAACCCGCGCGCTTGGAACTCGGCCACCTCCTCTGCCGAAAGCTCCTGGGAGGGATGCATCAGCTTCTCCTCAATGATCGCCTGCTCCTCCGGGCTGGGATCGGCGGGGATCATCTCAAAATCAAGCGTCCCTGCCCAAGGGCTACCCAGGCGTTGGCGCGTATGGGTCATGCCGATATAGCCCGGAGCCTGGGCGCGCACGTCATAAGTGCCCCAAGGGAGCGAGAGCTCGTAGGTTCCATCGGCTCCGGAAAGGGTCGTATAGCCTCCCGCGCTGATCGTTGCCCCGGCGATGGGCAACCCCGTGACCAGGCTGGTCACCCGGCCGGCGAAAGCGCCGAAGGCGGGCTTTCGTTCGCGCTCGGCGAAGGGCATCCCAGAGCCCGCCTCAGGCCCGGCCCGAAGCGGGCTACCAACAGGCACGAAAAGGAGGACGATCGCCAGGCTCAACTGTAGGATAACTAGGGCCAACTTCCGCTTCATCTCAGGGCGTTCACCAGCTTATGATCCCCCAGAGGCCAGACGGTGTGCCCAACGCGTCGGCTCGGGGAGGCGATAGCCCCTCGTACAGCGCAGGACAAGGTCTATCGCAATATCTAGACGCATCCGGTGCCCTACGGATACGAACACCGGCTGGACGCCGCTGCGAGTGCGCAGGACGGCTCCGACTGTCTCGCCCCGATCCCGGAGCCAGGTGTAGCTCCCCCGAGCCGGCGCCGGCTCCTCATAGGAGCCGCAGAGGCGCGATTTGGCACAGCCGATGGTGGGATGATCTAACAGAATGCCGACGTGGGTGGCGATCCCCATGCGCCTGGGGTGGGCGTAGCCTTGCCCGTCAAAGAGCAACACGTCGGGCACCGACTCCAGCCGAGCCAGGGCCTCCAAGATGGCCGGGGCCTCGCGGAAGGAGAGCAGGCCGGGCACGTAAGGAAAGGTGACGGGCCGTTCGATCACCACCCGCTCCAGGATGCTCAACTCGGGAAGGACCATCACTACCACCGCAGCGCGCGCGAGCTCCCCCTTGACGCCCACATCAACGCCCGCCACAGTGCGGTAAGTATTGGCTCCGGTGTCCAAGCTGATCCTCTTGGCCAGCTCCCACTGAAGCTCTATGGCCTCTTGGGGGGAAATGTCCCAAGGGTGACAATAACGGGGAGTGAGCACAGATGATCTCCTGATGTGCCGAAGCTAAGTCTCCAGCACCGAGTTGTCGCCGCCAAAGGGATTGGGAACATAACGATCGGCATTCCAGTCGTTTTGCCAATCCGTGCCGTTGACCAGATAGCGGAACTGATAGGTCTTCCCCGCCTCAAGCACCAGCTCAATATGCCAGGAGCCATCATCGCGCGAACGAGTCAGCGGATGGGACTGGCGATTCCAGCCGTTAAAGTCACCCACGAGATGGACGGTCTCCGCCCAGATAACGGCGGGAAGCTGGAAATGCACAATCACCGTGCCCGGCGTAGGTCCAGGACGCTTGGTAATCATGGCAACCCCCTTTGACGACGGTGTCTATAGGCGGCTCAACTTCGACCCGGACGATCCATAAAGGACAAATGAGCTTCACTGCTATAATCATTATAGCTGCGAAGCGGTCGAGATGCAAAGCTCATCGGCATTTGCTTTTAGCCCAAACAAGGATATGATGAAGCCAATTTGCCGCGGCCTCTCAGACAGGCCGGCGGTTTCTTCGGAGGGTTCATGTCACAGGCGAAACTGGGTATCGGCATCCTTTCCTTCGCTCACGGCCACGTGAACGCCTACGCGCAACGCATCCTGACCTTTGACGATGCGCGCTTAGTGGCCTGTTGGGATGATGACCAGGCTCGCGGGCGGCGCAACGCCGAGGCCTTCGGCATCCCCTATTCGCCCTATCTGGAGGACACGCTCTCGCGCAAGGATGTGGATTGCGTCATCGTGGCCAGTGAGACCAACAAGCACCCCGACCTGTGCGTGGCCGCTTTGGAGGCCGGCAAGGCCGTGCTCCTGCAAAAGCCGATGGCCCTCACCCTAGCCGGTTGCGATCGCATCATTCGCGCAGTAGAGCACACGGGTCAGTGGTTTAGCCTGGCCTTTCAGATGCGCTGTGACCCGCAGAACATCAAGATGCGCGAGCTGGTACGCTCCGGCGCGGTGGGCCGGGTAGGGATGATCCGTCGGCGACACTGCATCGGCTTGCTTTTTAACAAATCCTTCGTCGAAGGCCCCACCCGTTGGCACATCTCTGCCGAAGCCAATAAAGGGATGTTTTTTGATGATGCCACCCATGCCCTGGACTGGCTGGTGTGGATGTTGGGCCAATCCCCCGTTTCGGTCATGGCCGAGATAGACAACGTGCTCACCCACGTGGCCCCCGATGATACCGGCGTGGCCCTATTCCGCTATGCCGATGGCCTCTTCGCCGAGGTGTTCAATTCCAGCGTGACCTTGGCCGGAGAAAACACCACAGAGATCTATGGGGATAAGGGAGTCATCATTCAGAACCACGGCGATGGCCCTTCCTGCGCCATCAAGCCGCCCCACCCCATCGGCGTCAAGCTGTATCAAGTGGACAAAGCAGAGCTGGGTTGGCAGGATTTAGAGTTACCCATCCCCGAAAGCCACGGCGAGCGCATCGCCGGCGTGGCCCGGCCCTTCATTGAGGCCCTCAAGGCCGGAGTGCCGCTGTGCACGGCTCAGGAAGGCCGCCTTTCGGTGGAGATGTGCCTGGCCGCCTACCGCTCGGCGGAGACGGGACAACGGGTGTACTTCCCCTTTACGGAATAAACGCCCGCAAGGGCTGATATTCTCATCAAAACCTGGAGGTCCTATGAGCTATCCTGTCATCTGCAGTCACAAAACCTGCCCGCCGCCAAGCTGGGCGCTATGGGAGCGTTTCCTCATCGACAAGATGAACGAGGCCGCACCCGTCTTTCAAGAGCGCTACACGCGTAGGGACGGCACCTTCGTCTGGCGTGACCGCTGGCCCGGCTTTGACGGCTCCGATGACGGCTATGAGAGTTACCATAACTGGCCGCTCTTCTATGCCCTAGGAGGCAGCGCGGATATCCACGAGCGTAGCCGCTATCTGTGGGAGGCCGTCACTCAGCAGTTCACCGCCTATGGTCAAATCTACCGTGAGTTCGACGCCAACTACGATTGGATGCACCACGGCGAGAGCTCTATCTACTTTTACTACTTCGGCCTTGCCGACCCTAACCGGCCCCGAGACCGTGCGCGAGCATTGCGTTTCGCCAGCTTCTACATGGGTGACGACCCCGAGGCCCAAAACTGGGACGCCGAGAAACGCATGATCCGCTCACCCATCAACGGCAGCCGAGGTCCACGCTTTGAAAACGCTTGGGAAGACTGGGAGACGCACCGTGAGGTCCTCGCACATTATCCCGTGCCCTTTGAGGACCTCCCCGGCATTGAGGGGCCCATCGCCGATTGGCGGGATGATCGCGTCTATGCCGTGATCCTCAAAGCGCTTAACGAGCGCCAGATGCGTTGCGATGTACCGTTGAACCTCACCTGCACCAGCTTGATCACCAATGCCTACCTTTACACCGGCGAGGAACGCTACCGGCGCTGGGTGTTGGATTACCTGGAAGCCTGGGCAGAGCGCATCGCCGCCAATGGAGGTATTTGCCCGGATAACGTGGGCCCCAACGGTATCATCGGGGAAACGATGGGCGGCAAGTGGTGGGGAGGGTACTATGGCTGGCGCTGGCCTCATGGCTTCATGACCATCATCCAGCCCTTGACCATCGCCGCGATGAACGCGGTGCTCCTGACGGGAGACATGAGTTATCTGGATATCCCTCGCGGGCAATTGGATCGCATCATCGCCCTGGGATACGTAAAAGATAATGTCTTGCTGGTGCCCAACCGACATATGGACAAGGGTTGGGCCGACTTCCGGCCACTGCGTCCGGAGTACCCTATTCAGATCTGGTACATGTCGCAAGACGAGAAAGATCATGCGCGCCTGGAGCGGTTCCCCGAGCGCCTAAGCACCTGGCATGAGGTTCACCCTGGGCGCGGTAAGGGAGATGACATTCACATCGCCCCCTGGTGTCGTTATATTGAGGGAGCTAATCCCGACTACCCCATCAAGATATTGGAGGTTCAGTGGGCTGAGGTAGCACGGCGCATGGACAAGATGCTGCACGACGATGCCGACCCGCAGAAAATCGACGTGCACCACTGGCAAGATATCAATCCCGTGCATACCGAGGCCCTGGTGCAGCTCACCTGCGGTGGGCCGCAGATCATCTATCATGGTGGGCTGTTGCACGTGCGCCTGCGCTACTTTGACCTGGACGCCCGACGCCCCGGCCTTCCGCCCGATGTCGGCGCGTTGGTGGAAACGCTGGATGCCCAGAGCGTCACGGTGAACCTGGTGAACGCCAACCCCCTGCGCCCCCGACGGCTGATCATCCAGGCCGGCGCCTTTGGCGAGCACTCTTTCACCGAGGCGACCGATCTGCTGGCCCCGGAGGATCAGCGGCATCCTCTGGTGGTGAACGGCAAGCATCTGGCAGTGCACCTGGCTCCGGGCGGCGCGGTGCGCTTGGTCCTGGGCATGAAGCGCTACTGCAACAAGCCGAGCTACGAACAGCCAGCGCTATAGGCCAAGGACAGATCCCGCCGCCATCTCATCACGGGGGGATTGCGATGGCCTTTATAGAAGGGTTGCATCCTGTCTTGCAAGCTCTCTTGGCGACGGTCTTTACCTGGCTGGTGACGGCCCTGGGGGCTATGCCCGTTTTCTTCACCAAGGCAGTGGGCCGCAAGCTGCTGGATACCATGTTAGGCCTGGCTGCCGGGGTGATGGTGGCAGCCAGCTTCTGGTCGCTCCTAGCCCCGGCCATTGAGATGTCGGGGGGCTCGTGGGTTCCGGCTGCAGTGGGCTTCTTGCTAGGAGGAGCCGTCCTCCGGGGGATAGATCGGCTCCTGCCACATATACACCCCGCCTTGGCCTCCGGCGAGGCGGAGGGGTTGAGTACCTCCTGGAAGCGCAGCATCCTGCTCGTCCTGGCCGTAACGCTGCACAATATCCCCGAAGGGCTGGCCGTGGGGGTAGCCTTTGGGGCTGCGGCCTCTGGCTTAGGAGGCGCCACGCTGACCGGAGCCATAGCCCTGGCCCTGGGCATCGGGCTGCAGAACTTTCCCGAGGGGATGGCCGTGGCCATGCCCTTGCGGCGTGAGGGCCTTTCGCGCTTCAGGGCCTTCACCTACGGCCAGTTATCCGGCCTCGTCGAGCCCATCGCGGGAGTGCTGGGAGCCTGGGCCGTCCTCTCCGTCCAGGCCATATTGCCCTACGCCCTGGCCTTTGCTGCCGGAGCGATGATCTTTGTGGTCGTTGAGGAGCTGATCCCCGAGGCGCAGGCGGAGAACGCGCACTTGGCCACCATGGGCACTATGCTGGGCTTTGCGATCATGATGACCCTGGACGTAGCCTTGGGTTAAGTTCAGTCGCGTGCGGGCTTTTTCTTGCGTCGCGTGCTGGGCAAGGTCAGCGTAAGTAACAGGCCGAGGAGGGCAAAAGCCACTCCCAAGGCGAAAGCCGCCGAATACGAGACGGCGCTGACCACCCAGCCGCCCAGCGTGGGGGCCAACATGGTGACGGCCCCTAGGGTATTGAGCAAGCCGATATAGAACGGTCGGCGCGCCTCATCCGCGTACTCCAGGATCCAGTTGAAATAGGGCCAGCCTATTGAGGAGGTGCTCAGACCGAGGAAGAAGTAGATGAGCAGATAAGGGTAAAGGACGCCACTTCCCCAAAGACGGTAAAGTGGCCCCATGCCCAGGGCGAGTAAGGGGGGCATGGCCATCATCGCCAACATTACGCGCAGGTGCACCAGCGGCCCCAGGCGATCCTGTAAACCGCTCATAAGCAGTCCCGTAGTGAGCGAGCCCACAACCTGGGCAGAGAGAAAGGCTCCTGTCGCTTCTAGACTCAAGTGCAGCTCTTGGGTCGCGTAGAGGACGTAAAAGGCCCCCGCTAGGGTGGCAAACCCGGCCAAGATGCGCACGATCACTAACCTCAGGAAAGGGCGATCCTGAGCCAGGATACGCGGCAGGAGGCCTAATGCCTCGCGCATAGAGGGCATGGGCTTATCTTGTGGAGGGGATTGGGGTTCACGAATCAGGGTAAGCCCGACCGCCGAGAGGAGGAAAAAGAGCGCAGCAGCCCCGAAGAGCAAGGCATAGTTCGTCGGAAAGCCCCAGGGGCTATCCTCGCTGAGGATAAAGCGCACCACGAGCCCTGCGCCGATGCCTCCCAAGCCGCCAAGGATCTCGGAGATGCCCAACACCCGGCCACGCCGCCTGGCGGGGATCGTCTTGCCCAGCAGGTCAAACCAGGGCACACTGACGATGGCATCAAAGAAATAAAAGATCGTGATTCCCGCCAGTACGATGCCCAAGGTTACCGTAGGCCATCGCCGGCCGCAAAGCCCGATGGCCAAGGCGATCAAGAGAAAAACGGGCCGCGTGAGCCAGGCCGTGCGCACCACAAGGGGTCTTTTGCGAGGCAGGCGGGCGATCGCACTGGCAACGAAGAGTTGAGGCAAAAGCCAGGCTCCGCTGGTCAGGGCGCCTGCCAAGCCGACCACCAACGCCGAATCGCTCAGCTTGGCGATGAGCGAGGGGATCACCGTAGTAGCGCTGGCGAAATTCATCCCCACGGTGAACATGGAGATATCTAGGGCAAAGGCCCGGGCGTTCCAGGCGTAATCCGGCGGCAAAACTTCCTCTTCCACCGCGAGGCGCTCAGGGGCTTGGGTCAAAGGACATCTCCTTGCGATAGCATCAAGCGTTTCTAAACATTTGCAGGCACGCTAAATAGCCCGCTCACTTGCGGCGGTGAGGAAGCACCTCCGGGTTAGCCACGAACTCGGGCACGCCCCCGCGCACTACGGTCAGCGCCGCGTTGGCCACGCGATAATATAGAGACTGAAAGGTGGCATCGGCATAGGACGCCGTATGAGGCAACAGGATCACGTTGGGCATGGCACAGAGGGGATGCGTGGTCTCTATAGGTTCCTTTTCAAAGACATCCAATGCGGCGCCGGCAATCTGCTTTTTCTCTAAGGCGGCGATTAGGTCGGCCTCCTTGACCACGGCTCCTCGGCTGGTGTTGATGAAATAAGCCGTAGGTTTCATACGGCTAAAGAAAGCCGCGTCAATCATCCCGCGCGTCTGTGGCGTCAAGGGCAGATGGCAAGAGACGTAATCGGAACGCTCGGCCACTTCCATCAAGCCGACCGATTCCACCCCTGCCTCGGCAAAGACGGCTGGATCCACATAGGGATCATAGGCGATGACCTGCATGCGCAACAGCTTGGCTCGTTTGGCGAACGCACGGGCGATGTTGCCGAAGGCGATCAGGCCGAGGGTTTGGTCGTGGACGGTGCCCATCGGGGAAAGGAGCGCCCTGGCCGCCTGCCAGCCCTTTTCGCGCAAAGTGCGGTCAAGCTGGACGACCTTTTTAGCGCAAGCGAGCATCAGCACCAGGGCATGATTGGCCACCTCCTCAATGCAAAAATCGGGAAAGTTGGCCACCATGACCCCGTATTCGGTGGCCGCTTCCAAGTCAATCGTATCCACGCCAATGCCATAGCGAACGACCACTTTGAGTTTGGGGGCGTTGGCGAACACCTCGCGCGTATAAGGCTCGCTTCCGCAAAGCGCAGCATCGGCATCGCGCACCGCCTCCAACACCTTGGCGGGGGTATCGCATCGCCCGCGCAGGATGAACTCCACGTCAGGTACGTTGAGCACCTGGCTTTCTATGGGCAATTCCGTTCCTGGCTTGGCACCAGTGTGGACGATGATCTTTTTCTCCATGCCGTTTCTCCCTACATAAGCTTACGTGCGTCATCAAAGCGCATGGGCATATAATAGACCACCCTCAGCGGCTGTCAACGCCAGATGCGTTTGCCGCTAACATATGCTACAATAAGGGACACGCTTTGCCCGCTTCGGGCCACAAGGGATAGAAGGGTGATCATTCTCACGAGGGTTGAGGAAGATGAATTACCTGCGCACGGTGATCCTGGGCTTGCTGCGAAGGGATAAGCTTTACGGGTATCAGATCAAAAAAGCTCTACAAGGCAGCCCTTTCAGAGATTGGGCGGGGTTTCCGGATGTTTCACCCTATCCGGAGCTGAACCGCCTCCTCGCCGAGGGCCTCGTAGAGAGCCTGAATGCCCAAGCCGCGGCCGGCCGACCGGCTCGCATCCTCTATCGCCTCACTCCAGCAGGGAACGAGGAACTCTTGCGGGCGCTCCGCGAGGCCTGGCGCGAGATGGGGCCTGAACGCCTACCCCAGGACATCGCCTTGGCCTTCATGGACGCCTTGCCCCATGATGAGCTGGTCGGCGCCCTACGGAGGCGATTGGAGCGTCTAGAGGAGGAAGCACGCCGCCTCCAAGATGAGCGCGAATGGGCGCGCGCCTTGCTAGAGCGCGTGCAAGCAGGTCTACGGCCCCAGCCTCCTACACCACGGCCGGCGCCCTCTCTTGTGCGACGCCGGCCCCGACGGGCAACCAAGGGCCAGGGGGCCTTCACGTTCGTCCTACATAGCCATCTGCCCTATTGTCGTATGGCTGGCCGTTGGCCTCATGGTGAGGAGTGGATCCACGAGGCCATGGCCGAGACCTACGTGCCTTTACTGAACGCGCTGTATGACCTGCGCGAGGAGGGCGTCGATTACCGCCTGACCCTCAGCCTGACCCCCGTGCTGGCCGAGCAATTGGCCGACGCCGATATCGGCCGCCATTTTCTCCATTACCTCGAAGGGGAGATCCTGGCCGCCGAGCGCGACATCCCCCGTTTCGGCGAGATGGGCAACGATCACCTGGAATACCTAGCGCGCTTTTATTACCAGTATTACTCACAGGTCAGGGATTCCTACCTCAACCGTTTCGGCAGGGATCTCATCACCGCCTTTCGGCGCTTGCAAGACGAGGGCTATCTGGAGATCATCACCTCCGCGGCGACGCACGGCTATTTGCCGCTTTTGGCCCGCGATTCCTCCATCTACGCCCAGTTGCGCGTTGGCGTGGAAAGCCACCGGCGACTCTTTGGCCGCCCGCCGCGCGCTGTTTGGCTGCCCGAATGCGCTTACCGTCCGGCTTACGTAGACGAGGACGGCACGGTGAGGCCGGCCCTGGAGGAATTCCTGGCCCCCCTGGGGCTTACCTGCTTCTTTGTAGAGACCCACGCCATTGAGGGCGGCCGCCCGGTGGGCAAGGCCGCCGGCGAGGTGGCCATCGGCCCTTATGGGCTGATCACCCGTCCCTATGTTATCCCCACCAGCGCCGAGGCCGGCCCCGGCGGTACGACCTTCCAGGCCTACTACGTCGTGGGCAGCGCCCGAGGCTTGACCGAGCCGCCCGTCGCCGTGATCGGCCGCAATAATCGCACCGGCCAGCAGGTCTGGTCCGCTGACATGGGCTACCCTGGCGATGCGGATTACCGCGAGTTCCACAAGAAGGACGACGAATCGGGCCTCCAATACTGGCGGGTGACAGGGCCCAAGGTGGACCTGGGAGCCAAGGATTATTACCACCCCGATTGGGCCGAGGGCAAAGTCCACGGACACGCGCAGCACTTTGCCGGGCTGGTGGAACAGCTCCTGTGCGAGTATCACGCCCAAAGCGGCAAGTACGGCCTCATCTCGGCCAACTATGATACCGAGCTTTTCGGGCACTGGTGGTTTGAGGGGATCACCTGGATCAAGGAGGTGCTGCGCAAGCTGGCCGCAAGCGAAGTCGTTGACCTGACCACTGCCAGCGCCTATGTGGCCGAGAATCCACCCGAGGAGGTGATGGTGGTGCCCGAAAGCTCCTGGGGCGTTGGGGGGACGCATTGGACCTGGGATAACCCCGAGACCCATTGGATGTGGCCCCTGATCCACGAGGCCGAGCGGCGCATGGAGCGCCTCGTCAAGCGTTATCCGCAAGCGGGGGGTGAGGCCCTAATAGCCCTCAATCAAGCAGCGCGCGAGCTATTGCTCTTGGAATCCAGCGATTGGCCCTTCCTGGTCACCACGGGCCAGGCTAAGCAGTACGCCACTGAGCGCTTTCATAGCCACCTGTCGCGCTTTCAGCAACTGGCCGACATGCTGGAAGCCGGGGCCGTTGCCGAGGCCCGCGCCCGCGCGGAGGAGCTCTATGAGTTGGATAAGCTCTTTCCCGATTTGGACTATCGCTGGTTGAGAGAGAGGCAGGGAAAAGCGAACGATCACGCAAGGTAATCTTTTGCATAGGAGCCCAAAGGATGATTCGCAATCAATGGTATGTTGTCCTGGAATCCAAAGAGGTCAAGCCCGGTAAGCCCCTGGGCGTGACGCGCATGGGCGAGAAACTGGTCTTTTGGCGCGATGGCGCGGGCAAATTGGGTTGCCTGCGCGACCTCTGCGCGCACCGCGGAGCGGCCTTGAGCTTGGGCAAAGTTTGCGGAGAAAATATCCAGTGCCCCTTTCATGGCATCCAATATGACGCCCTCGGCCGCGGGCGCGTGATCCCCGCCAACGGCATGAACGCCCCCGTTCCGGAGCGCTACAAGGTCCTCTCTTACCCCACCTACGAGGCGCACGGTTTCATTTGGCTCTGGTGGGGCGAGAACCCGCCGGAGGAGCTCAAGCCGCCGCGCTTCTTTGAGGACATTGACGAACAATTCAGCTATAGCTCGGCGCACGATCCCTGGCCCGCGCACTATTCGCGAGTCATTGAGAATCAATTGGATGTGGTGCACTTGCCCTTTGTGCACGATAACACCATTGGCCGCGGCAACCGTACCCTGGTCAACGGGCCGGTTGTACACTGGGTAGATCCCGACCTAATGTTCGTTTATGTTTATAACGAGGTAGATCGCGGCCAGAAACCGCTCAAGCCGGAGGAGATCCCCGCGCCCCATGGCCCCTTCCGCTTGGCATTTCTCTTTCCCAACCTCTGGCAGAATCACATCAGCGAGGACGTGCGCATCGTGGCCGCCTTCGTCCCCGTAGATGATGAGCACACCTTATTGTACCTGCGCTTCTATCAGAAGTTCGTGCGTGTGCCGCTTCTACGCGAGCTTTTAAACGCCCTGGCGATGCCCTTTAACCTCTACGTGGCCCACCAGGATCGGCGGGTGGTAACCACCCAGCGGCCCAAGCCTTCGGCGCTCAAGATGGGCGAAAAGCTCATCCAGGGCGACGCTCCCATCGTGGCCTATCGCACGCGCCGCCAGGCATTGCTGGAGATGGCCACCAAGGAGGGCCACGTATGAAGCAGCGCAGCTCCTTGGCCATCCTCTTCGTGTACGTGATCGTTGAATTGCTGGGCTATAGCCTGATCCTGCCCCTTTTGCCCTACTATGCCACGGCCTTTGGTGCGCAACCTGCCCTGGTGGGATTGTTGGGGACGGCTAACGCCCTGGCCCAGATCATTGGCGCGCCGCTCATCGGGCGCTTCTCAGATCGTTACGGGCGACGCCCGCTACTGATCTTGGGCACCGCAGCCAGCCTGGCGGCTTTTGTGATGCTCGGTTTGGCCCGCTCGCTACCGCTCCTGTTCCTCAGTCGCATTTTCGATGGTTTCCTGGGCGGCAACATCTCCCTGGCCCAGGCGTATATCACCGACATCACTGATGAGAAGAGCCGCGCGAAGGGACTGGGCATCATCGGCGCGGCCTTTGGCATCGGCTTTATCATCGGGCCGGCCATGGGTGGCCTGCTCAGCCGTTGGGGCTATGACGTGCCCGCCTTTGCCGCCGCCGGCCTTTCGGCCATCAACCTCCTCTGGATTCTGCTTTCCCTGCCCGAGTCGCTCACGGCGGAACGGCGTGCGATCCTGGCCATGCACCCCCGGCCACCTATCACTGCGCGGGCGCTCTTGGAGGCCCTGCGCCGCCCTCGCGTCGGGCCGCTTCTGCATACCCGCCTCTTTTACAGCTTGGCCTTCGGCATCTTTCAGGCCAATTTCGCGCTCTTTGCCCTATATCGCTTGGGGTTGGAATCCCAATCCACAGGCTATATCCTGGCTTACGTGGGGCTGCTGGCCGTCTTGGTGCAGGGCGTAGCCATCGGGCGGCTGACGGCTCGCTTCGCCGAGAGGCAACTGATTTTCATGGGCGTGATCCTGATGACCCTCGCCCTTTTTGCTTGGGGCTTCGTGCCCAACGTGCCTTTGTTGCTGCTCGTCTTAGCCCCCTTAGCGCTGGCCGGCGGAACCCTGAACACGGTGCTCAACAGCCTGCTCACCAAGGCCGTGGCTGCCGATGAGGTAGGTGGCACGTTGGGCCTCTCGGCGGCGCTACAGAGCCTGGCCGGGGTGATCGCTCCTGCCTTAGGCGGCTTGCTGCTCCAAAGGCTGGGAGCCTGGGCCTTGGGGGTGAGCAGCTCGCTCATCATGGCGTCTCTGATCGCCTTTACCTGGTGGCACCTCCTGGTGGAGAAGCCAACCCAAGCTGGCCCGCTCCCCCAGGCACAGGGGTAGCCTCTCAAAACTCGGGAGCTGATGACTTTGGCCGCGTTATTCTGGATCATCATCGCCTTTGGGGCGGGATCGCTCCCCTTCGCATTCTGGTTGGGGAGGATGTTCGCGCGGGCCGACGTGCGCCAATACGGCGACGGCAACCCCGGCGCGGCCAACGCCTGGCGTGCCGGCGGCTGGCGCGTTGGCCTGCCGGCCGGGCTTTTGGACTGGCTCAAGGGCGCGTTGCCGGTGGGCCTGGCCTACTTCGTGGGCCGGCTCAGCGGGCCGGGGCTGGTGCTAGTGGCCCTCGCACCCCTTCTGGGCCATGCCTTCACGCCGTTCCTGGGCTTTCGCGGCGGAAAGGCGGTGGCGGTTACCTTTGGCATCTGGACCGGCCTGTTGCCCGGCGGAGGCCCGATCACCTTGGGTTTACTGCTCACCCTATGCTACGTGGTGCAGACCAACGATGCCTGGGCGGTGATGCTGGCCCTGTTGCTCTTTCCGGCCTACCTGCTTTGGCGCGGTGTAGGGGCAGAGCTCCGGATCATCTGGGCGGCAAACATCGCTCTCCTGGCCTGGACGCACCGTCGGGCCCTTCCCCAGCGGCCACGGCTCAGGCCCTGGCTCAGCAAAGCCCTGAGGTTAGGCCCATGAGCGGCTTCTGGCTCCAGCATCAGGCCTCTTTGGTCGTCTTTCTGGCCGTTATCCTCTTGATCATCCTCGGCAACCTGCTGACCATCCGGCGGATGGAGCGTTACCCCGCGCCCCCTCACCAGCCATTTCTTTCCGTGCTCATTCCGGCGCGCAACGAGGAAGCCAACATCGGGGATTGTCTGCGCTCCCTTCTGGCCCAGGAGTACCCCTCCTACGAGGTGCTCGTCCTGGACGATCATTCCACCGACCGCACGCCGGAGATCATCCGCAGCCTAGCCGCAGGCGAGGAACGGCTCAAGCTGCTGAGCGGCGCCCCCCTACCTCCCGACTGGTTGGGCAAACATTGGGCCTGTCACCAACTCGCCCAGGCCGCACAAGGGGAACTGCTGCTCTTTACCGACGCCGACACCCGCCATCACCCTTACACGCTCAGGGACGCCGTGGCCGCCCTATTAGCCGAGGGGGCCGACATGCTCACCGCTTTTCCCCGTGAAGAGATACACTCTTGGGCTGAAGTGCTGGTGGTGCCCGGCTTTTACTGGAGCCTGTTCTCGTTCATGCCGCTCTTCCTGGCCCATCACCTGCGCTGGCCTCAACTCTCTACGGCGATTGGCCAGTTCATGCTTTTTCGTCGCTCGGCTTTCCAGCAGATCGGCGGCTACGCGGCGATCCGCCAGCAGGTCACCGACGACGTGGCCCTAGCCCGGAGGATCAAGGCGGCGGGGCTGCGTTGGCGGCTCGTGGATGGCACCGGGCGGGTGCGCTGCCGAATGTACCGCAACGTTTCCGAGGTGTATGAGGGCTTTAGCAAGAACCTTTTTGCGGTCTTTGATTACCGCATCATATCCTTTGTCTTCGTCTGGCTTTGGCTTCCGTTGCTCTTCTGGGAGCCGTTTGTCGTATTAGCGCTCGTGCTGGCCGGGGCACCTTTGTCGGGGCTGTCGTTAGCCCTGGCCCTCATGGCTATCGCGGAGTCATTAGTTGTCTGGGGGATTCCCTACTATAGGCTAGGCTTCCCCCTAGGCGCGGTGCTAGCCTATCCTGCCAGCATCATGCTAATGGCCTTCCTCGCCGGGCGATCACTGGTGTTGGCCCTGAACGGACACTCCACCTGGAAGGGGCGTAGGCTGATCCGCCCCCGCATACGCTGGATCTAGGCCGCTTTCTGGAACTCGCCCCACACGGAAGAGCCCTATGAGCCGGACAAGCTCGTCCCCGAAGTGGACTATCGCCAGCGTACAGGGCGATAGGATGATGTGCCAGGCCGGAAGGTTTACTTGCTACCGTTTGCGCTGCAACAGCCCCACGCTATAGAACTCGTAGGACGCGGCCCGGTCGGGGACATCGACTACATGCACCGTGAAGCGGGCCGGCAGGCCGTTATCCGGGCAATGCGTAGTCCACCAGTTGCGGTAGGCGCGGAAATACGCCGCGCGCAGGCGCTCGATTTCCTGCTGATAGCCAGCGGGATCGGTGAGCGGGTTGGGGCTTTTGGGCTGGCAGCCAAAGACGTGCATTTCAATGAAATCAACCTCGCTCAGCGATTGGCAGATGCCCGCCTCACGCAGCCACTTTTCCCAGCATTGAAACACGAGGGGAATCTCGCGCTCCGGGTCCATGGTCACCAATTCTTCCAAGCCGAGCACGCCCTTGGCCGAATAACCGCCGGTAAGCCCCGAGAAGTAAATGCGCAAATCGCCATCGGGCTGTTCCTCAGTCACCAGGCTGGAAAGAACGGGCGTTTCGCCCTCATAGTAATAGGTGATCTTGCCGCGCTTCTTGACATTAAAGGCCATGCGACCCTCCTGAAATGACACGATATCTAAAACACAAGCAAACTGGCTGTATCATAGATAATCCATACAGCTCGTCAAGCGCATCAGCTTGACGAGCTATTCCAAGGGCGTTATAGTTTTTTGCGTTGTCCACCGAAGCGAGCAATTCCAGAGAGGGGCGCTTTCATGGACGTCTACGAAGGACGCGAGAGGCCTTTATATCAACGTGTCGTCGACGATATCATCGCCCAGATCGCCGCCGGCGTATGGCGTGCGGGTGATAGATTGCCCAGTGAGCGGGCGCTATGTGAGCGTTATGGGGTAAGCCAGATCACCGTGCGCCGCGCCCTACGCGAGTTAGCCCACGCCGGGCGCGTCTATAGCCACCATGGTCTAGGCTGGTTTGTCAATGCGCCCTCGCCGCCAGTTGCCCGCTCCCACGAAGTGACGCTCATCCTGCCTGATCTAGATTGGTTGATGGCTCCGTTGGCGCGCGCACTCAACGATGCACTGGGACCGGCCCATGTAGCCCTACGCCTGGCTTTCACGGACGGCAACCCAGAAACCGAAGCACAGGTCTTCAAAGAGGCCATTGCCCAAGGGGCAAACGTCCTATTACTCGTCATAGGGGGGCAGGAAAGGCAATTATCTCAGCGATACGCTCGCCTCTTGGCCGGCACTGAGCTGCCCACCCTCCTCCTCCTGCGCGACGTGCCCGATCTAAACCTCCCCGCCGCCATCCTGGACGAGCGAGCTTGTCTTGAGAAGTTGACAAAGCACCTCCTTGAACGGGGGCATCGGCGGCTAGCCTATGCCGGCCCGGATCCCGCTCTGGTTGAGGGCCAAAGACGCTATCGCGGTTTCGCCTTTACGCTCTGGGAGCATGGCTTAGAGCTACCCTTGGATTGGGTGTTCGCAGGCGAGCTGACTCAAGAGGCGACGCGAAGGCGTTTCCTTCGTGTCTTTCAGGACTCTGAGCGACCAACTGCCATCGTCTGCGCCACCGACATTCAAGCTGCCGAAGCTATGTCCTTGTTGCGAGAGCTGAGTCTGCAATGCCCTGAGGATGTAGCTATCGTCGGTCTAGGCGACCGCGATTTTGCCCCCTTACTATCCACCCCACTGACGACCTTTAGGCTGGACCTAGAAGGCTTAGGCCGGGCCGCGGCGGCCATGACCCTTGACCTTTTGGCCGGCCGGGAGGTGAAAAGCGTGGCCATTACCGGCCAGCTTGTCATCCGCCGTAGCTGTGGGGCCGGTTTCAAGGCGTGAGCGACTCCCGCCGAACCGGCATTATCATCTCCTATGCGAGCGAGGTGCGTCGTGCTCAAGTCTCTTCTTCGGCCGCTTACCTCTAAACTGGTGCTCAAGCGGGCCGCAAGTTCCAAGGACCTTGAGGCCATTCTGGCCTGTCATGCAGCCAACTTTGGCGCGGACGATCTCGCCGGCCTGCGCGCGCATATCTTTAGCCGTCCCGGCCAAGTGCCGGAGAATTTCATCTTCGTTGAGGATACCGAGACCGGTGAAGCGGTTTCCTCAGTTAGCTTCCTACCACAAACTTGGACCTATGAGGGGATTCCCTTGAACGTCGGCGAGGTGGGCCTCGTCTCCACGAGGCCGTCATATCGCCACCAAGGTCTGGTGCGCGAGCAATTCCAAGAATACCATCGCTTGGCTTTGGAGAGGGGCTGCCTCCTCTCGGCCATCGCTGGGATAGGCTACTTTTACCGCCAGTTTGGCTACGAGTATTGCCTGCCAATGGGCGGGGGTCGTCGTCTGCGCCCTGAACAGATCCCCGAGCTCAAGGAGGGCGAGGCCTCTCCGTATCGCCTGCGTAGAGCGCAGGCGCAAGACATGCCCCTTTTACAGCGTTACTATGCCGAGTTGGTCAAGGGCCTTTGCGTCTCTTCCATCATCCCAGATGAGATTTGGCGCTACCAGGACACACAGCCGGAGGATTCGGTTGATCGCAAGGCCACTTACATCGTCGAGCGCGAGGGTATCCCGTTGGGCTATGTGCGCCTGATGGGGCGCGAGACCACACATGATGACTTTGGCAAGGGAGTGCGCATCGTTGAAGCCTTCGTGCCTCAGTACAAGGCCTGTCTAGAGGTGCTACGCTTTGCCAAACGGCTGGCCCTTGCGGAACGCCAAGAACGCATTGTCAAGGTCGAGATGGCCCTGGACATACCCCTAAACCAGGCAGCCGAGATGCTAGGCGGCGAGTGGCAACGTCCTTACGGCTGGCAAATCCGGGTGATAGATCCCCTACGCTTCCTAGCAGCCATTGGCCCGGCGTTGGAGCGCCGCTTAGAGGCGTCGCCTCTGACCGGGCTCAGCCGAGACCTCACCATCAGCCTGCACACGGAAGCCCTTGCCCTGCATTTCGTGCAAGGCCATCTGGGTAGCGTAGAACGTCTGGCCGAGGGAACGCGCTGCGACCTAACCCTTCCCCCAAACGCAGCGCCGATGCTCTGGCTGGGCCACCGCAGCCTGAATGAGCTGATGCAATGGTACCCTGATACCTGGTGCAGGAACGCCGAGGCCAAATATCTGACCGATATCCTCTTCCCCAAGCGCCCATCTTGGATCTGCAGCGTGTTCTGACGCCACCCTCCCCACTTTGACCGGCGGCGGCTTCAGGAAAACCACAAAGCGCGATCCAACCCCGCCTAGGATCGCGCTTTCCCGTGAGGCTCAGGATAGACCAAGCAACTTAACTCGTTGGACTCGGCGCAGGGGGCTCCGTCGGCTGGGGCCCCGGCGTGGGCGTGGGGTAGAGCCTAGGCCACTTTTGCACGACCTCCACCATCTCTTGTTCGGCTTCATACTCCGGCCC
>Ga0078972_1006171_pt1 | contig 18761 bp, 19 predicted proteins | sample YelNatPaOPGAMG01_FD_67568 | JGI IMG/M metagenome (GOLD analysis project Ga0078972, IMG submission 67568) | Hot spring thermophilic microbial communities from Obsidian Pool, Yellowstone National Park, USA - OP-RAMG-01 (SPADES assembly) (version 2) | ecosystem: Environmental > Aquatic > Thermal... | reverse complement strand
ATCCCAGTTGAAAAGATATTAGATATCATAAACAAACTTTTCTGTTTTAGACCTAAACATATGATTGAATATTTAAATCTTAGAAGACCCATTTATAGAAAGACAGCTTGCTATGGGCATTTTGGGAGAAATGAACCTGAATTTACTTGGGAAAAACTTGATATGGTTGAGAAAATAAAGGAACTTGCTCACTTTGATAAATAGGGGGTTAAGAATGGATTTTCATGTAAAAGATCTTTCTTTAGCAGATGAAGGGCTTAAACTTATAGAATGGGCTGAAATGGATATGCCTGTTTTAAGACAAATAAGATCCCGTTTTAATCAAGAAAAGCCTTTAAAAGGGATAAGAATTGGAGGGTGTTTACATATTACTACAGAAACGGCAAATCTTGCAAGAACATTAAAAGAAGGAGGGGCAGAGGTTTATCTTTGTGCATCAAATCCACTTTCTACAAAAGATGAAGTAGCTGCAGCTTTGGTGAAATACTTCGAAATTCCTGTTTTTGCTATAAGAGGTGAAGATAAAGAAACTTACTATTCCCATATAAAGGCAGTTATAGATAAAGAACCTCATATAACCATAGATGATGGAGCAGATTTAGTAACTACCCTTCATAGAGAGAGACCTGAAAAGCTTGATAAAGTTTGGGGAGGAACTGAAGAAACTACAACAGGAGTTATAAGACTTAAAGCTATGGCAAGAGATGGTGCATTGAAATATCCTATTATCGCAGTAAATGATGCTTTAACTAAACACCTCTTTGATAACCGCTATGGTACAGGACAATCAACTATTGATGGTATTTTAAGAACTACTAATAGGCTTCTTGCAGGTTCTTATTTTGTGATTGCTGGTTTTGGATGGTGTGGAAAGGGTCTTGCTATGAGAGCAAGAGGAATGGGAGCAAAGGTAATTATTACAGAAGTTGACCCCTTAAAAGCATTAGAAGCTGTAATGGAAGGTTATTTAGTAATGCCTATGGATGAAGCTGCTGAAATTGGAGATTTTTTCTGTACAGTAACAGGAAATAAATCAGTTATTAGAAAAGAACATTTTCTAAAAATGAAAGATGGAGCAATAATTGCTAATTCAGGACATTTTGATGTGGAAATAGACCTTGGAGATTTAAAAAGTATATCAACAAAGGTAAGACAAATAAGAAAAGAAGTTGAAGAATATACCCTTATAAATGGAAAAAGAATTTATCTTCTTTCTCAGGGAAGGCTTGTTAATTTAGCAGGAGCAGAAGGACATCCTTCTGGAGTTATGGATATGAGCTTTGCTAATCAAGCTCTTTGTATTGAGTATATTGTTAAAAATAAAGATAAACTTGAAAAAAAAGTTTACCCAGTTCCTGAAGAAATTGACAAAGAAGTAGCAAGGCTTAAATTAATAGCTATGGGGGTAAAAATAGACACTCTAACTCCTGAACAAAAAAAATACTTAAGTTCTTGGGAAGAAGGAACATAAAAATGTTTACAGGGCTGGTAGAGGGAATTGGAAAAATAATTTCTCTACAGCCTTACAGAGGAGGACTTCTTGCTGAAATTTCTGCTTCTTTTTCTTTAAAAGATACAGATGTAGGTGATAGCATAGCTGTTGATGGAATATGCTTAACTATTACAGAAATAAAAGGTTCCACCTTTAAAGCTCACATTTCTCCTGAAACCTTAAATAAAACCACTCTTCGCTACAAAAATTCAGGAGACTTTGTTAATTTAGAAAGAGCCCTTAAATTTGGGGATCGTTTGGGTGGGCACTTAGTTTCTGGACATGTTGATGGAATAGGGAAAATTGTCTCTATAACTCCTATAGAAGATTTTTGGAAACTTGTTGTAGAAATACCTTCTGAATTTACCCCCTATCTTGTTAAAAAAGGCTCCATTGCTATAGACGGAGTTAGCTTAACTATTAATGATTTTAAAAATAATCTTTTAGAATTTATGTTAGTTCCACACACACTTAAAGTTACTACTTTATGTCTAAAAAAACCTGGAGATTTAGTAAATATAGAAATAGATATGATAGCTAAAATGGTCTATAAATGGCTTTCTCCTTATCTGGAAAGTCTTGAGTCTTCCAAAAGGGCTCTTACCTTAGAGTTTCTTAAAGAACATGGCTTTCTATAAAGTTTACTCTCATTTATTTTCTCTTCTCGAAGAAGGAATTAAAAATGAAGTTTTCCCAGGTGCTATAACTGGAATTTCTATTTCTGGTTCAAGGTATATAGTAGGAAGAGGTTATAAATCTTTATTTCCTTTTTTAGAGCCTCTTGAAGATGAGGATCTTTTTGATCTTGCTTCACTAACTAAACCTCTTGCTCTTACCTATACTCTCATTTATTTATTATCTAAAAACCCCAAAATTGAGCTTTTTAAACCTATAGGTGAATATATAGAACTCAACTCATCCTTAGCAAGAATTCCTATTTTTAGATTTTTAAATCATACCTCAGGACTTCCTTCTTGGTATCCTCTTTACAAAGAGGTTAAAGAGCCAAAAGAGAATAATTTAGAAATATATATCCAAAAAATTAATAGTTTACCCCTTGAATATAAACCTGGTGAAAAATGTGTTTATTCAGATCTTGGCTATTACCTTTTAACTTATCTACTTGAAAAGGTTTATGAAAAGTCTTTTTCTAACCTTTTTAAAGAAGCAAAAAATATTATTCCTTTTAATAAGAAAGCTTTTTTAGATTTTAACCCTTTAGAAAAAGGATTTTCTCAGGAAAAAATTGTTCCTACCTCAGTTTGTCCTATAAGTAAGAAGATTTTAAGAGGTGTTGTAGAAGATGAAAATACAAGAGCTCTTAAAGGAGTTTCAGGAGTTGCAGGACTTTTTGGGAATATTTACGGAGTTTTAGATATTTTAGAAACCATACTTAGAGCATATAAAGGTGAAGTTAAAGAACTTTCTTATGACTTAGTTAAAGAATTTTTAGACTTTAGAGAAAAAGATTTTTCTTTTTCTCTTGGGTTTATGTTACAAAGTTATAATGGTTATTCAGCAACTGGGGGAGTTTTTTCTGATAAAACAGTAGGTCATCTTGGATTCACAGGATGTTCATTTTTTATAGATTTAGAAAAAGATTTTATCGTAGTTTTACTTACTAATAGAGTTTATTTTGGAAGGACTAACCAAAAGATAAAAGATTTTAGAGTAAAATTTCACACTTTACTAAGTTCCTTAGCTCTTAAGTAGGCTTTATAAATTCCAGAAATTATTATTCCAGGAAGTCCTTTTTCATAAAATTCTTGTATAGCAGTAATTGTTGTTCCTGCTGGTGAAGTAACCATGCTTTTTATTTCATAGGGATTTTTTCCTGTTTCAAGCATAAGTTTTGCTGTTCCAAAAACTGTTTGCAAAACAAGTTTTTCTGCTATGTATCTTGGTAGACCAGTTCTTACTCCTCCATCAATAAGGGCTTCTATAAAAAGGGCTACATAAGCAGGTCCGCTTCCAGAAAGAGAGGTAATTGCATCCATGAGATTTTCTTCTACTAATATAGTTTCTCCAATAGCTGAGAAAATAGTTTCTGCTATTTTCAAATCCTCATCAGTTGCAAAAGATCCTTTAGAAATACCACTTATAGCTTGATGAACCAAAGCACATGTATTAGGCATAATTCTTATTATTTTTGTTTGGGGAGGAAGTATCTTTTCATAAAAATTTATAGGGATACCTGCAGCTATTGTGAGAATCAAATGTTTTTCGGTATTTATATATGGAGCTATCTCTTCTAAAACTTTTTTCATAACTTGAGGTTTAACTGCTAAAAGAATAAGCTCATTTTTTTTAACTACTTCTACATTTGATTCGGTAGTATTGATTTTGTAAGATTTTTCCAAGTATTTTCTTCTCTCTTCAACAGGTTCAGAAACAAGGATATTTTCAGAACTAAATAAATTCTTTTTAAGAAAGCCTTTTATAAGAGCTTCAGCCATTTGTCCTCCACCAATAATCCCTATTTTTTTAATTTCATTCATAGCAGCCCTCCTCCTTTTTATAAAATTTTTAATACGATTTTAGTAATTAAAAAAGAAAGAGAAAAGGTAAGAAAAAGGGAAATTCCCCAATTTAAAATTATTTTTTTAATAAGCTCAAATTTAACTGTTTTTAAACCTTTTGTCATTCCTACTCCAGTTATAGCTCCTATCATACAATAGGTAGTAGAAATAGGCATACCTAAGAGGGTAAAAGAAAAAAGAGTAATTCCTGCACTTATTTGGGCTACAAAACCTGAAAAGGGATCAAGAGGTGCAATTCCTTTACCTACTGTTTCAATAACTCTATGGCTTAAAAGATAAGCTCCTAAAAATACTAAAAAAGAGGAAATAAAAAAGATTAGAAAAAAGTTTATGTAGATTTTAGAATAAATAAGAGGTCCAAGAACTGTTGCTACTTCATTAGCTCCGGTATTGTAAGAAATAAGAGAGGCACTAATAAGTAAAAATATCTTTAAAAACCTTTCTATTTTAAAAAAAGCTAATTTTAAAAAGAATTTTTCAACAATTTTATAGAGAAAAAAGGATACAAAGAGAGCAGTGATAGGGGAGGTAATCCAGGACAAAAAAATTTTAATTAAAGAAATGAAATTAATAGTAGAATTTTCTGCCAAGGCATTTCCAACAAGACTTCCTATAATAATTTGATGAGTAGAAAGAGGAAGTTTTTTCCAGTTAGAAAGAATTATTAATATGGCAGAAATAAGAAAAGAAAAGCCCAATGTTTTGGAAGGGGTTTCTACTAAATTTTTGCCAACTGTTTCCATTACACGATCTCCATTTAGCCAAATTCCAAAAAATACAAGGATTCCAAAAAGAAAAATTGCTCTTTTTAGCTTTATAACACCTGCACCTATAGAAATACTTAAAGCATTACTTGCATCATTTGAACCTATAGCAAAGGCAATGAGAAAACTAGCTAAAAGAGCAAGTTCTCTCATGATAGAATTTATTTGAGACTAATGTCAAGAATATAAAGATAATCACTTGCATCTTCAATTACATCACTAATTTTGACCAAAGCTTCTATAAAGTCAGAAATATTTTTTCCTTCCCAAAAATTAGTAATTTCTTTTTGACGAATTTTATTTGTTAAATCAAGTTTTAATTCATCAACCTTTTTTTCATAGATTCTAATAGCTAAGTTTTTCTCTCTTAAATTATCTTTTTTTAAAAGAGATTCAAAGGATTTATATAAAATTTCAGCCATCTCAATATTAATATTAGCAATTTTTACTACATCATCTTTGATATCTTTATAAAGATCTTTATTAATATATCTAAACTCAAAAGCACAGGTTTTTAAAAAATCAAAGGCTTTTTCTGTTATTTCAATAAATGTACAAAGGTTAGGTCTTATATAAGGTAAGAAAGCCCCTTCATAAATAGTGGAGATAATTTCTCTTCTTACAAAATCAGCCTCTCTTTCCAAATTTTCTATACAGTAACTTCTTTCTAAATCTTCAGTAAGTAAAAGGGTTTTCAAACATTCTTGAGTAGAAATAAAGATTCTTAAATAATTTTGTATATTCTCAAAGGTTTTTTTCTCTAATTTCTCTCCACCAAATATTTTTTCTAACATAAAAAACTCCATTTTAAGTTTTAGCCCTTTCTATAAGGATATGATACATTATGTCAAAAAATGACACAACTCCTATAATTTTATTTCCTTCTTTAACAAATACTCTTGCAATATTATTTTTTTCCATAAGTTCATAAATATCTTCTATAGAGGCATCCTTAGAAACTGCAATAACAGGTTTCGAAGCTATTTCCCCTATTTTTATTTTATGAGGGTCTAATTTTTTAGTAAGTACTTTAAAAATTATATTTCTTACTGTAACTACTCCATATTCATCTTTTTCATCTTTTGGTAAAACAAGAAGTGACCTTATTCTTCTATCGATCATTTTTTCTATAGCAGAATAAACTGAATCATCAGAAGAAATAGTTTCCAGTTTAGTATTCATAATTTCAGAAATCTTTTTTGACATCTCTCTCCTCCTAAAAATAAAGTTTGGTTTTAAAAATTATTATTATATATAATTTTCGGATAAATTAAAAGTTGTAAAAATGTAATTTTAGAATATTTTAAAAACACTTATGAAGATACATAAGCTTTTTGAAAAAGTTAAAGAATTGGTAAAATCTGCTGGTAGTGTACTAAAAGAGATGTATGATTCTACTTATGAAATTTATCATAAAGGTAAAATTGATCTTGTAACTACTGCAGATATTAAATCTGAGGAGGTTCTTAAAAAAGGTTTAAAAGAGCTTACTCCGGATATTCCAGTAATTGGAGAAGAAAGTTTTTCAGAAAAAGAAAAATTTAAAAGTTCCTATTGTTGGATGGTTGATCCTTTAGATGGAACTACTAATTTTGCTCATAATCTTCCTTGGTTTGCTATTTCTGTTGCCCTTTTAAAGGAAAAAGAGCCCATTTTAGGTATAATTTATAATCCCATAATAGATGAATTTTTTTATGCTATAAAAGGAGAAGGTGCTTATCTTAATGAAAAACCTATTAAAGTTTCTACGAAAGAAAAACTCATTGATTCCCTTCTTTGTACAGGTTTCCCTGTTTCTAAAATTTTAGATTCTCCAGATCTTTTTATACCTCTTTTTGAAGAATTTATGAAAAGATGTCAAGGGGTGAGAAGATTTGGTTCTGCTGCTCTTGATCTTGCTTATGTTGCTTGTGGAAGATATGAAGGTTTTTGGGAACCCTATTTAAAACCATGGGATACTTCAGCAGGGGTTTTATTAGTTAAAGAAGCCGGAGGAGAAGTTACTGATTACTTTGGCAATCCCTATCACCCTTTTTTAAATACTATAGTTGCCTCTAACGGAAAAATTCATCAACAAATGATAGAACTTACTTCTAAATATCATCCTGAATATTATAAACCTCGTAAAAATCCTCTTCCTACAGTAGACATAATTATAGAAGTGGAAGATAAAATAGTGTTAATTTATAGAAAAAATTATCCTTTTGGTTGGGCTATTCCTGGCGGATTTGTGGATTATGGAGAAACCTTAGAATCTGCAGCTATTAGAGAAGCTAAAGAAGAAACTAATTTAGATATAGAACTTCTCTATCTTTTAGGATGTTATTCAGACCCTGAGAGGGATCCAAGGTTTCACACTATAACTACTGTTTTTGTGGCTAAAGGTAAAGGAGAACTCAAAGCTAAAGATGATGCAAAGTTAGCAAAACTTTTCAAAATAGAAGAAATACCATGGGACGATTTAGCTTTTGATCATGCTAAAATCTTAAAAGATTATCTTAAAAGAAAAAAATATGGAATATAATACTTTGCTCAATTTATTTGAAAGGGAATTCAGAGAGAAGCTTAAAATTATAATAAGTAAAGTAGATGAAAAAACAAAGGTTCTTTTGGAAGAATTTTTTAAAAATATAAAGTTAGAGACAAAGTTTGTAGAAGATCTTGAAGAGGTAGTAGAAATAATTTTGCAGGATTCCCTTTATCAAATAGTAATTTTTTCTCTTTCTGAAAAAAATAAAGATTTTTCAGCCTTTATAGAAAAGCTCAAGGACATAAGGACTTATGTTAAAATATTTATTATTGTAGATTATTCTGAAGAAAAAGATTTAGGAAATTATTTTGAAGAAGGAGCAGATGAAGTAATATTAAAACCTTTTACTTTAAATGAATTTAAAGCAAGATTTTTTAAATTGTTAAAAGAGCATTACTTAGATATAAAACTTCAGAAATTTATAGTGGAAGATCCTCTTACCCAAGTTTATAACAGAAGATATTTTGATGAGGCAATAAAAGAGGAAATTTATAAGGCTTTAAGACAAGGATATCCTTTGAGCTTAATTATGATAGATCTTGATAATTTTAAATGGTATAATGATACTTTTGGGCATCAAGAAGGAGATAAACTTTTAAAAAGCTTTGGAGAAGTTTTATGGAAAAATGTAAGAAACAAAATAGATAAAGTTTGCAGATATGGAGGAGATGAATTTGTAATTATTTTGCCTTATACTTTTTGGAAAAAAGCGGTTTTAATAGCAGAAAGAATTTGCAAAGCCTGGGAAGAAAAAAAGGTTAGGTCCGTTACTTTATCTATAGGAATAGCTCAATTAATCGAAAGGGGAAGTTTAGAGGAATCAATTTCAGATCTAATAAATAGAGCAGACAAAGCAATGTATTCTGCTAAAAAATTTGAAAAAAATGTTTGGGTAGTTGATAAGGAAACTTCTAAGCTATTTTTAAACGAAGAATTTCAAGGTGAGGGTTAACCTTTTCAATTTTTACCATAATTTCATCCCCAGGATTTAAAATTCCTTTAAATCCCATAACTTCCCCTATTACATTATAATCAACTAAATATACCTTCGCTTTTTTATTTTGTACTTCTAAAACTAAACCCCTTAAGGGCTTGTCTTGCATATAGATTTTAAGATATTTTAGAAGAAAATACTTTATCCTTTTATTTTGAATTTGGGTAGCTCTTTGCAGATTTTCACTTAATTCTGGAAGTAATTTAATAATGACCTCTTCTGGTAAAGGTGATTTTTTAAGCAAAAAGGTTTTAAGTTGATACTGTATTAAAAGATCTAAAAATCTTCTTATAGGAGAGGTCAATGTAGTATAGTATTCTAAACCAAGCCCAAAATGATAGGCTGGTGAGAGACGTAATTCTGATTTTGCTAAATATTTTAATTGCAGAAGTTTTAAGTAAAGATTTTCTTCTTTATTTTCTATTATTTCTAAAGGTTTTGGTTGAGAACGATAAATAGCAGGGATTTGATTTTGATATAAAAATTCTGCAGCTAAAGTATTTACTAATATCATTGCTTCAGCAATTAGATATCTTGAAGGAGTCATTTCTACCTTTTTTACAACAATTTTACCATCTGGTCTTACTCTAACTTGAACCTCAGGTAAAAAGACTGCATAAAATTCCTTTTCTTCTCTTTTTTTCTTAAAATGCATAAAAATTTCATAAATTTTTTGCCAAAAAGGATCTTTTGTTAAGAGTTCATCTACCTTTTCATAGGTGAGTCTTTCTTTCACTTCTATAAGAGATAAAAAGGGTTCAAAGGAAAGAATATTGTAAGATTTATCTAAGGATATTTTAAAGGTTAGACTGCCTTTAAGTTCTCCCTTTTTCAGACTAAATTTTTCATGAGAAAGAGAAAAAGGTAACATAGGATAAATTCCATCAGGAAGATAGAGAGTACAGGCTCTTTCCAATGCCCCTTCCCATAAAGCCGAACCTGGTTTTAAAAAGTCGGCTACTTCTGCAATATGAATATAGAGAATATATTTATCTTTTTTTTCTTCAAAGCTTAAAGCATCATCAAAATCCTGTGTTTCTTCTGCATCAACAGTAACTGTATAAAGATGGGTAAGGTCTTCTCTTTCTTCTTTTGAGATCTCAGTTTTAACTATTAATTCAGCTTCTTTTAATTCTTTTTCTGAAAAGGAAGTTGGATAATGGGTTAAATTAAATCTATTTTTTATTTCTTCTCTTTTTTCATTTTTTTCTTTTACAAGGGCTATAATTTGATTTAAGTCATTTAAAGGAGTAGGTTTTTCTTCAAAACAAACAAGAGACGAGAAATTTATAAGTTCTTCTTTCCCTGAGGGCAAAACAAGATGAAGTCTTTTTTCTTTAATATCCTTTATATAAGTGGTAATTATTTTTTCTTTATAAAAAATTTCTGCGAATCTTTTTTTAAGATACTCAAGGTTCATCAGCAATTTTTAGAGCATCTTTAAGATCTAAAGATCCTTCATAAAGAGCTCTACCTATAATTGCTCCAAAAAGACCCTTTTTTTCTAAATTTTTAAGATTTTTAATATCTTCTATAGTTGAAATTCCGCCTGCTATTATAAGGGGATGTGTTGAGATATCAAGAGCTTTTTCTAATCTTTCAAGTTCTAATCCTTGTTGTGTACCATCTCTTTCTATAAGAGTAAGAATAATAGCAAAAAGTTTAAGATCATTAAGTTTTTTAAAGAATTCTAAATAATCAATTTCAGATACTTCAAGCCAGCCTGAAATAGCAACTTTATTACCTTTCACATCTATACTAACTATTATCTGATAAGGATATTTTTCTGTAATTTCTTTTAGCCAATCAAAAGATAAGATAGCCTTTGTTCCAAGAATTACTTGAGAAATCCCATTTTTTAAGTAAAAACAAATAGTGTCCTCATCTCTTATACCTCCTCCTACTTGAACAGGAACATGTAAAATCTTTGCTATTTCTACTATTAAATCTTTATGAATAGGTTTCCCTTCTTTTGCTCCGTCAAGATCAACAATATGAATTCTTTTAGCCCCTTGCTTTTCAAAAAAGAGGGCATATTTTTTAGGATCTTCTCCATAAACCTTAACTTGATCATATTTTCCTTGGAACAATCTTACTACTTTATAGTTTTTTAAATCTATAGCAGGAATAATAAGCACTTTTAACTATTTTAAAGGAAAAGTTTTGAATATTTTTATTAAACCTCTTTCAGCAAGTTCTTCAGCTGAAAGCCATTTAAGTTTACCGTATAATTTTATATTTAAAATATTTTCACTTAACGGTTTTTGAGTTTCATAGAATTCTTCCATCCATAAAATTTTTCCTGTTTCTCCATCATAGAGAACAAGAGCAAAAGCTACACTTGCTGGTTCTACTATAGAAAAAGAACTTCCTTTTCTTTCTATAAATCTATAAATTCTACCATATAAAACTCCTTGGGTATTAGTTTTTTTGCAAAGTTCTTTAATAATTTCTGCCGGATTTTTAGTTTCTTCCAGTATTTGAGAAATAATATTTTCAAATTCATTTTCAGAAAGAAAAATAAAATTATAATGGGATGAATAATTAGATAAAAATTTTTTTAATAATCTATTTAAAGTTTCTTTCGCGGAAAGTTCTACATAGCCAGAAATTACCTCTCTTACAGGGCAATAGAAAAAACTCTCGCTATTTTCTGAACAGATTTCAAAAGGTAAAACAAGAATAGAATTTATATTTTTTGCAGTTTCATAAGGTAAATAAGTTGTTTTAGTTTTGCTACAACTATTCAAGCTTAAAAATAGGATAATAATTATAACAAAATATAATTTTTTAAAATCTTTCATATCTTAACCTCAGGCTCAAAGGATTTAAGTTAATATTATAGCATTTAATTTAGAATAGGAAATTTTTTAAAATCTAAAAATTTGAAAAATTGGAATTTTTTTTTAAAATTATGATTAATTTTAAAAATTTAAGTTAAATCTCTGAAGGTTGACCATGCTTGATTTTATTTTTAAACCTAATTCTATCGCAGTTATTGGTGCTTCTGAAGATGAAAAGAAAATAGGACATGTAGTTTTTAGAAATTTAGTTAAGCAAGGATTTGAGGGAAAAGTTTATCCTGTAAATCCGAAAAGAGAAGAAATTCTTGGAATAAAATGTTACCCCTCAGTAAAAGATCTTCCTGAGAAAATAGACTTAGCTATAATAGTAATTCCTGCAAAAGGGGTTCCTTCAGTTATAAAGGACTGTGCAGAAGCTGGAGTTAAAGGTTTAATTGTTATTACAGCTGGTTTTAGAGAGATTGGAGGAGAAGGTATAAAGCTTGAACAAGAAATTGTAGAGCTTGTAAAAAAATATGGAATTAGAATGGTAGGACCCAATTGCTTAGGAGTAATAAATACAATTAATAAAATGAATGCCACTTTTGCTTCAGATTTACCTCCTTGTGGTAGAGTTTCATTTTTTTCTCAATCTGGTGCTTTGGGAGTTGCCTTAATTGATTGGGCTATAGAAAATAATTTTGGTTTTGGTAAATTTGTGAGTCTTGGTAACAAAGCTGATCTTAATGAAGCAGATTTTTTAGAATATTTTGGAGAAGATCCAGAAACAGATATTATCCTTGGGTATATAGAAGATGTTAAGGATGGGAAAAGGTTTTTAGAGGTTGCTAAAAAAGTTTCTAAAATTAAACCAGTAATAATTATTAAAGCAGGAACAACTGAGGCAGGAGCAAGGGCAGCTTCTTCTCACACTGGTGCTCTTGCTGGATTTGACAGAGCTTTTTCTGAAGCATTTAAAAAAGCAGGTATTATAAGAGTGAATTCTATCAAGGAATTATTTGAAACAGCAGAAATATTTAAATTAAATAAAATTCCCAAAGGAGATAGATTGCTTGTAATAACAAATGCAGGAGGACCAGGAATAATTGCTGCAGATACAGCTGATAAACTTGGAATAAAGCTTGATCCTATGAGCGAAGAATCAATTGAAGCTATAATAGATAAACTTCCTCCCACTGCTTCTTTATATAATCCTATAGATATAATAGGAGATGCTACCTCAGAAAGATATAAAGTAGTTCTTGAACAAGCAATAAACGATAAATACGTTGACGGAGTGTGCGTAATCCTCACCCCTCAAGCTGTAACTGATGTAGAAAATGTAGCTACAGAAATTGTAAGGATAAGTAAAAATACAGAAAAACCAATATTTGCTTGTTTTATAGGTGGTAAAAAAGTTAGCTCTGCAATAAAAATTTTAAAATCTCAACAAATCCCTTGTTATTCTGATCCATCAGTAGCTATTTTATCTTATAAGAAATTAATTGATTTTAGTATAATTAAAAATAAAAAAGAACCAGAAATTCCAAAAATTGAAATACCATTAGAAAATAAAGAAAAGGTAAGGCTCATTTTAGAAATCCTTGAAAATGCAGGTGTAAGCTCAGTAGGAGAAGAAAATGCTACAGAAATTTTATCCCTTTATGGATTTAATTTTCCAAAGAAAGCTTTAGCTAAAACTCCTGAGGAAGCAGTAGAAATTGCAGAAAAAATAGGGTATCCTGTAGTTTTGAAAGTCTCTTCTCCAAATATTTTACATAAAACAGATGTGGGAGGTGTTAAATTAAATCTTAAAAATGCAGAAGAAGTTTATAACGCATTTGTAGATATTACTATCAATGTAAAAAGATTTATGCCTAATGCTTATATAAAAGGGGTGATGGTTTACGAAATGATAACAGGTGGAAAAGAAGTTATTTTGGGAGTTAGTTATGATACCACCTTTGGGCATATGCTTATGTTTGGATTAGGAGGTATATATGTAGAAGTTTTAAAAGATGTTTCTTTTAGAATAGCACCTCTTACAAAGGAAGAAGCTTATGAAATGATAGAGGAAATAAAGGGAGCTAAAATATTGGAAGGTGTAAGAGGGGAGCCACCTTATGATAAAGAAAATATAGTTGATAAAATTTTAAGACTTTCCCAATTGGTTACAGATTTTCCCATAATAAAAGAAATTGATATCAATCCTTATGTGGTAAAGCATCAAGGAGGGGTTGCACTTGATGCAAGAATGATAATAGGAAAACTATAAAAATTGCAGGAGGAAAATAAAATGTTGCCTGTATTTTTAGTTTCTAATAAACCATTTACAGGGAAAAATTTAATAGCTTTGGGATTAGCTTTAAATTTAAAAGAAAGGGGCTATAAAGTTTCCTATATGAAACTAATAGGTAAATTTCCTTATAGAAAGGATAATCAAATTATAGATGAAGAGGCTTACTTTATTCATTCTATGTTAGAATCTCAAGACCCTGCAGAATATTGTTCTCCTTTTGTATGGACCTATCAAGTTCAATATAGACTTTTTGAAGGAGAAGATTTAAAAATAGAAGAAAAAATTTTTGAAATAATTAATAATCAAAAAGATAAGGATATACTTTTTATAATTAGTGGAGATACCTTTTTTGAAGGTTATAGTTTGGGAATTGATTCTTTAAGCATCATAAAAAAATTAAAAACAAAAACTCTTGTAATTCAAACTTGGGAAGGGGAAACCTCAATTGACGATATTTTAGGAATAAAAGATTTAGCTTCTGATAACTTTTTAGGAGCTGTTTTAAATAAAGTTCCTCCAGAGCAATATTTTTATTTAAAAGAAACTGTGGTGCCCTTTCTTATAAATAAAGGAGTAAAGGTTTTTGGAGTGTTTAAAAAAGACAAATTCTTAGAATCTGTTACAGTGAGAAGATTATTAGAAATTGTAAACGGTGGGATTGTATGTGGAGAGGATAAATTGGATGAATTTGTAGAAAATTATCTTGTAGGAGCAATGGATCCTGGACAGGCTTTATCATATTTTTTGAGAGTCCACAATAAAGCTGTGATTACTGGGGTTCACAGAACAGATATTCAGATCTTAGCTATGGAAACATCAACTAAATGTCTTATTTTGACCGGTGGTTTACATGCAGATGAAAATATAGTAAATATAGCTAAAAGTAAAGGAATACCTATAATTGTTACCTCTTTAGATACCTTTTCTGTAGTGGATAGGATTCAAAATATAATGGGAAAGGCTATACTTAAAGAAAAAGACAAAGCTCTAAAATTTAAAGAAATTTTGGCTAAGGAATTTGATATAGAAGGTTTTTTAAAAGAATTAAACTTTTAAAAATTAAAAATGGTAAAGATTATTTCTGCCAAATGGATTTTATTTTCTTCAGAAGAAAGACCTCTTAAAAATGGGTGTATCGTTATAGAAAAGGATAGAATAATTGACTTAGGTTTAAAAGAAGAAATTATTTCTAAATATGAAAATTCTGAAGTAATAGATTTAGGAAATAAAATTTTATTTCCAGGCTTAGTTAATGCTCATACCCATGCTCCTATGAGTATTTTTAGAGGAATTGCAGAAGATTTACCTCTTATGGTTTGGCTTAAAAACTACATTTTTCCTATTGAAGCAAAGCTTAAAGAAGAATGGGTTTATTGGGGAACAAAACTCTCTCTTATTGAAATGATAAAGTCAGGAATTACAATGTTTTGTGATATGTACCTTTTTGAAAAGGAGGTTATAAGAGCAGTAGAAGAATCAGGTTTAAAAGCCTTAGTTGGAGAAGGAATTTTTGATTTTCCATCTCCCAGTTATGGACCTTTAGAAAAGGGTTTTGAACTTACAGAAGAGTTTCTTAAAAATTTTGAAAATCATCCCCGAATTAAAATAGCTGTTTCTCCTCACACTTTATACACTTGCTCTCCAGAGACAGTTAAAAAATGTATTAAGCTTTCTGAAAAATATGATGCAAAAATGCATATACATTTATGTGAGACGAAAGAAGAAATTGAGGAAGTTAAAAGAAAGTATGGTAAAAAACCTGTAGAAATACTTAAGGAGCTTGGTGGAATCAATGAAAATTTAATAGCTGTGCACTGTGTAAAACTTGATGAAAAGGAAATTGAATTAATGGCAAATCATAAAGCTTCTATAGTTCATTGTCCCGAGAGCAATTTAAAACTTGGTTCAGGTATTGCACCTCTTACTGAAATGTTAAAGACAGGAATTAAAGTAGGATTGGGAACAGATGGTCCTGCGAGTAACAATGATCTTGATATGTTTTCTGAAATGAGAACTGCTTGTTTAATACAAAAAGGTTTAAAAGAAGATCCAACAGTAATTAAAGCAGAAGATGTTTTTAAAATGGCAACCTTTTGGGGGGCTGAAATTTTAGGATTCTCTGATACAGGAAAACTTTTACCAGGATATAAAGCAGATCTCGCTGCTTTGGATTTATCTCATTATTCACTACAACCAGATTACAATCCCCTTGCCCTTTTAGTTTATAGTGCTAAAAGTGGATTCATTTCAGATCTTATGATAGATGGCAATTGGATAATGAGAGATTATAAAATGCTGTTAATGTTGCTGCAGAAAGAGGACATAAAGTTGAAAAAGTTCTTATATGGCAAAGATATCGAGACAGATATAATTCTGAATCAAAACCTATTGAAGGAAGAGACTTTTTAATGAAAGACCTTTTAAAAGAACATAGAGGTAAAAAAGTACCCTATGTTCCTATGCCAGCAGAAGCACCACTTTTTATAATGTATACTTCTGGTTCTACAGGTAAACCTAAAGGATGTGTCCATTCTATAGGAGGATATTTAGCTTATGTAGCTGGTACTTGTAAATATATGCACGATGTTCATCCTGAAGATATCCTTTGGTGTACCGCTGATATTGGATGGATAACAGGTCATAGTTATGTAGTTTATGGTCCTTTAGCTTTAGGAGCAACTACGTTAATATATGAGGGTGTTCCTACCTATCCTGATCCTGATAGACCATGGAGAATTGCTGAAAGATACGGAGTTACAATTTTTCATACAGCTCCTACTGCCATTCGTTTACTTAAAAAATTAGGTAGTGATCCTTCGAAGTACGACTATAAATTTAGAATTTTAGTTACAGTTGGAGAACCTATAGAACCTGAAGTTTGGAGATGGTATTATACAGCTGTAGGTAAAAAACAAGCAGTAGTTCTTGATACTTGGTGGCAAACAGAAACTGGAGGCTGGTTATGTGCCCATTTACCAGGTGTAGAACCAATGAAACCAGGAAGTACAGGTCCTGGTGCATTAGGAATTTATCCTGTAATTTATGATGAAAATGGTAATGAAATACCTCCAGGTTCAGGTAAAGCAGGATACATTTGCATAAAAAATCCCTGGCCTGGAAGAATGCTTACTATATGGAAAAATCCAGAAAGAATGATAAAGGGTTATTATGAAAAATTCTGTAAAAATAAAGAAAGTAAAGACTGGCGTGACTGGCCTTATATAGCAGGTGATGCAGCTACATGTGATAAAAGAGGATATTTTAGAATTCTTGGAAGAATGGATGATATAATTAATGTGGCAGGGCACAGACTTGGTACAAAAGAAATTGAATCAGCAGCTCTTACTGTAGAAGGAGTTGCAGAAGCAGCAGTAGTTCCAAAAATAGATGAACTTAAAGGACATGTTCCTGATCTTTACATATCTCTTAAAGATGGTTATGAGCCTTCTCCTGAAATAGCAGAAAAAGTTAAAATGGCAGTTAGAAATATAATTGGTCCTATTGCAACTCCTGCTCATGTATACATAGTTCCTGATATGCCAAAAACTCGTTCAGGTAAAATTATGCGTAGAGTACTTGCTTGTATATCAAATGGAAGAAAAGACTTTGGAGACCTTACAACACTTATAGATCCAAGTATAGTTGAAAAAATTTGGGAGATAGTACACGGTGAAGAATTAACATTTTAAAATCATCAAAAATTAAATCTCAAAGCCCCCTTTAATGGGGGCTTTTTTTATTTAGACAGTAATTTATAATTAAATCTGTGAAAGATTTTGAATTATGGATTCCTACTAAAGTTATCTTTGGCAAAAAAGCTCTAAAGCAGATTCCTAAAGAACTTTCTAGTTTTGGCAAAAAGGCTCTATGGGTTTATGGGAGAAGTTCTATAAAAATAACAGGGCTTTATGAAAAAATAAAAGAAATTTTAATTCAAGAAAATATAGAATTTGTAGAACTTGGTGGAGTCAAATCTAATCCCCTTTTATCTAAAGTCTTAGAAGGGATAGAAATAGCTAAAAAACAAAAAGTAGATTTTATTTTAGCTGTAGGTGGAGGAAGTGTAATTGACACAGCAAAGGCTATTGCTTGTGGATATTATTATAAAGGAAATGTATGGGATTTTTTTGAGAAGAAAGCATATCCTGAAAAAGCTTTACCTATAGTTGTAGTTTTAACTATTGCAGGAACAGGCTCGGAACTCAATGAAGTAAGCGTGATTACTCATGATATAAAAAAAATAAAACACTCCTTAAGAAGTCCTTTACTATTTCCTAAAGTATCCTTTTTAGATCCTACATTAACCTTTACAGTATCTCCAGAGTATACAGCTTATGGAGCAGTTGATGCCTTTTCTCATGTTTTTGAATTTTTTGTGAATAGAGAATACAAAAAAGATTCCTTGGTAGAAGATCTAATGATTGTAATTATGAAAAATATTATAAAATGGTCTAAAATTGCGCTTAAAGAACCTGATAATTATGAAGCAAGGGCAAATTTAATGTGGGCAAGCTCTTTAGCACTATGTGGATTAATAAAGGCAGGTATCGGAAGTTATAGGTTTCCTATTCATGCTATAGAACATACTCTAAGCGGAGGTTATGATATCCCTCATGGGTTAGGACTTGCTATTTTAATGCGAGCTTGGATGAAAATACATAGAAAAGATGAGATAATTAGAAAATTCTTTACTAAAGTATTTGATTTACCTATTCCAGAGAAAGGAATAGAATTTTTTGAGAATTGGCTAAGAGAGCTTAGAATCCCAATGAGTTTAAAAGAAATTGGGATACCAAAAGAAGATATTGATACTTTAGTTGATAAAGCTTTTGAAATTTTTTTACTTTATGGTGCAGAAAAAGAATATCCTAAGGAAAAAATAAGAGAAATATTAGAAACAGCTTACTTTTAAAATTATAAATGGAGGTTTGAAATGATTTGGAAAATAGGATTTTTTGAAATAGAAAAAGATTGGGAAAAGAACCTTTATCTTAAAAAATTTAAAGAAACTTTAAAAGAAAAAATTGAAGATACAGAAATTTATTTTTATGAAGAAACTTTAAATGAAAATAATGTTAAAAGGTTTAGGGATTTAAATATAATAATAATTCATGCTAATTCAAAAATTAACTCAACAGTAGTAGAAAATTTGGTAGATACAAAACTTTTAATTACCCGGACCACCGGAACAGATCATATAGATGTTTTAAGTTGTGAGAAAAAAGGAATTTTAGTAGCTAATTGCCCAGTTTATGCTTCTACCACGGTAGCAGAACATACAGTTGCTTTAATGTTTGCTTTAGCAAGGAAATTAAAAATTGCTATAGATAAGAATAAAAAGTTAGATTTTTCAAGAGAT